>Ga0265296_1000130_pt1 | contig 150152 bp, 124 predicted proteins | sample MunlanPumphouse1_FD_189073 | JGI IMG/M metagenome (GOLD analysis project Ga0265296, IMG submission 189073) | Groundwater microbial communities from a municipal landfill in Southern Ontario, Canada - Pumphouse #1 | ecosystem: Environmental > Aquatic > Deep subsurface > Groundwater | place...
AGTCATGGCAGGCTCCTCTTCGTTGAAGGAGCTCCATGATCTACCTACCGTCCGCCTTGCTCAACGTCCCTGCGTCCCCCGCCGTCTCAGTCCAGGCGCCCATCCCGCGAAGCGGGTTAGTGCATGGATCGGGGAACCGCCGTTCCCTTCTTCGTCATCGGGACTTGATCCGGGATCCACTGCGGCGCTGAAGTCACGGTCCCCGGATCAAGTCCGGGGCGGCGCGGATAAAAACAACCTCCCCGCCGCGCGCAGCGATGGGGAGGTGGCAGCGCGAGGCGCTGACGGAGAGGCCCGGCCGGGCCCCTCCGTCTTCAGGGAGAGTATCAGTAATTCACCGTCATCGCGATCAGGCCGAAGGTCCATGCGACATAGAGCGGCATGATCGTCGCGAAGAGCAGGAGCAGCGCCCAGAGGGTTCGGAACCAGCCGCGTTTTTCTTGGACCACGATGCGAAGATTCCAGGCTGCCAGCACCACACCGCCGACGAGGACGATCAATCCGGCGATCTGGAGGAACCACAGCCACGGATCATAGGAGGGCAGCGCCTTCAGTTTAGACATGCTGATCACCCACGCGGCAATCAGCGCGAGCACCAGCCCCGCGCCGACACGAACGCCGCGATAGACGCGCAGCGAACGGCGATCGAGCGTCAGCGGCGCCTTGTAGTGGCGACGGATCAACGCCGAGACGGGCCACTGAAGCAGGGTTATCAGCAGGACACCAAGGCTGATGTACATCGCGGGCATGATCCACGCCGCCGATTTCGATGCCGGCGCCCGGTCGAACACCATGAAGGGCGAGATGCCGTCGATGCTCCAGCGCACGGCCTTGCCATCAACGACCTGCGCGGCGAGCCGGCCGTGGCCGTCGGCATTGTGCCAGACGAAGGGGGCGGTCTCGACCCATTTCGCCGGTTTTCCGTTGAGGTCGCGGGCCGCGGGGACGATCAGTTCGCCCTTGGGGCCGACACTGATCTTCACCTGGCCGAGCAGCGAGGCGATCGCGTAGAAATTCGTTTCCGCACGGCGGCTGTTCAGCCAATTACCCGCCAGCATCCTTGCATGTTCGGCCGAGGTTTTCGCATCGACGCGCGTCGCAGGCATTTCGTTGCCCGGCAGATAGCGATCGGCGAAATCCTCGAACAAGGCACGGCGGACGGGGCCGACCGACGCCTGCTCGCCCGTCGCGTTGAACGACATATAGATGCCGACATTCTCTTTCGCGAACAGGTGGAGCGCGGTGTGGAACAGCTGCGTGTCGCCCAGATGCGCGATCACCTGACGCCCGTTGATGTTGGTTTCGAAAAAGCCCAGCTCCATCCGGTTGAGCGGCGGCAGGATCGTCAGCGGAGTGTCGTGCATCGTCCGCGCGGTCTCGGGCTTCATCAGCCCCGCGCCCTGGTTCAGATGCGCGATCATGAATTTCGCCATGTCGGCGCCGGTCGAGGAAAGCCCGCCTGCGGGCGACGGGCCGACGATCTCGAACTTCGATGGCCCGGCCGAAAGCTGGCGATAGCCCGTCGCCATCCACGGCGCGAAGCCCTTGGGCAGCGGCTGGCGAAAGGTCGATTGCGCCATGCCGAGCGGCTGGAAGATGCGCTGCTCGACATAATCGTCGAACGGCATCTTCGTCACGCGCTCGACGATATAGCCCGCCAGCGCGGTGCCGTAATTCGAATAGGAGGGCGTCGTCCCGGGCGCGTAGATGCGGCTGGGAATGCCGCCCTTCACAAGATCGCCGAGCGGGATCTGGAACTTCTTGTCCTCGAACATGGTGAGCTTGCCATGTTCCTCGAAGCCCGCGGTGTGCGTCATCAGCTGGCGCATCGTGACAGGCTTGCCGTCCTTCAGCGGAATCTTGAAATCAAGGTAGGTGTTGACGTCGGCGTCGAGGTTGATCTTCCCTGCCTCGACCTGCTGCATCACCGCGGTCCAGGTGAACAGCTTCGACACCGAACCGGGACGGAACAGCGTGCGGGCGGGATCGACCGGGGTGCGCTTCGCCGCATCGGCATAGCCGAAGCCGCGCTGCGTCAGCACTTGCCCGTCCTTGACCACGACGATCACCGCGCCCGCAAGGTCGCCGCGCTTGAGTGCGAAAGGCACGAAGCCGTCGAGCCAGCTGTCGACGTCCTGCTTGGTCAGCGTTGCCGACGGCGCGAGCGGGGTCGTAACCGGCGGCGCTGCCTTTTGTGCTTCCACCGCCGGTTTGGGCGCGATGGCGGGCGCCAGCGGGGTTGCGGGCTTCGACGCCGCGGTGCCGAGCATCATGACGAGCGGCAGCAGCGCGAACAATTTGATCGAGCGCATTTTCATTCCCCTGCCGCGCGTACGACGACGCCGCGCGCCATAACGAAGCCCATCGTTTCGAGGCTGCGCACGTCGGTTAGTGGATCGCCCTTCACCGCGACGATATCGGCCGACTTGCCGGCGGCGAGCGTGCCGATTTCGGCTTCGAGCCCAGCATGCGTTGCCGCCCAGACGGTTGCAGACTTGATCGTCTCCAGCGGGGTGAGCCCCGCCTGCACCATCAGCGCGAATTCGCGGGCGTTCTCGCCATGCTTCGACACCGCGCTATCGGTTCCGAACGCGATGCGCACGCCGCCCTGATGCGCGCGGCGCAGCGCGTCGACCATCAGCGGGCCGACCGTCCGCGCCTTGGCGCGAACTGCTGCTGGCATCCAGTCGGCGGTTTCGGCTTGGCGCGCGACGGTGTCGCCCGCGAGCAGGGTGGGAACGAGGTAGCTTCCCTTCGCCTTGAACAGCCGGATCGATTCGGCGTCAAGATAAGTACCATGCTCGACCGAATCGACGCCCGCGCGCAGCGCGGCATTGACCCCGTCGGTGCCATGCGCGTGCGCAGCGACCTTGCGCCCGAGGCGGTGCGCGGTGTCGACGATCGCGACGAGTTCGGCGTCGCTCATCTGCTGGCCGAGCCCCGCCGCGGTGTTCGACATCACCCCGCCGGTCGACGCGGTCTTGATCACATCGGCGCCCTGCTGCACCGCCAAGCGGACCGCGCGCGCGCAGTCGTCGGCGCCCGAACAGAGCGTCGGTGAACGGAACAGGTCGATGATTTCCTGACGATAGCCGTGGACGTCGCCGTGCCCGCCATGCGCGGCGACGCCGCCCGCGGCGATGATGCGCGGCCCGACGACCTTGCCCGTCGCGGTCGCATCGCGCAGCGCGTTGATCGCCTGCGGATCGGAGCCAAGGTCGACCACGGTCGTGAACCCGGCGCGCACCGTGCGTTTGGCAAAAACAACGCCGTCGAACGCCTGATCGACCGTCGACTTGGTCACCGCGTCGAGGCGGCTCGTCGGGCTCGATTCAAAGGTCAGATGGACGTGGCTGTCGATGAAGCCCGGCATGACGAACTGGTCGCGGAGGTCGACCACCTTGCCTTCGCCGACGAAGCCGTCGCGGATTTCGGCGACCTTTCCGGCGGTGACGACAATCGTCTTGTTCGTTTCGACACGGCCGCTCGCCGGATCGGCGAGCAGGCGACCGGCGTGGATGTATGTCGTCGCCGGTTCTTGCGCTGCGGCCGGCTGAACCAGCGCGACCAGTGCCAGGCTTGCGAGTATCGTTTTTTTCACCCTGTCTCTCCCTGTCCCGTTATCTCTATCAGCCGACGTCGCGGCCCCAGATCGCTTCGCCGCACCAGGCATCGCCGTCGGTATATTCGATCGAGGGCTTGCGATCGGCGGCGAGGAAGATCGGTCCGTCGAGGTCGACGATGTCGCAGAGCTGTCCGACGATGAACGCCGGCGCCATCGCGAGGCTGGAGCCGACCATATTGCCGACCATCACGCCCAGACCGAGTTCGCGGGCGCGCTTCGCGATCGCCAGCCCCTCGGTCAGCCCGCCGCATTTATCGAGCTTGATGTTCACGACGTTGAAGCGGCCGACCAGCCCCTCGACATCGCCGAGCGTCAGTGCGCTTTCGTCCGCCGCGATCGGGATCGGGCATTGGTAGCCGTCGAGGTCGGCTTCGCGGCCGCGCGCCAGCGGCTGTTCGAGCAGCTTGACGTCGGCCGCGACCAGCGCCGCGACCAGCGCGTCGAGATCGCCGATCGCGAAACCCTGATTGGCGTCGACGCCGATCCAGCATTCGGGCCGCGCCGCACGTACCGCCTGCACGCGTGCAATATCGACGTCGAGGTCGCCGGTGAGCTTGAGTTTGAGCGCGCGCGCCTGCGCATAGTGGCGCGCGCGCTCCACCATCACCTCCGGATCGTCGGCGCCGAGGGTGAAGGTCGTGCGGAGCGGGCGCGGTTCGGCGAGGCCGGCGAGTTCCCAGACCGGAACGCCGCTGCGACGGGATTCGAGTTCCCAGAGCGCGCAATCGAGCGCGTTGCGCGCACCGCCGGCGGGGAGCAGCGTCTGCAACTGCTCGCGCGTCACCCCGGCCTCGACCGCGCCGCGCACGCTTTCGATCGCGGCCGCCATCGCGGGCACATCGTCGCCGAGATAATAGACCCCCGACGCCTCGCCGCGCCCTTTATGCTCGCCGTCCGAAAGCGTGACGAGGACCACCGGCGTGTCGGTGAAGACATGCCCCGAGATGCGGAACGGCTTGGCGAGCGGAAGCGATTCGATCGCGAGGTCGAGCGTGAGGGGGGAATGCGTCGTCATCATCTTGTCCTTCGGTCGGTTCAGGGCGCAGCGACGGCCGGCGCGAGCGCCGCCGCGATCTGCGAGAGATATTTGTTCCAGTCGAATGTATGCCCCTCGGGCGTCCAGCCGAGGCGGACGATCACCGCATCCTGCGACGGGATCGCCGCGACGATCTGGAAGCTGTGCCCGCGCGCCATCACGGTATCGGCTGGCAGGTCGGGGTAGAGCTTGCGGCGCTCGCCGTCGGCTTCGGCATGGTTCAGCCAGAGCTGCGCGCCATAGACGGGGCGCGGCGCGGCCTTGGTCGGCGTGACCGCGAAATCGAGCCATTGCTTCGAGAGCAATTGCTTGCCCCCGACCCGGCCATTGTTGAGGTGGAGGAGCCCATAGCGCGCCCAGTCGCGCGCGGTGGCATAGGCGTAGGAGCTGCCGACCTGCACTCCCGCTTCGTCAGGCTCGATCTGCGCGCTGGTCATGCCAGCGGGCTCGAACAATCGCTTTTGCGCAAAGCGTGTCATTCCTTCGAGCGTCCCGCCGGTCGCATCGAACACGATGCGCGACAATATGTTGGTGGTGCCCGACGAATAGCTCCAGTTCGTGCCGGGCGCGTCCTTCAGCGGCTTTGCCGCCGCCATCGCGCCCATGTCGCCCGCCTCGAACAGCATCTTGATCGAGTCATTGCCCGGCACATAGCTTTCGCTGAAGGTCAGCCCGCTCGACATTGTCAGCAGCTGCCGCAGCGTGATTTTCGCGCGCGGATCGCCCGCGCCCTTCCATTCGGGCACCGGCGCGGGTTCGTCGAGCTTGAGTGTGCCGTCGTCGATGAGCAAGCCGACGAGCGTTCCCATGATGCTCTTCGACGCCGACCAGCCGAGCAGTTCGGTGTTCCGGTCGAACCCCGGCGCATAGCGCTCGGCGACAATCGCCCCACCCTGCACGACGACGATCGCGCGCGTGTCGGGATAGCCGCCCTTATTCTGTTCGTCGAAGGCGGCGCTGACCGCCTTGTCGAGCGCGGCGCGGTCGAGCTTCGCTTCGGCCGCCACTTGAAGCTTGGCCACCGGAGCGTCGCCGATCGGCCATGGCTTCGCGGCCTTCCCGCGTGTCGGTTTGAGCCGCGCCGCCTGCGCGTCGAGCGCGGCAGTCGAAACGTCGCCGGTCAGCAGCGTGCACCCCGCGACCGGGCGGTACAGCGCGGTGCGCGTCGAGGCGCCGGGCGCCGATGCGGTGACGGTCCGTGCCTTGCGGTCGACCGTCAGCCTCACCGCCGTCATGAACGGCGCGAACGCGTGGATGTCGTCGCGCAGCACATCGGCTTCCGCGCGCTCCGCCACGAAAATGCTGGCGCACGCAATCTGCGCCGACACCGCCGTGCCCAGATCTTCAGGCTTCGAAATCGCCGAAGCGGCGGCAAAGGCCGGCGCCGAGGCGGCAAGCGCAAGACCGGTGAGGCAAAGCCCCGAAATTGTCCGGGCCATATCCTCAGACGCCGCAGCTGTGCCGCAGCACCGCGCCGGCCTTGGCGCCGGTATGCTTGCCGTTCGCGATCGTGACGACGCCGTTGACGATCACCGTTTCGATCCCCGTCGGCGATGCCATGGGCTTTTCCCAGCTCGCGACATCGTCGAGCTTGTCGAGGTCGAACACGACGATGTCGGCGCGCATTCCGTCGCGGATCAGCCCGCGGTCGGTCAGCCCCATGCGCTGCGCCGGCCAGCCGGTCATCTTGCGCACCGCATCCTCAAGCGACAGCACCGGACGGCGTTTCACATATTCGGCGATGATGCGCGGAAAAGTGCCATAGGCGCGCGGGTGCGGCAGGCCGAGCGCGTCCATCTCGCCCGTCTTTTCCGACGCCGCGGCGTCGCTGCCGATGCTGACCCACGGCTGCTTGATCGCGGTCTCGATGTCCTGCTCGCTCATCATGAAATAGAGCGCGACCGAGCGGTTCGGCAGACCTTCGAGCAAGATATCCCACGCCACATCGGCCGGGTCGCGATTGAGCGCCTTGCCGATCTCGGCGAGGCTCTTGCCGTGGTAGGGCCGGTATTTATCGCTGAAACCGTTGGCGAGCCGCACATTGGCGAAGCCCCCCGACGCGTGGACGAGGTTCGACCAGCCGGGCATCGAGCCCGCGGCGACCTCCTTCTTCATCCGCTCGCGCACCTTGGGATCGCGCAGCCGCTCGATTCCCTTCTGGACCCCGTCGGCCCACACCCAGCTCGGCGCGATGATCTCAAGCCCGGTGCCGCCCGCGGTATAGGGATAGAGGTCCGCCGCAACGTCGACGCCGCGCGCGCGCGCCGCGTTGATCGTGGCCACCGCCTGCGGCATCAGCTTGCCCCAGCCGGGAGCATAAGCGGCCTTCAGGTGGAAGATCTCTACCTTCACCCCGCCCTTCTCCCCGATCTCGATCGCTTCCTCGATCGCCTTGACCAAGCCTTCGCTCTCATCGCGCATGTGCGTGGCGTAGAAGCCGTCGCACTGCGCCGCGACCTTCGCCAGCGTGACGAGGTCGGAAGTGGTCTGGAAGCTACTCGGCGGATAGATCAGCGCGCTGGTGATGCCGAACGCGCCATTTTCCATCGCGATCTTCACCTCGCGGCCCATCGCTTCGAGCTGCGCCGGGGTCGGCGATCCGGCGCCATCGCCCATCACCTTCACCCGCGCCTGCGTCGCCGAATAATAGGTGCCGTAATTGACCGAGATGCCCTGTTGTTCGAGCGTCTTGAAATGCGCCGGGATCTCGGCCGCCTCGGCCGGCGGGCCGCCTTCGCCGGCGATGACGGTGGTCACCCCCATCAAGAGCTTGTTCTCGGCGGCGCCATTTTTGAGCAGCACACGCCCCGACTGGTCCATCATGTCGATGAAGCCGGGCGAGACATAACGGCCCTTCGCGTCGATTTCCTTGGTGCCGCGTCCCGCGACGCGGCCGATGCGCACGACGCGGCCATCCTTGACCGCGACATCGGCGCTGACCCACGGGCTGCCCGCGCCGTCGAGCACGCGGCCGCCGCGGATCACGATGTCATATTCGGGCGCCGGGGTGTTCGCCGCGAGCAGCAGCGGCAGCATCGACAAGGCACCCAAGAGGATCTTACGCTTCATCATTCATCTCCCTGTCGCCAGCCGGGGGACTGGCGGTTTTTGCTTTCATTTCTTTGCGGCCGCCTGCGTATCGGCGCGCACCGTATCGACAACCTCACGCACGGCGGCGATCACGACTTCGGGGCGATCGACCTGGATATAATGGGTCGCGTCGGGCACGATGTGCTGGCGACCGCGCGTCGAAAACGCCGCCTGCTCGGTGTGGAGCGTCTTCCATTCCTGCTTGAAGCGCGCGCCCTCTTCGGCCTTCAGGCTCAATCCTTTCAGCTGCTCGGGCTTCATCGGCGCCATCGCGGTCAGCACGATCAGCGGCCGGTTTCCGAAGCTGTGAACCGCGCGCGCCTGATCCATCGTACGGTCGAAGCCGTCGAGTTCGGAGGTCGAACCCCGTATCGACGTGCTGGCATAGGCGGCCGCCTTGACCAGCGCGTCGCCGAGCCTTTTGGTCTCCGCGGGTGTCCGAAGCTTCGGCTTGTCGCCCTGCGCGATGATGAAGCGCACAATGCCGGTCCACGCCAGTGCGTTCGCGCCGTGCATCAGCGTCGACGCGCGCTTGGGATGGACGTCGATGCTCACCACTTTCCCGAGCCGCGCGATCTGGTCGGGGTGCGACGGGTCGACCATCACCAACCCGGCGACCTGTTCGCCATATTTGCCGACATAGGTCCGCGTGTAGGGGCCGCCGATCGAATGGCCGACGAGTATCAGCGGGTCGGATATTCCCGCGCCCTTCAAGAGCTTATGCAAATCCTCGGTCACCGCGGCGGCGTCCTGCGGACTATCCTTGGCGTCGCTCCACATGATCCCGGCGCGGTCATAGGCGCAGGTGCGCGTAAAACCCGCGATCTCGTTATGGACCAGCGTCCAGTCGGTCGATCCGCCGGTGCCGAGCCCCGATTCCAGAATCACCGTCGGCGATCCGGTGCCGCGGCAATCGATATGCATCTTGCGCCCGCCGACATCGACGAGCTTTCCGGGCGGCGGGTAGTTCGCCGCGGCGTTCTTGCGGCCCAGCGCCTCATAGATCGCGCCCACGACGAGCAGCAGGACCAACAGCGTCAGCAGCCCCAGCAATATGCGCTTCGCCCAGCGCCGGAACCGCGCCCAGCCGGTCACCTTCGTCATTTCAAATTCCCCTCGACGGCGGGTTGAAGCTCTTGTTTCTCGATGACCGCACGCCCGCGCATCAGACGGACCAATCCGACCGTCAGCAACGGCAGGACGTAGACCGCAAGAAAGACCCAGGACAGAAAGCGGTAGCCGCTCGCGATCAGCGTCACGAGGCCGAAGCGATCGGCAAGGAACATGCAGCCGACGAGCAGCGCACCTGCGATGCCCGCCCGCGCCCGCTTGCTAAGCGGTCCATGACCGCGCGACCGGCGCGCCGCATCGACGCGCTCGTTGATCGCATGCACCGACCCCGCCCCGCTTTCGAGCAGCGCGGCAAAGATCATGAACTGGAACAGCAGTTGGAACAGCGGCATTTCGAGTTGCCGCAGCATGAAGTCCGACGGCAGTGTCTCACCCATGATGCCCGGATAGAAAGCGATCATCGCAACGAAAAAGAGGATCGCGGGCGCCATCGCGAGCGGGCCGGCAATCAGGCCGGCGGTCACCGCGTCGCGCTGGCTGGTCAAATGGCGGATCACCGGCAGGATCACCACCGCGCCGATGACGTTGTATCCGGTGTAAGTCAGCCCACCGAGTATCCAGCCGTCGGACGGCGCGGGAATGGCGAAGCGCGCCGCAATCTCGTCACCGAAACTGCTCAGCGCAAAGACCATGAACAGCGCGTAGACGCCGTAGAGCAGGAAGGAGACATATTTGAACAGGCCCTCGACCGACGCGTTGCCGAAGGTCACGAACAGCGCGATCGATGCCGCGAGGAACGCCGTTCCCGCGAGCGGCGGCCAGCCGAATATCGACGCGCCGATCTCGCCCGCCGCGGCGCCGAACACCGCGAGCACCAGCGTCACGAGCAGGACATAGCCAATTTCGAACACGATCCACGCCCGGCCGAGCAGCCCTTCGAAAAAGCTGCGATAATCGAACGCGCCGATCGCCCGCGCGAACGCGAAGGTCGTGGCGCAGATGATGCTCCAGAGCACCATCGCCAGCACCATTGCGGCCAACCCGCCCCACGGACCGCTCGGCAGGAAAAATTCCGCGAGTTCGCGGCCGGTGGCATAGCCGCCGCCGATCACCACGGCCTTGAAGGCGAAACCCGGCAGCAGGAAACGCTGGAACCAGGAGGATCCCGCTGCGGCTGCCGGGGTGGCCGCAACGCTCATGCGAGGCAGCTATCCACCAGACGCGCGAACGCTTCGCCGCCGCGGATCGGGTCGGCGACCGGCAATCCAAGCCGTTCGCAATCGGCCGCCATCAGCGCGATCGCCTCTTCCTCGCCCAGATGCGAGGTGTTGTACGACAGGCCGGCGCAGCGGATCGCAGGGTTGGTCCGCGCGCCGAGGCGCAGGTTGAGATCGATCGTTTCCTCGATGCTCGGCAAGCGGTAGCCGGGGGACCCCAGTATCTCTTCGCGGCCGGGCTCGTGGCACACGACGATCACGTCGGGCTGACTACCATGGAGCAGGCCCAGCGATACCGCGGCATAAGCGGGGTGAAACAGCGACCCCTGCCCTTCGACCACATCCCAGTGATCATCCGCCGCGTCGGGGCTCACTGTCTCCGCCGCACCCGCCTCGAAATCCGAGACCACCGCATCCATCGGGACCCCGCCGCCGGCGATCATGATGCCGGTCTGTCCCGTGGCGCGGAAATCGGCGTCGACGCCGCGCTCGGCAAAAGCGCGCGCGAGGGCCAGCGCCGTATATTTCTTGCCCAGCGCGCAGTCGGTTCCGACGGTGAGCAGGCGCTTGCCGCTCCGCTTGCGCCCCGTGCCGACGGGCAGGCCCTTGGGCGGATGGCGGACGTCGATCAGCTGGCGGCCGAGGCGCTGCGCCCGCGCGGCGAGTTCGGGCATATCGGCCAGCCGCATGTGCATGCCGCTGACAATATCGAGCCCGGCGTCGAGCGCTTCGAAGAGCGCGGGCATCCAGCTTTCGGGAATCACGCCGCCGCTGTTCGCGACGCCGATGAGCAGCGAACGCGCACCGCGCGCCTTCGCCGCTGCCGGCGTCAGCTGCTCCAGCCCCGCACTGACCGTCGCACCCGGCAGTGCATATTCACCGACGCACTTCTCGGGCGCCCAGTCGCGAAGACCGAAGGCGGTTTTCGCATAGCCGCGCACCGTCGTGTCGCCGAGGAACAGAAGATAGGGCTGGGGCAATTGCAATGCGCCGGCGGCGGTATCGAGGGAAGTTTGAATGTTCACGTCTTTCACCAAAAAATCCGAAGCGAGGCAGAATCGGGCGCCGTCGCGGCGCCGATCCTGCATCTGCTCCTGTTGACCTGTTTGAGACATTATTTTCAAATTTTGATAATTGCAATACAATTGGAGAAGTTTCTTTGCTGGCGAGCCGGCGCACACCCGGCATGCGGCCCGCCAGCCCCGATCAGAAGCGCGTTCCAAAGCCGATCAGGTGGAAACCGACCCCAATCCACAGGAGGACGACCGCGCTCAAAAGCAGCACGAGGCTCCAGAATTTCGCGAACCGGCCGCGTTTGCTCGTCCAGACATGCCGGATATTCCAGAGCGCGCTGCCGAGCAGGCCGAGGAAAATGACCGGCGTTGCGATCTGGAGCGTGACAAGCGCCCAATCGAGTTCGCCGCCGAGCGACGAGAAATCGGCGAGCAGGCTGGTCGCGAACCATAGCCATCCAACCATCACCGCCACAGCCAGCGCCGCAAAGGCGCGCGTCAGCCGGTAGCTTTTGAGCGCGGCGGGCGCGAGGTCGGCTTTCACGCCGTAGCGGCGACGCGCCAGTGCTGCGGCGGGCCAGGCGATCGCGGTCAGCAGGAGCGCGGCGAGACTGGCCAGCATCGCGGGCGTGAGCCAGGCGCTCGACAGATACCAGGGCACGCGATCGAACGCGATATAGGGCGATCCCGAATCGACGCTGAAACGCACGACGCGGCCCTTTTCGACCTTGGCGGCGAGGCGCAGCTTGCCTCCCTGCTCGCGCCACACGAACGGCGCGATTTCCACCCATTTGCGCGGCTGTCCGCCGATGCCCGATACCGTATTGAGCCGGATGCCGCCGTCGCTATCGAGCGTGACCTTCGCCTGCCCGGTCAGCTCCATCGCCTTCAGGAAGCTCGTTTCGAGCCGACGCGTTTTGTTATATGTGCCGACCATCATGCGCGCATGCTCGCGCGCGGTCGCCGCATCGACGCGGCCGTCGCGCTGCTCGAACGGGAAATAGCGGTCGGCAAAGGCTTCGAACAAATAGGCGCGGATCGGCCCCGACACATTCTGCGTCCCCGCGGCGTTCATCGACATATAGATGCCGACCTTCTCTTCGGGGAAGATCCAGAGCTGGCTGTGGAAATTGAGGCTGTCGCCCGCGTGCGAGAGCGCCTTGCGGCCGTTGATATTCTGTTCGTAGAAGCCGAGCGCCATGCCGTTGAGCGGCGGGATCAGGCGCAGGATCGTGCCCTGCATCTGCGCCGCGGTCGCGGGCTTCATCAGCGCCCCGCCGTCGGCGAGATGCGCAATCATGAAACGCCCCATGTCGGCGCCCGACGCGGTCATCGCGCCCGACGGCGCGAGACTGCTAAGCTCGAACCGCCCCGGCTTGCCCGATCCGAGCATATATCCGCTCGCCATCAAGGGCCGGAGCGCCGCGGGAAGCGGCTGGCGGAAGGTCGACCGCATCATGCCGGCGGGCGCAAAGATGTGCCGCTCGACATAATCGTCGTAGGGGAGCCCCGACACGCGTTCGACGATATAGCCCGCCAGCGAGGTGCCATAATTCGAATAGGCCGGCGTCGTTCCGGGCGCGTAGATGCGATGCGGCACCTGCCGTTTCAGCGCGTCGCCGAGCGACGGAATCTTCTTCGGGTCATAGCTGTTGAGCCCGCGCTGCACTTCGTCGAAGCCGCCGGTGTGCGTCATCAGGTTGCGCATCGTGACCGGCTTGCCGCCAAAAGGCGGAATCCGGAAATCGAGATAGGCATTGATGTCGCGGTCGAGATCGATCTTGCCCTGCTCGACGAGCTGCATCACCGCGGTCCAGGTCATCAGCTTCGACACCGACGCCTGCCGGAAAAGCGTGGTTTCGGGATCGACAGGCCGGCGCGCACCGACGTCGGCATATCCGAAGCCGCGCTGCGTCAGGACCTTGCCGTCCTTGACCACCACCACGACCGCGCCCGCCGCGTCGCCGCGCCCCAGGGCATAGGGCATATAGCCGTCGAGCCACGCGTCGACGTCGCTCTTCACCATATCGGGAGCGGGGAGCAGGCCGCTCCCGCCGCGCGCCTCCGTCACCGGCTTGGGAGCCGTTTGCGCGGCGGACGGGCTCACCGGTGGCGCCGAGACCCCGACCAGCATCGCCGCAGCCAGCATTACGCAAGAACGTACAAACCGCATTCACCCTCCCCTTTCGACCGGCCATTATCACAGCCTCGTCACCGAAATTTCACTTTTTGAAATATTTTCAATTATGAATATAGGCATCCTGAATGGAAATTTGTCAATGGCGGACGCGACCGCGCAGCCGCGACGCGACGGCGCGGGCAAATTTCAGAATGGCAGATTTTTCCGAAGTGGCCGCGAAGGCCGATTACCGGGGCGCAGCGCTAAACGATTATTCGGTTTCGACGGGATGAAGCGCCGATTTCAGATCGGCGTCGGTTGCCGAGCAGACCGACAGAATACGGCACGGCCCCTCGCCAACCGCGACATAGCCATGCCCCATCGACGCGTCGAAATAAGCCGAATCACCTGTCTTCAGGTGCGATGGCGCGTACATGTCGGTGTGAAACTCACATTCGCCTTCGAGAACGAGGACATATTCCTCGCCCGAGTGGCGCATCAGATCGCCGAAATCGTCGATCGACCGCACTTTGATGTCGATGATCATCGGATTGAGCGTCTTGTTGAGCAAATCCGCCGACGGATAGGTGTAGTTATACGTCGCCGTCTTGATCGAAGGCCCCTCGCCGGAGGGGGTGATGCTGCGCCGGCCCGTGGCGGTATGCGTGGCGGCCGGGATCGACGTGGCCGCCGCGAACAATTGCGTGATATCGATTTCGAGCCCTTGGCTCAGCCGCAGCAGCTTTTCATAACTGAGCGACATCTTGCCGGTTTCAATCTTTGACAAAGTTGAAACCGGAATGCGCGTGCGTTCGCTCACCTCGGCGAGCGTCCACCCCTTTTCGGTGCGCAGTTCCCGCAGGAATACGCCCGGATTGCCGTCGACGGCGGTCCGCCGATCGCCGCTGGTCGGAATGGGCTGACGCGTTGCCGGCATCGGTGTCCTTTCAATCGATTTTCTCATCTAGCACATATTTGCGCATTTATCGCATCGATCAAGCCGAACGGCACAATCTGCCGGAACAATCGGCAAAGAAAATTTGCGTATCGGATAGGACCAAGATGATTGCACATACGGCATGACGCCGCCACTGATGCGCCGATTCGCTGGGATGACAGGATGACAAACAAGCTATCCATTCGCATTTCTCCGGAGTTTACGAGCTTCGTCGGCCGCGGCCCCTGTGACGCCGCGTTCCTGCCGCCCGACGCGCTCATCTTCGGCTTTGGCGATATTGGCGAGCCCGCCGTTTCGATGCTCATCCCCGGCGATATTGTCGGCCCCGCCGACGATCATCTGGTCGTGTTCGCGATCAGCCGTGCGGCGTGCGACCGGCTGTTCGCGCTCCGCCCCAAGGCGGATGGACGCTGGTATCTCCCCGCCAATCTTCGCGGCCTCGGCCGCGCGGTGGTCGCGGTCGAAGGCGACAGCGAAGTCGATGACATGCTCCGCAGCGCGCGCAGCCAGGAACTGCTCTGCCAGCTTTTCGCCGAACTCGCCGCCGACCGCATGGTCGAAGTGGGGGGCAGCACGTCGCTGAGCGAACTCGACATCACCCGTGTCGCCGCCGCGCATCAACTGGTCAACGAGAAATGGCAGGAAAAGCTGACCGTCGGCAATGTCGCGCGCCGCTGCGGCCTCAGCAAAGCCAAGCTGACGCGTGGCTTTCGCGAGCTTTATCAATGCAGCGTCGCCGAGGCGGTGAGCGAACGGCGGCTGCAACGCGCGCGCCAGCTGCTCGCGCAGAGCGACCTTCCGATATCGAGCATCGGCTATAATTGCGGCTATATGAGCAACGCCAGCTTCACGCGCGCCTTCGCGCGCCGCTTTGGCATGGCGCCGACCAAGATGCGCGGGCGCGAAGCCACCGCCTGAGCAGAGCGGCCATGAAGCGCCGCTATTCGCCGCCTGCTGCCGGGCGATCGGTCGGGGTGTCAGCGAGCGCGGTCCATTTGGCTTCGCCCGCACTGTTTTCGATCACCGCTTCGACGAAGGCCATCGTCCGCAGGCCATCGACGATCCCGGGGAACCAGTCGGCCGTGCCGGCCGGCGGCGAGGTCGCGGCGCCCGCACGAAGGGCCCGGCCAAAGCTGCGATAGAGGTTGGCGAATGCCTCGATATAACCCTCGGGATGTCCCGCCGGGGTACGCAGCCGCGCCATCGCCGATGGGTCGAGACCGGGTCCGCCGGCGCGGAGCACTTCGACCGGCCGGTCCAGCCAGCGAAGCGTCAAGCTGTTCGGTTCCATCTGCGACCATTCGAGGCCGCCTTCCTCGCCATGGATGCGCAGGCGCAGGCCGTTTTCGTCGCCCGCGGCGATCTGGCTGGCCTTCAGCACGCCGCGCGCGCCACCCTCGAAACGCAGCAACACCGCGACATCGTCGTCGAGGCGGCGGCCCGGAACATGCGTGGTCAGATCCGCGCTGAGCGACCCGACGGCAAGTCCGGAGACATGTTCGGCAAGCTGGAAGGCGTGCGTTCCGATGTCGCCGAGGCAACCGCCCAGCCCGGCGCGAGCAGGATCGGTGCGCCATTCGGCCTGCTTGTTGCCGTCCTGGTCGATCGGCCGGCTGAGCCAGCCTTGCGAATATTCGACCTGCACCAACCGGATCTTGCCGAAGTCGCCGCGCGCGACGCGCACGCGCGCCTCTTCGATCAGCGGATAGCCGCTGTAGGTGAAGGCAAGACCGTACAGCTTGCCGCTGCGGGCAACGGCGGCGTCGATCGCCAGCGCCTCGGCGAGGTTCAGCGCCATCGGTTTTTCGGACAGGACGTGAAAGCCGGCATCGAGCGCGGTGATCGCCATCGGGGCGTGCAGGTGATTCGGGGTGACGATCGCCAGCACCTCCATCCGCTGATCCACGGGCAGCGCGGCCTCGCCCGCGAGCAGGGCATCGAGCGTCGCGTAGGCGCGAGCGGGATCGAGCCCGAGCGCCGCGGCGCTGCGCCCATTGCGCTCGGCGTCGCCGCTGAACGCCCCGCACACCAGCGCAAACTCGCCATCGAGCGCAGCCGCCATCCGGTGTACCGCGCCGATGAAGGCGCCTTCGCCGCCACCGACCATGCCGTAGCGCGTTTTTGACGTCGTATTCGTATTCATCGCATTCCCTTGGTCCGAATTTCCAAAATTGTTTGCACAATAGGATTTCGAACGGTTACCTGATCGCGCCGGCTGTTGCCAGACGGGAGAGGATAATGAAATTTCTGTTCGCCCTGCCACCAGCGGGGGCAATATTGATTGCGCTGATGCTCGCACCTGCACCAGCGGTGGTGGCGGCACCTGGCCAAGGTCCCGGTGCGCAAGCCTTCGCGGCGTGCCGCGCCTGTCATACGTTGGAGGCCGGCGGCAAGAGCGTCATGGGGCCCAATCTTCGCGGCCTGTTCGGCCGCCAAGCCGGCACCGTTGCCGGATTCAACTACAGCCCGGCGCTTAAGGCGTCGAAAATCCGCTGGGACGACAAGACGCTCGACGAATATCTGGCCGCGCCGACCAAAAAAGTCCCCGGCACGCGCATGGTCGTCAAGGTGGCCGACCCGGCGCGTCGCGCTGCGCTGATCGCCTTTCTCAAAACCGAAACCAAGTGATGCGAAAGGCAGGCGCATGAAGGGTCCGGCCATTTTCCTCGCGCAGTTCATGAGTGACGAGGCGCCGTTCGACACTTTGCCCTCGGCGGCGCGCTGGATGGCGGATGCCGGCTATGTCGGCATCCAGATCCCGACGTGGGACAGCCGCTGCATCGACCTGCGCCAGGCGGCGGAAAGCCAGGATTATTGCGACGAACTCGCCGGCACCTGCCGCGAAGCGGGCGTCGAGATCACCGAGCTGTCGACGCATCTGCAGGGCCAGCTGGTCGCGGTGCATCCCGCCTATGATACGCAATTCGATGCCTTCGCGCCCGACGCGGTGAAGGGCAAGCCCGCCGAGCGTCAGGTCTGGGCGGTGGAGCAGCTTCATCTTGCCGCGAAGGCGAGCCGGCGGCTGGGGCTTAGCGCCCACGCTACCTTTTCGGGCGCGCTCGCCTGGCCCTATCTCTATCCGTGGCCACAGCGCCCCGCTGGACTGGTCGAAGAAGCTTTCGCCGAACTCGCGAAGCGCTGGCGGCCGATCCTCGATGCCTTCGACGAGCAAGGCATCGACCTCGCCTATGAAATTCATCCGGGCGAGGATCTGCACGACGGCGTGACGTTCGAGCGCTTTCTCGCCGACGTCGACAACCACCCGCGCGCCAACATCCTTTACGACCCCAGCCATTATGTGCTGCAGGCGCTCGATTATCTGCAGTTCATCGACATTTATCACGAGCGGATCCGCATGTTTCACGTCAAGGATGCGGAGTTCAATCCGACCGGGCGATCAGGAGTCTATGGCGGCTTTCAGGACTGGGTCGATCGCCCCGGGCGCTTCCGCTCGCTGGGCGATGGGCAGGTCGATTTCGGCGGCATCTTCTCGAAACTGACGCAATATGGCTACGCCGGCTGGGCGGTGCTCGAATGGGAATGCTGCCTGAAGCATCCCGAAGACGGCGCGCGCGAAGGCGCCCCCTTCATCGCCGCGCATATGATCCGCAAGGCCGACAAGGCGTTCGACGATTTCGCCGGGGGCAGCGACCCGGCGCTCAACCGCGCGATGCTGGGGCTGACCTGACGACGCGGCAGACGAACTAAACGATAATAATCAAAGGGGACGCAGGATGACGACATTGCACAAGGGGCGCTTGTTCTGGCTGGGCGTGCTCGCGCTGTTCACCGCGGCGGCAAGCCTTGCGATCCGCGGCGCGATCGCCAGCGGGCTCAAGGCCGAATGGATCGACCCGATCGCGCCGCTGCAGGCGGGCGAGTTGATCGCCGCCGCGCTGGGCGCAGCATTCCTCAGCTTCGCGATCACCTTGTTCGTCGTCAGCGCGCTGCTCGACCAGATCGGCATGAAGCGGTGCCTCGCCGGCGCGGGGCTGTGCTTCATCGTCGGCCCGTTGATGATCGTCACCGCGGGCGATGTCGCCACGGGCATGAACATCTATTGGCTCGTCTGGGCGGGCATGCTGCTTAGCGGCATCGGCTGGGGACTGACCGAGGCGGCGATCAATCCGCTGACCGCGCAGCTCTATCCCGACGACACCACCCACCGGCTCAACGTGCTGCACGCCTGGTTCCCCGGCGGCATCATCGTCGGCGGGCTTGCCGGCTTCTTTCTGTCGGCCGCCTTGCCGTGGCAGGGCATCATGGCGCTGGTCATGATCCCCGCCGCCGCGACGGTCCTGATCGCCCTCACCACGACCTTCCCGCCGCCGCTGCGTGAGCAAAGCGGCGTCAGCTTCGGCGAGATGATGGGCGAAGTGTTTCGCCGCCCCAGCTTCTTCATCTGGTTCGGCGCGATGTTCCTGACCGCGGCGTCCGAACTGGCGCCCGGCCAGTGGATCGACGTCGCCCTGTCGAACCGCGTCGGCATGCGCGGCATCCTGTTGCTCGTCTATGTCAACGCGCTGATGTTCGTCTTCCGCCATTTCGCGGGGCGGCTCGCCAACAAGATCTCGAACCCGGGGCTGCTGTGGGTATCGAGCCTGCTCGCCGCGATCGGCCTATTCATGCTCAGCCAGGCGCAGTCGCCGGTCGCGGCGATCGTCGCCGCCACCGTCTGGGGCCTCGGCGTCTGCGTGATGTGGCCGACGATGCTCGCCTCGGTCGCCGAACGCTATCCGCGCGGCGGGTCGTGGGCGATGGGGCTCGTTGGATCGGCAGGCGCGCTCGCCAGCTTCTTCGTGCTGCCGCAACTGGGCGCGATGTTCGACCGCGCCAAGATCGAGTTCGCCGGCGGTCCCGAAGCCTTTGCGGCGCTGACCGGCGCCGCGAAGCTGGCGGTCGAGGATGCCGCCGCGTCGCTGTCGTTCCAGCGGCTGGCGATCCTGCCCGTCATCCTGCTGGCGGTGTTCGGCTTCATCTGGCTGCGCGAACGCGGCAAGTCGCGCGCGGCGCTCGCGGGTCAGGCCGCATGAGCGTATCGCGCCGAGCGGTGCTGGCGGGGGGCGCCGTCGCGGCGGCCGCCGCGGCGACGGTGACGAACGGCGCGATGGCGCAGAACGCGCCGCGCTTTTCGCTGAAATTTGCCCCGCACGAAGGCAGCTTCATGAGCCGCGGCGACCGGCTCGAACAGATCGCTTTTGCCGCCGACCAGGGCTTCACCGCGTGGGAAGATAATGAGGCGGCAACGCGCTCGGTCGCCGACCAGACCGCGATGGCGCGCACGCTGCAACAGCGGGGCATGACGATGGGCGTGTTCGTCGCGAGCATGCCGCGATGGGCCGATTTCCGGCCGCTGCTGGGCGGCAACGGCGATGCCGATCGCGAGCGCTTCCTTGCCGATATTCGCAGCTCGGTCGATGTCGCCAAGCGGCTGAATTCCAAGCACATGACGATCGTCACCGGCTTTATGGACCGCAAGCTGCCGGTCGACATCCAGACCGCGCGCGTGACCGACGTGCTGCGCCGCGCTGCGGAAATTTATGAACCGCACGGCCTCACCATGGTGATGGAGCCGCTCAATACGCTGGTGAACCATCCCGGCGTCTTCATGTCGACCGTGCCGCAAGGCTATGCGATGGCCCGCGCGGTCAACAGCCCCGCGATCAAGGTGCTGGCGGACCTGTACCACGAGCAGATCCAGGCCGGAAACCTCATCAATACGCTCGACACCTGCTGGGACGAGATCGCTTACGTCCAGTTCGGCGACAATCCCGGCCGCAAGGAGCCGGGAACGGGCGAGATCAACTATCGCAATATCGTCCGCTGGCTGCGCGCGAAGAAATTCGCCGGAGTGATCGGCATGGAACATGGCAATTCGGTCGGCGGGCGGGCCGGCGAAGAGCGGCTGATCGCCGCCTATCGCGCGGTCGACGCGGCATGAGGGAGACACGCGTGAAGCATATCATCTGGGCCGCGGCAATCGCGGTCGCCGTGACGGCGGGCGGTCCCGTCACCGCGCAGGAAAAGCCGGGTTTCAAGGACACGCCGATGCTGCCCGACGGCAAATGGCAGGTGCACGACGCCGACCGGCCGCAGCCGACCGTCGTAACCCCGGGCGCCGTTCCCGGCGCCCCGCCCTCCGACGCGGTGGTGCTGTTCGACGGCTCGTCGCTCAATGCGTGGCAGGCGCAGGCAACCCCGTGGGTCGTCAAGAATGGCGCGGCGACGTCGGTCCCGCGCGCGGACGGCGGCGGCGAGAATGCGCTGGTCAGCAAGGCGAGCTTCGGCGACGTCCAGCTCCACCTCGAGTTCGCTTCCCCCAATCCGCCGTCGAAGACGTCGCAGGATCGCGGCAACAGCGGCATCTGGTTCATGCAGCGCTACGAGATCCAGATTCTCGACGGCTATCAGAACCCCACTTACGCCGACGGCGCCGTCGGCGCGATCTACGCATGGAAGCCGCCGCTCGTGAACCCGTCGCGGAGGCCCGGCGAATGGCAGAGTTACGACATCATCTTCGAGCGCCCGCATTTCGGACCCGACGGCAAGCTGCTGCGCCCGGCCTATGTCACCGCCTTCCTCAACGGGGTGCTGGTGCAGAACCGCCAGCCGTGGCTCGGCAGCACCGTCTGGCGCAAGGTCGCGAAGTATGAAGCGCATGGCGATGCCGCGCCGATCCAGCTTCAGGATCATAATTCGCCCGTTTCGTTCCGCAACATCTGGGTGCGCCCGCTGCCCGAAGCTGCGGCGAGCCATGACTTCGAAGGGACCGTAAAATGATCGTCGATCGCAGAGACGCGCTGGCCGGCATGGCCGCGATGTTCGGCGCGAGCCTGTTCGCCCCGATCGGCCGCGCCGCCGCGGCGCAGGTGACGCCGATCAGCGACGGCCCGCCCTCATCGCCGGTGTTCACCGCGCAGCAGCGCGCGCTGATGACCGCGCTCAGCGAGCGCGTGATGCCGACCACCGACACCCCCGGCGCGATCGCGGCGGGGGTCCCCGCCTATATCGAAAAGCTGCTCGCCGATTGGGCGTCACCCGACGATCGCAAACCGATCCTCGCCGGGCTCGACGCGATCGAGGCGCGCAGCCGCGCCGATTACAAGGTCGCCGCCGACAAGGCGACGCCCGCGCAGCAGGACGCGCTGCTGACGCTGGCGATGGAAGGCAAGCTGCCCGGCGGTGCGGACTTCTTCGACAAGTTCCGCCAGCTCGTGCTCACCGGATATTTCACGTCGGAAGTCGGCATCACCCAGGAGCGCGAATATCTGCCCGTCCCAGGGCGCTATGACGGCGCTTATCCCTATTCCGAGATCAAAAAGGTGTTTTCGTCATGATGATCGGCAGGCGGCAATGGATAGCGGGCGGTGCCGCGCTCGGGGCGACACTGGCAGCGGGACCCCTCATGGCAAAGAGCCTCAAATCAAAGCCCATCGGCATCCAGCTCTACACCGTACGCGAACTCTTCTCGAAGGACCCGATGGGGACGCTCGAGAAGGTGGCGGCGATCGGTTATCGCGAGGTCGAATATGGCGGCGGTGGTTACGACAAGATGGACCATGCCGCGCTCCGCAAGACGATGGACCGGCTGGGACTGACGTCGCCTTCGATCCATGTCGCCTATGAGGCGCTTGGCAGCGATTTCGACGGCGCGGCCGCGATGGCCAAGGCGCTGGGCGCCGACACGCTGGTCGTTCCCTATATGCTCGACGCGCATCGCAATGCCGAGGGCTGGAAGGCCGCGGTCGCAAATTTCAATCGCTATGCCGAACGGCTCAAGAAGGCCGGGCTGGGCTTTGCCTATCACAATCATGATTTCGAATTCGCGTTGAAGCCGGGCGGCACCAGCCTGTTCGACACGCTGATCGCCGACGCCGATCCGGCGCTAGTCCGACTTGAGCTCGACCTGTTCTGGGCGGTGGCCGCGGGGGAGGATCCCAAGGCGATCATCCGGCGTCTGCCGGGGCGGATCTATGCCTATCACGTCAAGGATCGCACCGCCGACGGCAAGATGACGAGCGTCGGCAAGGGCGTCATCGATTTCGCCGACATCTTCACGCTTAACCGCACGGCCGGCGTGAAGCATTTCTATGTCGAGAATGATCAGTCGCCGGCGCCCTATCTTCCCGACATCCAGACCAGCTTCACCACGCTCAGCCGCCTTCGCGCGTAACCCGATATTCGAGGATCAAGATATGGCCGACAAGTTCGATGCAATCGTCATCGGTTCCGGAGTGAGCGGCGGATGGGCTGCGAAGGAATTGACCGAAAAGGGCCTCAAGGTCCTGATGCTCGACCGCGGGGTGATGGTCGAGCATGGCGAGGACTATGATTTCGACGGCAAGCCGGCCTATGAGATTCCGGCGCGCGACGCGATGCCCAAGGCGCTGATCGATAGCGACTATTTCATCGCCAAGCACGGCTATGTTTCGCCGTCGAACCAGAAATTCTACAACAATGACCGGCTCAACCCCTATGCCTATGACGAGGGCGAGAAATTCTACTGGATCCGGCCCGCCGCGGTCGGCGGCAAGTCGCTGATCTGGGGGCGCTGGAGCTTCCGCTGGGCGCCCGAGGATTTCGAGGCGAACAAGCGAGAGAATGTCGGGGGCGACTGGCCGATCCGCTATGACGACCTCGTTCCCTGGTACGACTATGTCGAGAAATATGTCGGCGTGTCGGGATCGCGCGAGAATCTGCCGCAGCTGCCCGACAGCGCATTCCAGCCCCCGATGCAGATGAACATCGCCGAGAAATGGGTGAAGGAACGGCTCGAGACGACCTCGCCGGGCCGCAAGCTGATCAACACCCGCCTGTCGAACATGACCGAGGACAAGGAGGATCAGGGCCGCAGCAAATGCCAGTTCCGCAACCAGTGCGGGCGCGGCTGTTCGTTCGGCTCCTATTTCTCGACCCAGGCGGTCACGCTGCCCGCGGCGCGCGCCACCGGACGGCTGACGCTGCGTTCCGACGCGGTCGTCTCCAATCTCGAATATGATCCGAAGACCAAAAAAGTCACGGGCGTGCGCGTGATCGATACGAAGACGAAGCAGGCGGAGGTGATACAAGCGCGCCTTGTGTTCCTCTGCGCCTCGGCGATGGCCTCGACCCAGATCTTGATGAACTCGCGCATCCCGGGAACGGCCAAGAGCCATTTCGATTCCAGCGGCACGCTCGGCCGCTATGTGATGGACCATATCTTCCGCGTGAACATCTCGGGCGAGATAGAGGGGATGACCGACTATATCGAATATGGCCGCCGCCCGGGCGGGGTCTATATTCCGCGCTTCCGTAACGTCGGCGGCGAAGAGGGGATCGGCTTCAAGCGCGGCTATGGCTATCAGGGCAGTGCGCGGCGCGACCCCCTACCGCCCAAGGGCTTCGGCGCGGCGATGAAGCATGGCATGCGCGGCTATGGTCCGTGGAAATTCGGCATGGGCGCGTTCGGCGAATGCCTGCCCTATGAGGACAACCGCGTCAGCCTGCACGCGGACAAGGTCGACCGGTTCGGCATTCCGCTGATGCGCTTCGACGTCACCTTCCGCGAGAATGAGATCCGCATGATGGACGATGCGCGGACCGAAGGCGAAGCGATGCTGCGCAAGGCGGGGCTGCAGAACGTCGCCAGCGAACGCCGCGAACATGTTCCCGGCGACGCCATCCACGAAATGGGCGGCGCGCGCATGGGGGCCGATCCGCGGCAGTCGGTGCTCAACAAATGGGGCCAGGCGCACGACGCCGCCAACCTGTTCGTCACCGACGGCGCCCAGATGGCATCGATCTCGTGCGTCAACCCGTCGCTCACCTTCATGGCATTGACCGCGCGCGCCGCCGACCACGCCGTAAAATTGCTCAAGGCCGGCACGATCTAGCAGCAGTCGGTTGTCCTCGCTGCCCGCCCCGTCCCTTTGGCTGCTTCAATCTCTCCGATTGCGACGCGCGCTTTCGTCACCGGACAAAATCGTTTCGCTATCGTCGGGAAGTGCGTTTCCGGCCCTCGGGAATGCCGTCCGGGCCTTTGTAATTCGGCAAAAGAATAGGATGACGACGATCAGAGCAAACCGGCAGGAATGAAACCCGGATGGCCGGACGTATCCCAAAGAACACGGTCAACGACTGGATCGACGCCGGGCAGCGTATGCTCGTCGACGAAGGCATTGGCGGGCTGAAGGCCGATCGGCTCGCCAGTCGTCTGGGCGTGTCGCGCGGCGGCTCCATCTTCGTTCCTTCGTCAATACGACGAAGCCCAAATCCTCCTTAAATCACAACCTCAAATCTGTGCCATGGGCGCTGACGGGGGCAGGGCGTTTCGCGTCAATGCGGTTACACGCTGTCCATTCAGATCCCGACATGAGCGGAAATTTTCCCATCGGCGCATGCCTTGACGGATTGCGGGTTTCAGGAAAGTGCAACGCGGGCTGAGCGGCATGATTCAGGGGTATTGTGTTGAAAAACTCTGTCATTGGCTTTGGACACATCTGAGCGAGTGAAAATATTACATCATTCCCAGTCGCCGTATAATTTTAGATCACTGTCCGGCCTCGCTCGATATGTTTCTTACGCAGGCGGCTTGGGCGAGATGCGTCTCCGGAGTTTTTCAACACAATAAGGGGCGAAGCGGACATTCACGGCGTCTCCCTTTCAGCTCCGCCCTTCGGCCCACGGCGCTATTCTGACCATCGCCTGCTCAAACAGCTCCGATGCCACGAGGATCGCCAGCCATTCGCACACCCGCCTCGGCGCATGGGCTGCGAACCAGTCCGTGTCGACTCCGGCGAACTGTCGAACAAATGGAAACAGCGCGATATCGCTGAACCCGCGCGCCGCGCCGTCAAGATAATCTTGTTCTTTCAGCCGCCCGTCGAGCTCCGCCAGCATCGCCGATCCTGCCGCGCGATGCGTCAGCGGATCGGCATCGTAACGACCGGCATATTTGTAGCGATCGAGATGATGTTTGAACGCGCCGTCGAACTTCGCGACCAACACCGCATCGGCGCGCGGCAGCCAGTCCTCGGGGTCGCGCTGCGACAAGGCCCAGCGCATGATATCGATGCTTTCATCGATCACCGACCCATCCGCCAGCACGAGCACCGGCACGGTTCCCTTCGGCGACGCGGCCAGCATGGCGGCAGGCTTGTCGCGCAGCACGACCTCGCGATGCGCATAGATCGTCCCGCTCATCAGCAACGCCATCCGCGCGCGCATGGCGTAAGGACAGCGGCGAAAGCTATAGAGGATCGGGATGTCGCGCATCGCGGCCGCATAGCCGATCGCCCTCGCTCAGCCAAATTGCGCACTCGCCCTATTCCTTCAGCCCAGGCGGAACCGCGATCTCAGGCGGCGCGCAGCAACTTCTCGTAAATTTCGCCGAAGGTCCGGTCCGGCGCGATCAGATGAACCTCCAATATCCAGTCGCGGTGCTTTGCCGACACGCGGACATGAAGTCGCGCACCAACCTCTCGCCTCGCAGCCGTCAAGGGAACCATATCCTGTGGGTGACGCGCGACCGGCTGGGCGCGGTGAGCGGACATCGTGCGATCGTCATTTTTGCGAATTCATCCGCTGCCATTGTCGGCCTATTTTTCACGCTACTAATGGCTTGACGGCGTCGACAGGGGTATTGAAATGTCGGCGAATAGCGGGAGAAGATGGTGGCCGGATTGTTCGAGCGGATCGCGATCGGCGGATTTTCGCTGCCCAACCGCATCGTCATCGCGCCGATGTGCCAATATTCGGCCAAAGACGGACAAATGACCGACTGGCATCTGATGCATCTGGGCCAGCTCGCGATCTCGGGCGCGGGCGTTCTGACGATCGAGGCCGCGGCGGTTTTGCCGGAAGGGCGCATCACCTATGCCGACGTTGGCCTGTATGATGATGCCAGCGAAACTGCGATAGCGCGCGTGCTGGCGGCGGTGCGGCAATGGTCGGACATTCCGGTCGCGATCCAGCTCGCACATGCCGGACGCAAGGCTAGCACGGCTAAACCCTGGGACGGCGGCGCGCAGATCGCACCCGATGCGACGAATGGATGGCAGACGGTCGCCCCGTCCGCGCTTCCCTTCCTCGCCGCCGACAATGCACCCGTCGCACTCGACGACGGGGCGCTCGAGAGGATCCGTGCCGCCTTCGCCGAGGCCGCGGTGCGCGCGGCCCGGCTCGGGATCGATGCGATCCAGTTGCACGCCGCGCACGGCTATCTGCTCCACCAGTTCCTGTCGCCGCTGTCGAACCGGCGCGACGACGAATATGGCGGCAGTCTTGAAAACCGGATGCGCTTTCCGCTCGAGATTTTCGACATCGTCCGCGACGCGTTCGCCGCGCACGGCCCCGTGACGGTGCGCGTGTCGGGCACCGACTGGGTCGAGGGCGGCTGGTCGATCGAAGAGACCGTCAATTTTGCGCAGGCGCTCGAAGCGCGCGGGTGCGCCGCGATCAACGTGTCGAGTGGCGGATTGCACCCGGCGCAACAGATCAAGCTGGAACCGGGGTATCAGGTGCCGCTGGCGCGAACAGTCAAGGATGCGGTGACTATGCCCGTGATCGCGGTCGGCCTGATTACCGATCCGATCGAGGCCGAAGCCATCATCGCCAATGGCGACGCCGATGCGGTCGCGATCGCACGCGCGGCGCTCTATGATCCGCGCTGGCCCTGGCACGCCGCCGCTACGCTGGGCGCAAGCGTCGCCGTCCCGCCGCAATATGAGCGCAGCGAACCGCGCGAGCATCGCGGACTCTATGCGCTGCGGCGGGCCTGAGCGAGGTCAGACCCCCATCATCCCGGCGGTCGTCGCGCCGTCGATGACATAGTCGGCGCCCGAGATGAAACCCGCCTCGTCCGACGCGAGGAAGGCGACGAGCGCGCTGACTTCATCGAGCTGCGCCATGCGCTTCATCGGCGCCATCCCTTCGAACGCGGCGCGCGCCGCGACGGGGTCGGGCGAGCGGTCGATCACGCCGCGGATCATGTCGGTTTCGACGACGCCGGGCAGGATCGCGTTGACGCGGATCTGATAGCCCTTGCCCGCGCAATGAATCGCCGCCGATTTGACGAGCGCGACGACCGCGGCCTTGGTTACAGAATAAGCGGCATAATTGCCCATCGCGCGGTGTGCGTTCATCGACGAATTGACGATGATCGATCCCTTGGGCCCTTGCGGATTTTTTGCCATCGCTCGGATCGCATGCTGCACGGTCAGCATCACGCCGGTCTGGTTCACACCGACGATATGGTTCCACGCGTCGATCCCGATGTCCTCGACGCTCGCGTCGCCCGCTTCGGTCCCGGCATTGGCGAAGGCGATGTCGAGCCGGCCATATTCGGCCTCGATCTCGGCCATCAGCGCGTCCCACACAGCAGCATCCTCAACGCGGTGCGCGCGGAAGATCGCGCCCGTCTCGCCTTCGACCGCCGCCGCGGCTTCGACATTAGATCCGGTGAAAACGACCTTTGCGCCCTCACGCGTCAACCGTCCGACCGTGGCGGCGCCGATCCCGCTCGTCCCGCCGGTGACCAAAGCGACCTTGCCGCGCAGTCTTTGCATCGCGCCTCTCCTCTCGCCTGCCCTCTTGCCAGTTTCGCTTGGCTCGGGAACCTATCAATACAGCAAGGTGACGCGGGCGCCGCGCACACGCATGATGCGGCCATAATAGCAGGAGAGGACCAACGATGAGCGAGAGCGAACATCCACCCCGCATCGATTGTGTGCTGATCTGCGGCGGCGTCTGGCACGACATGGATTTCGCGCGGCTCGAGCTGTTGAAACTGCTCGCCGAAGATCAGCGCATCCGCACACGCGTCTTCGAGAATTACGACAATATCGAAGCAATCGAGGCGGCCGACCTCCTGATCACCTACACCTGCGACGTGACGCCGCCCTTGCCCGCGCAGGAGGCATTGAAGCGTTGGCTCACAAAGGGCGGGCGCTGGTACGCACTCCACGGCACCAACTCGATCCTGCGCCTGCTCGATACCGGGCTGTGGGACGCGCCGCGCTGGGCGCCGCTGATGATGGACCTCCTCGGCTCGCAGTTCATCAGCCACCCCGCGATCGAGCCCTACACCGTCCGCGTCGCCGACCCCGACCATCCGCTCGTCGAAGGTATCGAGCCGTTCGAGACCACCGACGAGCTTTATCATCTCGAAACGCACGGGCACCTGCACGTCCTGCTCGATACCGAATGCACCGGGCCGGGAACGGGCTTCGTCGAAGCCGACGATGCGCCCGGCACCTATCCGGTCTTCTATATCAAGCAGCATGGCGCCGGCGCGGTGCTTTACCTTACGCTCGGCCATTGCCGCGGTCATTATGATCTGCAGCCGATGATGGACTGGTGGCCGACGATCGACCGCTGCGCCTGGGATCTGCCGGTTTTCTACGACCTGCTGCGCCGCGGGATCGGCTGGCTGAAAGAAGGCGAGACCGCTTAGGCCACCGCGCGCAATTTTCGCCGATCCTCGTGGATCAGGTCGGCAGCGCGGAGCGCGAGCGCCATCGCGGGGGCATTGGTGTTGCCCGTCACCGGCGAGGGCATCACCGAACAGTCGACGACGCGCAGGCCATCGACGCCGTTGACGCGTAGCCGCGCATCGGTGACCGCGCGATTGTCGCTGCCCATCCGGCACGTCCCGACGCCATGCAGCCCGCAGGTCGCCAGACGGCGGAAAGCCGCGAGGATTTCGGCGTCGCTCTGCACCGCGGCGCCGGGAAGTAACTCGCGCTCGACCAGCCCGACAAGCGCCGGCTGCGCCATATAACGGCGCATCGCATGGACCGCAGCGATCGCTGTGCGCTCGTCGTCGCGCGTCGACAGCCAGTTGGGCTTGATCTCTGGCGCCGCATCGCTGCCGGGCCGCGTGATCAAAATGCTGCCCTCGCTCGTCAGGCGCAGGAGCTGGCCATAGATCGTCATTCCGGGCTTGCGGTCGATGCTGTTCAGCGGAACCGGATGTTTATCGTCTCCCAGGGCAAAGGTGTAGCCGCCGAGATAAAGCTGGAGATCGGGCCGCATGTCGCGGCTTGTCAGGTTAAGGAAGGCGCCGACCTCGAACGGCCCCGTCGCCATGATCCCGCCGCGCGTCAGCATATATTGCGCCGTCGCACGGGCGAGGCCGACGCCATAGAAACTACGGTTGCTGCCGACGTCGCGCGACAGGCGATGCGGCATCGAAAAGCCCAGATGCTCGCGCATCCGCCCGCCGACATCGGGGGCATCGACGATTGGCTCCACTCCGGCGGCGCGGAGCACATCGGCGGGACCGATGCCCGAACGCTGAAGCAGCAATGGACTCTCAAGCGTGCCACCCGAAACGATCACCTCGCCCTCGCAGTCGAAGCGCCGCGACTGCCCGGCGACCTGCGCCTCGACACCGGTCACGCGTCCGCCTTCGATCACCAACCGCTCGGCCATCGCATGGGTGATGACATGCAGGTTCGGCCGCTTCTTGGCCCGCGCAAGGAAGGTTGTTGCGGCGCTCTCGCGCCGCCCGCGGCGGACATTGTGCGAATAGAAGCCGACGCGATCCGATGTCGCGGCGTTGAGATCGTCGACGGGACGCAGTCCCATCTCGACCCCAGCCTTAACCATCGTCTCGGCGAGCGGATAGCTGTGAATCTTGGGTGCGACGCCGACGGGTCCGCCCGCGCCGCGCATCGCGCTCTCGCCAAGGCCATGATCTTCGAGTTTGCGAAACGCATCGGTCATCGCCTCGCCGTTCCAGCCGGTGCAGCCGAGCTTTTCCCATTCGTCATAATCGGCGGGCTCGCCGCGGCTCCAGATCATGCCGTTGACCGCCGACGATCCGCCAAGCCCCTTGCCGCGGATCCACACCTCGCCCGGCGCGCCGCCGTCGCCGCGCGGCTGCGACACGCCATAGGCCCAGATATGGTCGGGATTGGTGACGAGCTTCGCGACGCCCTTCGGGATCGCGACCCAGCGGCTGTCGTTGCTGCCGCCCGCTTCGAGCAACAGCACGCGGACTTGCGGGTCGACGCTCAACTGCTCGGCGAGCACGCACCCCGCCGATCCCGCGCCGACGATGATATAGTCCCAGCCTGCCGACATACCGCCTCTCCTGCAACGGGCCGTGCAACCTTGGAACCGTCGGCCCGCTTCCCGCACCTAGCGCAATAAATAGTCCCCTCGCCCTCCGCGCAGGATGATAGTGCGGCGGCAAAAGAGGGAGGATCGAATGGCGGCAGCAAGCGGACGGGTCGCGGGCAAGACGGCCTTTGTCACCGGCGGCGCATCGGGTCTGGGGCTCGACATCGTTCGCCGCTTCGTTGCCGAGGGCGCAAGCGTCGTCATCGCCGACATCGATGCCGCAGCGGGCGAAGCGCTCGCCGCCGAACTCGGTCAGCGTTTCGTCAAGCTCGACGTGTCGAACGAGGCGGAATGGCGCGCGGCGCTCGGCACGTGCGATCGCATCGACATCCTTGTCAACAATGCCGGCATCACGACGCACGGTTCGATCGAAGATCTGACGCTCGAAGCCTTCCGCCACGAATTTTCGGTCGACGTCGATGGCGTTTTCCTCGGCTGCAAGCATGTGATCCCGAAGATGAAGGAGCATGGCGGGTCGGTGATCAACATGTCGTCAATGTGCGGCGTGCGCGCGCAAGGCGACCTTGCCGCCTACAACGCCGCGAAGGCCGCGGTGACGCACCTCACCAAGTCGGTCGCGCTCCACTATGCGCGCAAGGGGTACGGCATCCGCTGCAACTCGGTGCATCCGGGGGCAATCCATACGCCGATCCTCGACAAGGTGATGGCGCAGGTCGCCGACGGCCAGGCGCTCTACGACAGCTGGGTCGCGACGCATCCTATAGGGCGCCTCGGCAAGCCCGAGGAGATTTCGGCGATCGTCCTCTATCTCGCTTCGGATGAATCGGCCTTCGCGACCGGCGCCGAATTTCGCGTCGACGGCGGCAGTTCGCTGTGACCGCGGACCGCCTCGGCGGCCGCGCCGCGCTCGTTACCGGCGCGGGATCGGGGATTGGGCTTGCAACAGCAAGGCGGCTTGCCGCCGACGGCGCGCGCGTGCTGACCACTGATCGCGCGGGCGATGTCGACGTCGTCGCCGACGTCACCGAGCCCGGCGCCAACGGGCGACTAGTCGCCGAGGCCGAAACGCGCTTCGGCGGGCTCGACATCGTCGTCGCCTGTGCCGGCATGACCGGCATGCAGATGCTGGATGGACATGACGACGAATTTTTCGACGCGATGATGGCAGTGAACGTCACCGCGGTGTTCCGTCTGATGCGCGACGCGCTGCCCCTGCTCAAACGATCGCCGCACGGCCGGGTCATCCTGATCGGATCGGTGATGTCGAGCTTCGGCGAAGCGGGGATGACCGCGTATAGCGCATCGAAACATGCCGTCCTCGGCATGACGAAATCGGTCGCGGCGGAGGTCGGGACGTTCGGTATCACCGTCAATTGCATCCAGCCCGGCGCCATCGATACGCCGATGACCGCCCCCGCCTTCACCGCGATGCCCGAATTCAAACAGCGCTGGATCGACAAGGCGGCGCTCGGCCGGCTCGGACAACCCGAAGACATCGCCGACGTCGCCACCTTTCTGGCGTCCGACGATGCGCGATTCATGTCCGGCCATGGCCTTTTCGTCGACGGCGGCGCGACACAACGCCAGTAAAATCAAGGCGTTTGGCGCCGCTACGGCATGCCTGATATTTTTGATGATTGTTGAATCGGGGCATAAAGCGGACCTTCGCTTCCAACGTGACTAGCGAGCCTATGCGCTGGCACGAGGAGGGAGGACCGCGATGATCACGCATGCCCGAATGCTGCCTGCCGTTTACGCCACCGTATCGCTCGCCGCACTGGCGATCGCCACCCCGACCGCGGCGCAGGAGGCGCCCGTCGAGGAGAATAGCGGCGCCATCCGCGAGATCGTCGTCACCGCGCAGAAGCGCGAGGAAAACATCCAATCGATCCCGATCGCGGTGACCGCGCTCGACGAAAAGGCGCTGGAATCGGCGACGATCGACGACATCCGCGACATCGCCGGCCGCGTCCCCAGCCTCGTCGTCGATTCGGTCGGCGCGGGGCCGAGCGCGGCCGCGATCGCGATCCGTGGCATCAGCTTCGAGGATATCGAAAAGAGCTTTGACCCCGCGGTCGGCGTCGTCGTCGATGGTGTCTTCATCGGCACCAACACCGGCCAGCTTCTTGACAGCTTCGACCTCGAGCGCCTTGAAGTGCTCCGCGGGCCGCAAGGCACCCTGTTCGGCCGCAACACGATCGGCGGCGTGATCAACGTCATTCGCACCCGTCCGACCGAGGATTTCGGCGTACGCGGCCAGTTCGCCTATAGCCGTTTCGACACCAAGCGCGCGCGCCTCGTCGTCAACACCGGCAAGCTTGGCGATTTCATCGCCCTCAAGGCTTTCGGCTATTATGACAAGACCGATGGTTTTTACTACAACGTCACCAAGGATCGCCGCGAAGGCAAATATGAAACGCTGACCGGCGGGGTCACTGCGCTGATCACGCCAAGCGATGCGATCACCGCGCAGGTGACCTACCAGCACACGCGCGAACGCGGCGAGACCGTTTCCTCCGCGTTATCGGAGCGCGGCCGCGACCTTATCTGCGCCGCACCCGGCGCGCCGGGTTTTTCGCCGGCGGGCGAATGCAACCGCTGGTCGCTTCCCGGCCGCGGCCTCTATACGACGTTCCAGAATATCGAGACGCCGGTCCGCAACAATGTCGATAGCGTCACCGGCAATATCGACATCGACCTCAGCGACAATCTGACGCTCTCGTCGGTCACCGGCTACATCACGAACAATGAATCGGTGACGCAGGATTTCGACGGCAGCTCGGCCAATTTCTTCGATACGCGCCGCCAGCAGAAATATAAGCAGTTCAGCCAGGAACTCCGCCTGCTTGCTGATTTCGACACGGTCAATGTGCTTCTCGGCGGCTATTATTTCGACAGCTCATATACGCTCGATCAGTCGACCAATTTCGGCGTCGTGCTCGGCGGGGGATCGACCGCGGTGCTGCGCCAATTTGTCGACCATAGCGCCAAATCCTACGCCGGTTTTGCCGATGCGCAGATCAACCTGACCGACGCGTTCAAGATCTCGCTTGGCGCGCGCTATACCAAGGACAAGAAGGAAATTTTCAACAATTACGGCCGCATCGGCGCGCTGGTTCGTATCACCCAGCCGAGCTTTGATGGCACGACGTGCGTCGCGGTAACCGGGACCTTCAGCCCCGCGCCGGGCGTTGTGCTTCCCGCTTACAGCCCGGCGACCAATTGTTCGGGCGACGACAGCTTCGACAAATTCACCTGGCGCGCCAACGCCGAATATACGATCGAGCCCGGCAAGCTCGTTTATGCTTCCTTCTCGCGCGGTTTCCGGTCGGGCGGCTTCAATGGCCGCGCAGCATCGCCGACCTCGCTCGGGCCGTATCAGCCCGAAACGGTCGACGCCTATGAAGTCGGGCTGAAGGCCGACTGGCTCGATCGCACGCTGCGCACCAACCTCGCGCTCTATTACACCAAATATGACAACAAGCAGGAAGAGGTGGTGCAGCCCGCGCCGCCGGGTTCGTCGAACCCGCAGGAAACGGTGGTGCGCAACGCCTCGTCGGCCGACATCAAGGGCTTCGAGGCCGAAATCATTGCCCAGATGTCCGAAGCATTCAGCTTCAACGCCTCGTTCAGCTACACCGACGCCAAGTACAAGAATTTCTTCAACGACATCGTCGGCCTGACCCCGGGCAGCCCGGCCGACGGAATTGCGGACGACGTGTCGACGCTGACGCTGCGCCGCGCGCCCAAATTCCAGTGGTCGGCGGGGCTCAATTACTCGAAGGAAATCGGCTCGGGCCGCTTTGATGCCTCGACGCTGCTGCGCTATCAGAGCAAATATGTGACCTGCATCGCGCCGAACCGCCCCGTCGTCCCCGGCGCGGTGACCAACGACAATCGCTGCTTTACCGAGGATCGCGAAAATCTGTCGGCGCAGATCGGCTACACCTTCCTGCTCGGCGACGACCGCGAGGTCAGCCTGGCGCTGTTCGGGCGCAACCTCACCAACCACAAGGGGCTGTCATCGACGCTGCCAGTCGCTGGCCTCTTCACCTTCGGCGCCGCGCAGGCGCCGCGCACTTACGGGGTCGAGCTCGGCTTCCGTTTCTGACGGCCGGACGTTTCCGCCCGGGCACGGCGGGACCGCATTGGGGGTAGCCCAAAAAAGGGGACAGGGGGCGGCGCAATGCACCGCCCCTTGTTCGATCATCAAAGGGATCAAAGATGACGCAGGCATTTTTCGACCACCCATTCCTGTCGGGGCACCACCAGCCCGTACGCTTCGAGGCGACGGCCCCCGACCTGATCGTCGATGGCGAGATCCCGGATGACTTGGTCGGCGTCTTTTATCGCAACGGACCCGAGCCGCTCTATCCGACGCGCGAGGGCGAGTATCACTGGTTCGACGGTGACGGCATGGTCTATGCCTTTCATATCGCGGACGGCCGCGCGTCGATGCTCAACCGCTGGGTGCGGACCGAGAAATTCGAGCTGGAAAAAGCCGCCGGCAAGCGTCTGTTCGGGCTGTTCGGCAACCCGATGACCGCCGATCCGTCCGTGCAGGGCAAGCGCTACAACACCGCGAACACCAACATCATCGTCCATGGCGGCAAATTGCTCGCACTGATGGAAGGCGCGCCTGCGGTAGAACTCGATCCGCGCACGCTCGAAACGCTGGGCGAGGAACATTATGGCGGCACGATCACCACGACCTTCTCCGCCCACCCCAAGATCGACCATTATACGGGTGAACTCGTCAATATCGGCGCGATGGTGGGCGGCCCGATGGGCGCGGCGCAGATCCGTTACGATGTGATCGCCGCCGACGGCAGCGTGCGCAAGGCCGAGCTGATCGACATGCCGCACAATGCGCTGATGCACACTTTCTTCCTCACCGAGAATTGGGTCGTCTTTCCGGTGATCCCGATCGACGTCGACCTCGGCCGCTTCATGAAGGGTGGCCCGATGACCGCCTGGGTCAACGACCGCCCGACCAAATTCGCGGTGATGCCGCGCGAGGGATCGGCGAGCGACGTCCGCTGGTTCGATTACGAGCCGCGCCACATGTTCCACGAACTCAATGTGTGGGAACTCGACGGCAAGATCATCGCCGACGTCGCCGCTGCGAACGGCACCGCGCTCTTTCCCGACGAGACCGGGGTGAAGCGGACGCATGGCGACACGCAACAGAGCCTCCGCCGCTGGACGATCGATCCCGGCACCAACGGCAACGGAACGTGGATCAAGGAAGAGACGCTCAACGACCGCGATATCCAGTTCCCGCGCCCCGACGATCGCTTCATGACGCGCGCGTCGCGGCACGGCTTTGCGAACATCAACCTCAACAGCCGCGACGGGCGCGCCGAAGGAATGGACGGCGTGCTCCGCTTCGACACAGTGGGCGGCACGGAAGATGTCTATCACTTCGGCAACGGCGCCTCGTGCGGCGAGCTCATCTTTGCGCCGAGGATCGGCGCACAGGGCGAGGGCGACGGCTACGCGATGACGCTGGTCCACCGCGCCGGCGCCGCGACGAGCGAGCTCGCAATCTTCGATGCGCTCGACATCGCGGCGGGTCCGGTTGCGACGGTGCACGTGCCGTTCCGCGTCCCGTCGGGTTTTCATTGCAATTTCTACGCCGCCGACTCCAATCTCTATCGGCAGACGCTCGGCGAAGGGCGCGCGTAGGGAGAAGCATGACGTGAAGGTGCCGCCATTCGAACGGGTCGCCGATGTTGCGCGGAGGAATGCGCGCGAGCGGCCGGACAAGATCGTCTTTCATTTCGAGGGCCGCGCGACGCGCTACGACGAATATGACGCGAACAGCAGTCGCGGCGCGAATGCGCTGATATCGCTCGGGCTGAAGCCCGACGATCGCGTCGCCTATCTTGGCAAGAACAGCGATATCTATTTCGAACTGGTGATGGCGGTCGCGAAGGCCGGCGGGGTGATGACGCCGGTCAATTGGCGGCTCGCGGTGCCCGAGATCGCGTGGATCATCGATAATTGCGGCGCGCGCATATTGTTTGCCGGCCCCGAGTTCACCGACCTCGTCGCCGCCCATCGCGAGACCTTTCCGGGCGTCGAACATGTCATCGCCACCGAGGGGGCCGGGAGCGGCTTTTCCGACTACCACGGCTGGCGCGACACTTTCCCCGACAGCGACCCCGACGTGGCGCGCGGCGAAGGCGACGCGGTGATCCAGATGTATACCTCGGGCACCACCGGCAAGCCGAAGGGCGCCGTGCTGACCAACGGGTCGGTGCTGCGCTCGAAGCTCGACCGTGATCCCGCGCTGCAAGCCGACTGGGAACGCTGGGACGAGGACGACGTCGGGCTCGTCGCGATGCCCTGTTTTCATATCGGCGGCACCGGATACGGCATCACCGTGATGACCAACGGCGCGACGGGCGTGATCACGCGCGAGTTCGATCCCGGCGGGGTGCTCGACCTGATCGAGGCGCATGGCATCTCGAAAATCTTCATGGTGCCGGCAGCGATGCAGATCATCGTCAGCCAGCCGCGGGCGCGCGACGTCGATTTCTCGCGCCTCCGCCACATCGCCTATGGCGCCTCGCCGATCCCGCTCGACCTGCTGCGCCAGTGCATCGACGTGTTTCAGTGTGGGTTCGTGCAGATGTACGGGATGACCGAGACGTCGGGCACGATCGCCGCGCTGCCGCCCGAGGATCATGATCCCGCAGGCAACGAGCGCATGCGCTCGGTCGGCAAGCCGCTGCGCGGGGTCGAGATGCGCGTGATCGACGGCGACGGCAATGCCCTGCCCGCGCGCGCGATCGGCGAGATTGCGATCCGGACGCAGGCGAATATGCGCGAATATTGGGGACGGCCCGACGCGACGGCGGAGACGATCGACGCGGGCGGCTGGCTGCGCACCGGCGACGCGGGCTACACCGACGAGGACGGCTATTTCTACCTCCACGACCGGGTGAAGGACATGATCATCTCGGGCGGCGAGAATGTCTATCCCGCCGAGGTCGAGAATGCGATCTATGGCCACCCCGCGGTGGCCGACGTCGCGGTCGTCGGCGTGCCCGACGACAAATGGGGCGAGGCGGTGAAGGCGTGCGTCGTGGTGCGCGAAGGCGCGAGCGTCGAGGCGGGCGAGATCATCGGCTGGGCGCGCGAGCGGATCGCCGGCTATAAATGCCCCAAGTCGGTCGATTTCATCCCCGCGCTGCCGCGCAATCCGTCGGGCAAGATCCTACGCCGCGAACTCCGCGCGCCTTATTGGGAAGGCCGCGAGCGGCAGATTGGCTAAGACCGGACTCGCCGCAATAAATAGGGACAGTCCCTATTTAATAGGTGCTTTCGCAGAAATTTGCGCATAGCCAGCTCGCGATTAAATAGGGACTGTCCCTATTTATTGCCCTGCTGCGTCGGCTTGCCGTTTCGCCATGGCTGCACCAACCGCCGCCGCAATGTCGGCTTCCTGCGGATTACCGCGTAGCGCGAGCCCGCCGTTCGGCTGCAAGTTCTCGCCCGTGACAAACGCCTCGTCGCTCGCGAGCCACAGGCACGCGTTCGCCACGTCCTCCGAGGTATTCAGCCGCCCCAGCGGATAGCGCGGCAGGAAGGCGTCGACGAGCCCCGGCGTCGCGAACGCGCCCTGCGTCATCGGCGATTCGGTGAATGCCGGCGACACGATGTTCGCGCGGATGCCCGCGCCGCCGAAATCATTGGCGACGCACCGGATCAGCGCCTCCGACCCCGTCTTGGTGCCGATATAGGCGGCGTGGTTGCTGATCGGCGAACGCGTCGTCGCCGACGAGACTTGAATAATCGAGCCGCCGGTCGGATCGTTTACCAGCATCGCGCCAACGAACGCTTGGAGGAAATGATGCACACCGGTGAACTGCAACGCGACGATCGCGTCGAGCTCTTCCCCGGTCACGTCGAGCAAGGGCTTGAGCAGCCCCCACCCGCTCGCATTCATCGCGATGTCGACGCCGCCCATCTTCGCCTTCGCCGCATCGGCGAGCGCGAAAACCGACGCCTTGTCGGTGATGTCGCAGAGCGCCGCGTGGCCGCCGATCTCGGCCGCGAGCGCATCGAGCGGCGCCTGCTTGCGCCCCGCGACCATCACCGTCGCGCCTTCGCGCGCGAAACGCCGCGCGGCCACCTGCGCCATATTTCCCATCGACGCCGCGCCGATTATCACGGCGCGCTTTCCGGCCAGCCTGCCCATATCGATCTCCTCAGAGTTTCAAGAGTTGTTTGCCGCGGTTCTGCCCGACGAACAGCCGTTTCAGCGTGTCGGGCGCATTCTCGAACCCGCGCTGCACATCCTCGCGGTAGTTGAGCCGCCCATCGAGGACGAAGCCTTCCAGGCGCCTGCGGATCTCGGGAAACTCGCTCGCCCAGTCGAGCACGATGAAGCCCGCCATCGAACCGCGACGGAAGATAAGGTTGAAATAATTCTGCGGCCCCGCGGGCAGCGTTCCCATTTCGTAGCGGCTGATCCCGCCGCACACCGCGACGCGCGCCCCGGTAGCGATCTCGCCGAGCATGTCGTTGAGGATCGCGCCGCCGACATTGTCGAAAATCACGTTCACCCCGCCAGGGCAATGCTCCCTGATTTGCGCCCGGACATTGCCCGCCTTGTAATCGATCGCGGCATCATACCCCGCTTCCTCGACGAGCCAGCGGCACTTGTCCTCGCCGCCCGCGATACCGACCGCGCGGCAACCGGCGATCTTCGCGAGTTGGCCGACCACCGATCCGGTCGCCCCCGCCGCGCCCGACACGAGCACGGTATCGCCCGCGACCGGCCGGCCGACCTTGAACAACCCGCAATAGGCGGTGACGCCTGTCGTCCCGAGCACCGAGAGCATCGCGGTCGGCGGCAGCTCGGTCTCGATCTTCACCAGCCCTTCGCCGTTTGACAGGTGCCATTCGGTCCAGCCGGTCGACCCCATGACGAGATCGCCGACCGCGAAGCCCGAATGATTGCTTTCGACGACTTCGCTGATCCCGCTGCCGCGCATCACATCGCCGATCGCCATCGGCGCGACATAGTCGGCGATATTCTCCATCCAACCCTTCTGCGCCGGATCGAAGCCGAGATAGAGCGTCTTAAGCAGAAATTCTCCATCACCCGGCGCGCCGATCGCGGTCTCGACGAGCTGGAAATCGCCGTCCTCGATCCCGCGCCCGCGCGGGTGTCCGTTGAGCAGCCATTGGCGCGATGTCGGCATCGATACTCTCCCTGTTCCGGCACCGAAATTGCGCCTGCGGTCGGCAGCCAGCCACCGCCAAAAGTGCCAGTCGATTGGTCCGCCCGCAGGCGTAGGATGTGATCAGGGAGAGAGACGATGCCCGAAGTCCGCCGCAGTTTCTGCCGTTTCTGCCACGCCAATTGCGCGATGCTCGTCACCATCGACGGCGGGCGCGTCACCAAAGTGCAGGGCGACGCCGACGATCCGGTGTTCGGCGGCTATACGTGCATCAAGGGCCGCCAGCTGGCCGAAGCGCACCACGGTCCGCAGCGGTTGACCGTCTCGCAAAAGCGCGTCGACGGGGCGTTTCAAGATATCGCCATGGACGACGCGCTCGACGAGATCGGCGCAAAACTGGCGGCGATCATCGCCGCGCACGGCCCGCATGCCGTCGCCATCTATGGCGGAACTTACGCCTTCCAGAACAGCGCCGGGGTCGGCAGCGCGATGTCGTTCGCGCAGGGGCTCGGCACGCGCAACATCTATACCTCGGTGACGCTCGATCAGCCGGCGAAAGTCTATACGACGATGCGCTACGGCAGCTGGATGGGCGGGATGCACACATTCGCCGAGGCCGACGTCGCCTTCTTCATCGGCAACAATCCGATCGTCTCTCACTATGGCCCGCCGGGCGGGCTGCCGCCCTTCTCGCCCTCGCGGCGCCTGCGCGACGCGCTCGAAGGCGGGCTCAAGCTGATCGTCGCCGATCCGCGGCAGAGCGACGTCGCGGCGCTCGCGCATATCCATTTGCCCGTGCGCCCGGGCGAAGACCCCGCACTGCTCGCGGGGATCATCAACGTCATCCTGTCCGAAGGGCTTTATGACAAGGCGTTCGTCCAGCGCTATGTCGACGGCCTCGACGAGTTGCAACGCGCGGTCGCGGGCTTCACCCCCGATGTCGCGGCAACGCGCGCGGGAGTCGACGAAAGCCAGCTGATCGCGGCGGCGCGGATGTTCGCGAGCGGCACCAAGGGTGTCGTCTCGACCGGCACCGGTCCCGAGATGGCGGGCAACGGCACGCTCACCCAATATCTCGTGTCGTCGCTCAACATCATCTGCGGGCGTTTCTGCCGCGAGGGCGAGAAAAGCTCGATCCCGCGCGTCTTCACCCCCGTCACCCCGCGCCGCGCGCAGGTCGCGCCGCCGATGACGCTCCATGGCGAAGGTTTTCCCGCCTCGCGTATCCGCGGCCTCACGCACCTCGGCATGGAGATGCCATGCAACGTCCTCGCCGACGAGATGCTGACGCCCGGCGAGGGCCAGGTGCGCGCGCTGGTCGTGATCGGCGGCAATCCGCTCGTCGCCTTCCCGGATCAGGACAAGATGACGCGCGCGATCGACGGGCTGGACCTGCTCGTGTCGATCGACGTGAACGCCGAATCCGCGACCGCAAAGCGCGCCGACTATATCCTCGCGCCAAAAATGTGCCTCGAACGCGAGGACATCAGCAACCTTAGCGAATGGTGGTACGAGATTCCCTATGCCCGCTACACCGAGGCGATGATCGACGCGCCCGAAGGGCTGCTCGAGGAGTGGGAGATGCTGTGGGAACTCGCGCACCGCCTCGGCACCGGCATGCCGCTCGCGGGCGGCGCCTGCCCGATGGACGAGCTGCCCACGAAGGAGGCGTTCCTCGACCTGATGGTCGCGGGCTGTGCGGTTGCACCGAGCAGGGTGCGCGGTGATACCGTCGATGGCAAGGCGGTGATCTACGCCGACCTCCACCCGGTGGTCGAGGGCGGCGATCCCGACGCGCCGGGGCGCTTCGACCTGACGGCGGGCGCGATGCCCGACCAGTTGATCGCCTATGGCGATGCCGCCCAGCCGACCCCCGATTTCCCCTGGCGCATGGTGTCGCGGCGCAGCCGGCACCGCTTCAATTCGACCGGACAGAATCTGCCCGCGCTGCGTGCCAAACGCACGACGAATCCTGCTTTCCTTCACCCCGACGACCTCGCGCTGATCCCCTGCGCCGACGGCGACACGGTGCGCATCCGCTCGTCGGCGGGCGAAGTCGTCGCGGTCGCGCGCGCAGCGGAGAATATGCGCCCCGGCGTCGTGTCGATGGCGCATGCCTTCGGCGGGCCCGACATCGGCCCCGACGGCGTTCACGAGCATGGCGCCTCGACCAACCGCCTCGTCAGCGAGAGCGTCGCCTATGACCCCATCACCGGCCAGTCGTTGCAAAGCGCGATCCCGGTTTCCATCGTTCCGGCTTGAGGAGCCCATATGCCTGACAACCGCCGTTTCCTGCTCGTCCGCCGCCCCGATGGCGAGCCAGTGCCGGAAGACTTTTCCCTCATCACCGACCCCACGCCAGAGCTGGCCGACGGGCAGTTCCTGATCCGCAACCATTATGCCTCGCTCGACCCCGCGATCCGCGGCTGGATGGACGATGCGCCCAGCTATATGCCGCCGATCCCGCTCGGCGATCCGGTGCGCGCCTCGACGATCGGCATCGTCGAGGCGAGCAAGGCCGAAGGTTTTGCGCCCGGCCAATGGGTAATGGGCCTGAACGGAATCGAGGATTATTCGGTCGGCATGGTCGGCGGGTTTACCCAGCCGATCGACGCGAGCCTCGTGCCGTCGGTCACCAACTATCTTTCGGTGCTCGGCGCGGTCGGGATGACCGCTTATTTCGGCTATATCGACGTCTGCGAGCCCCAGCCCGGCGACGTCGTGCTCGTCACCGGCGCGGCGGGTGCGGTCGGCTCGCTGGTCGGGCAGATCGCGAAGATCAAGGGCGCGAGCAAGGTCATCGGCATTGCGGGCGGGCCCGAGAAATGCGCAAAGCTGATCGAGCGCTACGGCTTCGATGCGGCGATCGACTATCGCGGCAAGGATGTGCAGGCGCTCACCAACGCGATCCGCGCCGAGGCGCCGGGCGGCGTCGACATCATCTTCGAAAATGTCGGCGGCGACATCCTCGACGCGGGGCTCATGAACCTCCGCCACGGCGCACGCATCGGCCTTTGCGGCCTGATCAGCGAATATAATTCGGTCGAAAAGATCGGCGCGCGCAACATCTGGCAGTTGATCGTCCAACGTGCCTCGATCCGCGGGCTGCTTGTCGCCGATTACATCCCGCGCTTCGCCGAGGGCGGCGCCGCGATGGCGGGCTGGCTGCAACAGGGCAAGCTCATCGCCGACGAGCACGTCGATGAAGGGATCGAAAACAGCTTCGACGCCTTCATGCGGCTGTTCGCGGGGAGCAATCAGGGCAAGATGATCCTGAAGATCGCATGAGCGAACCGCGCCGCCTCCTCGTCCTGTCGGGTGGCCATCCTTACGAAGCGAAGCCCTTCGCCGATCTGCTCGCAAGCTTCGATGGCTGGACAGTCACGCATCTGATCCATCCCGAGGCCGAAGCAGCGGTCGCCGCCGGGGCAACCAACGACGCCGACGCGATCCTCTTCTACGACATGCCGGGCTATCACTTCGGCGACGGCAAGGTAACTGCCCGGCCGCCATCGTGGACGTACCGCCGCGCAATCACCGGCTATTTCGCGCGGGGCGGCGGCGCGGTCGCAATGCACCATGCGATTGCGGGCTGGGCCGAATGGCCCGAATGGGCGAAGATGTTGGGCGGGCGCTTTCTCTATGAGCCCGGCAACGCGAATGCCGAGGACCATCTAGACTCGGGCTATCGACACGACGTCCACTACGATGCGGTCGTGCTCGACCCCGGCCATCCCGTGACGGCCGGACTGCCGCCGTGTTTTCCGCTCTGCGACGAACTCTATCTCGCGCCGGTCTGGGGAGCCGTGACGCCATTGCTCCGCGCCGATCACGCCTTCGTCCGCGACAATTTCTATTCGGCGGCGCAGGCGGTCGCGGGGCGGATGTTCAGCAACACCGGCTGGGATCACCGCCCCGAAAGCGACCTCATCGCATGGGAAAAGCCCGTCGGCGCGGGACGCCTCGTCTACCTCCAGCCCGGCGACGGACCCGCCGCTTATGCCAATCAGAACCTCCGCCGGCTCCTCGCCAATGCGCTCGCCCATGTCGCCGCTTCCTAACGAAAATGTGCATCGCGCGCCGGGAGCGGCTGCATATAGTTGCGCGTATAACAAGAAGATTGAGGGAAGAGGCGCGTGAACGATATCGCCGCAAGCAGCTTTTTCGACCCGCAGGTCATCGCGGACCCGTTCGATTATTATCGCGCCTGGATGCCCAAGAGCCCCGTCGTGCAATTGTCGGACGGCATGTTCCTCGTCCTTTCCTATGATCTTTGTTCGCAGGCGACCGGCGACGTCGACACATTCTCGAACAATTTCCAGGGCACGCTGTCGGGCGCGATGGCCGAGGACGGCGATGTCGCCGCGATCCTCGCCGAGGGCTGGCCGCAGGTCGACACGCTGCTCACGGCCGATCCGCCGACGCACACGCGCTTCCGCAAGCTCGTCAACCTCGCCTTCTCGATGAAGCGCGTCGCCGCGATCGAAGAGGATATGCGCGGGGTGGTCGTCGACCTGATCGAAAAGATGGCGGCAAAAGGCGACGCCGATTTCGTCCGCGATTTCGGCATTCCCCTGCCCGTCGCGATGATCGCGAGCCAGATCGGGATGGAGGGCGACCTCGACCGCGTGAAGCGCTGGTCCGACGCCTTCGTCGACCGTCTCGGCCGGATGATCCCGAAGGACCGCGAGCTCGAATGCGCGCGCGAAGTCGTCGAGTTCCAGCATTATGTGAAAGCAAAGGTCGACGAGCGCCGCTCCAATCGCACCGACGACCTGCTCTCCGACCTCGTCCATGCCGAGATCGACGGCGAACGCCCGCTTGAGGACGCCGAAATCCTGTCGATCATGCAGCAGCTGATGGTCGCGGGGAACGAGACGACAACCTCGGCGCTCGCCGGCGGGCTGCTCCAGCTGATCGAGAACCCCGACCAGATGGCGAAAGCCGCCGCCGCCGCCGACGAGGGCAATGAGCGCGCGATCATCAACCTCGTCGAGGAGGTTCTGCGCACCGAAAGCCCGACCGCGGGCATGTGGCGCATGGTGCTGAAAGACGCAGAACTGGGCGGGATCAAAATCCCGAAGGGCGCGATGGTGCAGCTGCGCTACGCCGCGGCAAACCGCGACCCCGCCAAATATCCCGACCCCGACCGCTTCGACATGGAGCGCGCCAATGCGCGCAGCCACCTCGCTTTCGGCAAGGGCATTCATATGTGCGTCGGCAATATGCTCAGTCGCAAGGAAATGGCGGTCGCTTATTCCGAGTTGCTGACGCGCCTGACCGACTTCCGCGTCGCCGAAGGGCACACGCCGAGCTGGCCGCCGAACATGCTGCTGCGCGGGCTCACCACCCTGCCGATCAGCTTCCGGCGGCGCGCATGAATTTCGACCTCGACGAAGACCAGCAGCTGACGCGCGACATGATCGGCCGTTTTCTCGGGCCGGTCGACGTCGCGGCGCGCCATGCGATGCGTAAGGCCGAGGGCGGCTATTCGCACACGCGTTGGCAGGAGGTCGCGAACCTCGGCCTGCTGGCGCTCGCCGCTCCGCAAACGATGGGCGGCATCGGCGGAACGATGGTCGACCTCGCGCTCGTCGCCGAAGCGCTGGGCAAAGGGGTCGCGATCGACCCCTGGCTCGAAAATGGCGTGCTGCCGATCCGGCTTGCGGCAGCAACGGGCGATGGCGCGCTGGTCTGCGAGCTGGCCTCGGGGGCGCAGTTGGCGGCGGTCGCCTTTGCAGAACCGGGGCGTCGCTATGAGATCGAAGCCGTAGCCACCAAAGTTGAAAATGCTCATCTCACCGGCGCCAAGACCTTCGTCCTCGGCGCCCCCCTCGCCGATACGCTGCTGGTCACTGTCGCCGACAACAAGCTCGCGAAAGTCACGAAGGGAGCCCCCGGTGTGGTGCGGCAAGACTATCCGGTGATCGACGGTTCGAACGGCGCGACGATCGACCTGCATCGCGCACCTGCAGAGCTGTTCGAACTTCCCGAAGCGAAATTCCAGCGAGTCATCGGCGACGCGCGCCTGCTTGCCTCCGCCGAGATGCTCGGGCTCGCGCAGACGATGTTCGACGACACGCTCGCCTATGTCGGCGAGCGCCAGCAGTTCGGTGCCGCGATCGGCAGTTTTCAGGCGCTCCAGCACCGGCTCGTCGAATGCTATGCCGCACTCGAACAGGCCCGCTCGATGGTGCTGCGCACCGCGATGCTCGATCCGACGACCGACGATGCGAACTGGCCGCGCATCGCCGCGGGCGCGAAAGCATTTGTCGGCGAGGCGGCGACACGGATCGGGCTCGAAGCGGTGCAGATGCACGGCGGCATGGGGCAGACCGACGAACTCGCGATCGGTCATGCGCTGAAACGCGTGATGCTGCTCGATAAATTGTTCGGCGATCAGGACCATTGCCTGCGCAGCTATGCGAGGGCCGCATGAGCGCGCTCGCACCGATCGCCCCGGGGCTGTGGACCGACGAAGCCGAACCGCGGCTGATCGGCGCGCGCCGCGGCGATGGCGAGATCATCTTCCCTGTGCCATCGGGCGATGCCGCCGCGCTGGTCGAACCCGTCGCGCTGTCGCGCAAGGGCACGCTCTGGTCGTGGACCACGCAGGGTTTCGAGCCCAAGGAGCCTTATAGCGGCCCGCAGCCCTTCCGGCCTTTCCTCATCGGCTATGTCGAACTGCCCGGCGAAGTGATCGTCGAGACGCACATCGTCGATGCCTCAGCCGCCGACCTTATCATCGGGATGCCAATGGAATTTGCCGTCGTCCCCTTCGATGAGACGCGGTCGACCTATGCCTTCCGCCCGGAGCGCCAGCCATGAGTGACGACGTCTATATCATCGGCGCGGGCATCCACCCCTTCGGCCGCACCGACGGCCGTTCGGGGCGCGATCAGGGCGTCTATGCGGTGCGCGAAGCGCTCGGCGACGCCGGGATCGAATGGGGCGACGTCGAATTCGCCTATGGCGGCTCGGCCGCCGCCGGCTCGGCCGACATCATGGTCAACGAGCTTGGGCTGACCAGCGTCCCGTTTATTAATGTCGCCAACGGCTGTGCGACCGGGGGCAGCGCGCTGACTGCGGCGCGCAATGCCATTGCCGCGGGCGCATGCGACATCGCGATCGCCGTCGGGTTCGACAAGCATCCGCGCGGCGCCTTCAACGCCAAGCCGTCCGATTACGGTCTGCCCTTATGGTATGGCGAAACCGGCATGATGCTGACGACGCAATTCTTCGCGCTCAAGATTCAGCGCTATATGGCGCTCCACGGCATCAGCCGCCGGACGCTCGGCCTCGTCGCCGAAAAGGCGTTTCGCAACGGCACGCTGTGCGACCATGCCTGGCGGCGCTCGCCGGTCGACCTCGACACGATCCTCAATGCGCCGATGGTCAACGACCCGCTGACCAAATATATGTTCTGCTCGCCCGCCGAGGGCGCGGTCGCGCTGGTGCTCGCGAGCGGCAAGAAGGTTCGCGAACTCGGTGCCGACGCCGTCCGCATCGCGAGCGTCGCCTTCCGCACCCGCCCCGAAGGATCGTTCGAGGTCTTCGCGCCGTCGATCAGCGTCAATGGCGGCGGCAAGCCCACCCAGATCGCCAGCAAGGCGGCCTTTGAAATGGCGGGCATCGGGCCAAAGGACGTCTCGGTCGCACAATTGCAGGACACCGAGAGCGGCGCCGAGATCATGCACATGGCCGAAAACGGCTTCTGCGCCGACGGCGATCAGGAACAATGGCTCGCCGAGGGCTGGAGCGAGATCGGCGGCAGAATGCCGGTGAACACCGACGGCGGCTGCCTCGCGTGCGGCGAGCCCATCGGCGCCTCTGGCTTGCGGCAAGTCTATGAAAATACAGTGCAACTTCGCGGTCGCGGCGGTGAGCGGCAGGTGCCGAACAGCCCCAAGGTGGGCTATTCTCATGTCTATGGAGCGCCCGGCCTGTCGGCGGTGGCGATCCTCGAACGTTAGTGAAATCATGGATTTAGACCTCACCAAAGACGAAGTTGAATTTCGCGAGGAGGTCCGCGACTTCCTCCGCACATCGCTCCCCGACTATGTCCGCGACGGCGCCAAGCGCACGCCGGGGGTTTTTGTCGAGCCCGACATCGGCCTCGTCTGGCACCGCATCCTCAACGACAAGGGCTGGGTCGCCTATCACTGGCCCGAGGACTGCGGCGGCACCGGCTGGACGCCGATGCAGCGCTATATCTTTGAAAAAGAATGCGCGGTCGCGGGCGCGCCTGCGCTTTCGGTGCTCGGCCTGCGCCTCGTTGGCCCGGTCATCTGCGCCTTTGGGACACAGGAGCAGAAGGACCGCTTCCTGCCCGCGATCCGCGCCGGGACCGATTATTGGTGTCAGGGCTATTCCGAACCGCAAAGCGGCTCCGACCTCGCCTCGCTCCGCACCCGCGCGCGGCGCGACGGCGACGAATATGTCGTCGACGGGTCGAAGATCTGGACCACCCACGCGCATCACGCGAACTGGATCTTCTGCCTCGTGCGCACCGATGGCCAGGTGAAGAAACAGGCGGGGATCAGCTTCCTGCTCGTGCCGATGGACCAGCCCGGCGTCGCCGTGACCCCGATCATTACCATGGCCGGCGATCATGAGGTCAATCAGGTCTTCCTCGATGGCGCGCGCACATCGGTCGGCAACCGGATCGGCGAAGAGGGCCAGGGCTGGACGATCGCGAAGTTCCTGCTCGAAAACGAGCGCGGCGGATCGTTCCACGCGCCGCGGCTGATCCGCGCGATAGACCATCTCGAACAACTCGCGGGCATCGCACCGAGCGGGCACAACGGGACGCTTGGCGGTGATATCCAGATCGCCACACGGATCGCGCGACTGCGACTCGAGGCCGAAGCGCTCGAAACAACCGAACTCCGCATCCTCGCCGATATCGCCAAGGGCCGCCCCGCGGGGCCGCAGACTTCGCTCGTCAAACTGATCTCGTCTGAACTGCATCAGCGGATCGACGGCCTCACGATGGATTTGCACGGATACGACGGCCTGCAATTGCCCACTATCCGCCCGCTCTATGGCAATGAAGCGCCGCCCGCGATCGGCGACGACGACGCGCAGGTCGCGGCCGCCCGCTATCTTAACAGCCGTGCCTGGACCGTATTCGGCGGTTCGAGCGAAGTTCAGAAAAACATCATAGCAAAGACGGTGCTCCGCTTATGACACATGCATTGCGACTTGCCGGCCAGTGTGAAATAGTCCCGCTGATGGGAGAACAGGCAGAAAAACTGCCGATCGACGGGTTCGCGCCCCTAATGGATGCCAGGACGCTCGTCGATGCGGTCACGGTTCGCTGCGTGGAAGATATCCACGACGCCGCGGTGGTGCTGCGCGATTATGCCGCTGCTTATGGCCTGCGCGCGGCGCTGTGCGACGATATCGCGTCGAAGGAAACGATGGTCGACGCCGATGGCGCGGTCCTCGCCGCCGACCTGTTCGGCTGGCTCGGCGATGGCGAGCGCTGGTGGGAAGATCACAGGCTGGCGCTCCACTCGCCGCTGCCACGCTCGTGCCGGTACGAAAGCGAGCCTTTCTGGTGCAATGCCGAAGGTTTCCGCACTGCGCAGCCCAACCCCTATCTCGATGATATCGACCTCTCGCGCTATTTTTCGGCGCATGATCGGTACAAGGCGGCGATCGTCGTTCCCGTCCACCTGCCGTTCGGGCAAATTTCGGCGAACAGCTTTCAGCCGTCGGATCCCGACATCACCGATTTGTCGGACCTGTTCGCAGCGATCGGCGACACGCTGGCACTCGCGACGCGGCGTTTCATCGCGGGCTATGCCTCGGCGATGCGGACCAAGCGGCGCATCCCGTCGGACTGCGAGCTGTCGAAGCGCGAAGTCGAATGCCTGCGCTGGGCGGCAATCGGCAAGACCGACCGCGAGATCGGCATGATCATTTCGCTGAGCCACGCAACGGTGCGCTACCACGTCCACCGCGCGGGCGAGAAGCTGAACTCGGTCAACCGCGCGCAGACGATCTTCAAGGCGGGGCAGCTCGGGTATCTCGGCGCGAACAGCTAGCCCAGCGACCGTAGCGGCTCACTGCCGTCCCAGCCCTTCGCCGCATCGCGCATCATCGCGAACAATTCGCGCGTCCCCGCTTGCGGTTCCAGCAATTCGACCAGATTGCCGGGACCGGTGCCGGGATCGGCATAGATGACACCCCCGGTCTCACCCACCGGCGCCTCGAAAATAATCTCGGCCCCGACCTCGCCGCAGCGCGTCCGCGCCTCGGCGATCGAGTCCACGAGCACGCACACATGGTGCAGCCCCTCACCCACTGCATACTCCCCCCGATAGAGCGACTTTGCGTCATTCTCAGGCCGGATCAGCTCGATCTGCATGTCGCCCCAATAGCCCAATGCCATGGTGAAGACCGGGTCACTCGCCTCGCCGCGATAGCGTCCGCCAGGAAGTGATACATTGGGCAGCAGGAAGAAGGGGCCGGCGCCCATCACTTCGGTCCAGTGCCTGATCGCGGCGTCGAAATCCGACGGCACAAAGGCAAGCTGCATGATGTCGCCGAGCGATGCGAGCGTTGCGGGTCCGGCCATGTCTCTCCCCTCAAAAGCGATAGCGCACAAGCGCCAGCCTTTGTGCGATAAGCCTTTCGAGACCCGGAGTCATACTGGGCAAAATGTGAGGGAGTGCCATGGCCGAGTCCGATCCCAAGATCGCGTCGCAGGACTGGTTCGCCGTCCGCAAGCGCAATGCGCGCGCGGGCCTACGCAAACTGGTTTCGATCATTGCCGAGAACCGCACCGACCGTGCGGAGGCGCCGCTGCCGCTCCATAAATCCATCTACACCGGCGAAGCACGCAATGCGGCCGAGATGGAGCATATTTTCCGGAACGAACCGATCGTCGCCGGCCTATCGGGCGACATCCCCAAGACCGGTGACACGCTGGTCTTCGACTCGGTCGGCCCGTCGATCCTCGTCGCGCGCGGCAAGGACGGCGTCGCGCGCGCCTTCCTCAACATGTGCACGCACCGCGGCGCCAAGCTGGTCGAAGAGAAAGAGCCCTGGAGCGGCCCGCGACCGCGCCTCGTCTGCCCCTTCCACGCCTGGACCTTCGATCCCGCCGGAGACCTCGTCGGCCAACCCGGCAAGGACGGCTTCGCCAATTGCGAGATCGGCGCACGCAACTTGATCGAGCTTCCGTGCGCAGAACATCTCGGCCTGATCTTCGTGCGCGCCAATCCCGACGGCGAACCGATCGATGCCGCGGCGCATCTCGGCGATTTCGGCCCCGTCCTCGCGCAGCTCGAACTGCACCGCGCCGAGCCTGTGAAGAAGGGCATTCTGACGGCGGACTCCAACTGGAAATTCGCGCTCGACACCTATGGCGAGGGCTATCATTTCAAGATGCTCCATGCCTCGACGATCGGCGGGACGCATTACAGCGACCGCAACGTCTATGAACCGATCGGGCGCCACCACCGCGTCAGTTTCCCCGACCTGTCGATCGGCAATCTCGTCGGCAAGGACGAGAGCGAATGGCCCGACACCGAATATGGCGGGGTGCATTTCCTCTTCCCGAACACCGTGATCTTCTTCGGCGCGGTGACCCCGGGCGTCTATTTCACGCAGGTGTTTCGCCTCTTCCCCGACGGCGCGGGCAAGATGTTCTGCCAGTTCGCGGTCTACGCCCCCTTCGGCGTCGAGAGCGACGAGCACCGCGCGATGTGCGAGATGGCCTATGACGCGACCGCGACCGTCGTCCAGACCGAGGATTATCGCGTCGCGAGCAGTGGCTACGCCAATCTCATGACCGCGCCCGACGATTTTCGCGTCGTGCTCGGCGCGAACGAGCCAGCGCTGCACGGCGTCCACCGTTCGATCGCCGCGGCGTGCAAGATGCCGCTCGACCAGATTGCCTGACCTTTCCGGAGTTACCGATGAACGACCTCAGTCCTCCCCCGGCATCCGAACGCGACGACCGCTGCCCCGGCACCAGCTACACCGACATGCTGAAGGCCGATACACGGCGCGTTCCCGACTATCTGTTCGCCGAATCGAATCAGGAACTCGGCGACGCCCCCATCCCGATCGCGCGTTATGTCAGCGAGGATTGGGCGAAGCTCGAACGCGAGAAGATGTGGCCGAACATCTGGCAATATGCCGCGCGCGAAGAGGATATGCCCGACCCCGGCGACACCGTCGTCTATGACATCAACGAAAAGAGCATCCTCCTCGTCCGCCAGAAGGACGGGTCGGTAAAGGCTTTCTACAACGTCTGCCTCCACCGCGGGCGCAAGCTGCGCACCGAGAGCGGCCCTGCGGTCAATCTGCGCTGCCCCTTCCACGGCTTTTCCTGGCATCACGACGGCCGCTTCAAGGAAGCGCCCTGCGCATGGGACTTCAAGCATCTCGAAGACAAGGACATGAGCCTGCCCGAGCTGAAGGTCGACCGCTGGCAGGGCTTCATTCTCGTCACCGAGAACCCCGACCTGCCGCCGTTCCGCGAGTGGGTCGGTCCGGGCGTCGAACATTATGACAATTGGCGGCTCGACGAATGCCACACCGCCGCATGGGTCGGGCGCGTGATCCCCGCGAACTGGAAGGCCGTCGCCGAGGCTTTCATGGAGGCGTGGCACAGCATCGTCACCCACCCGCAAATCCTCGGCTTCACCGCCGACGCGAACACGCGCTACGATCTCTACGGCGACTTCCTCAACCGTGCGATCACGCCCGCGGGCGCAATGTCGCCGCACATCAAGGGCAAGGATCAATTCTACGTCCTCAAATCGCTCGAGGAGTTCATCGGCGGCGGCGACAGCCGCGCGCGGCGGGCCACCGGCGATCCGGCCGACCTGAAAGGCTTCGAAGCCGACGATCCGATGCTCGCGCGCAAGGTGCTCGCGCAGGCGAACCGCGACGCCTTTTCGGCGATGAACGGGCATGATTATTCGGCCGCGACCGACAGCGAGATGCTCGACAATTTCACCTATAACGTCTTTCCCAACTGGGCGCCGTGGGGCGGGTTGGTGCCGAACATCGTCTATCGCTGGCGGCCGTGGGGCGATGCCGGCCACAGCCTGATGGAGGTCCGCATCCTGATGCGCACGCCAAAGGGTGAAAAGCCGCCGCGCTCGGCACCGATGCACCTGATCCCCGGCGACCAGCCCTTCGCCAGCGCCAGCCATCTGATCGGCGCCGCGCTCGCGGGGGTGTTCGACCAGGATATGGAAAATCTCCCTTTTGTGCAGGAGGGGATGAAATCGTCGCCCAACGGCGTGATCGAGCTCGGCCATTATCAGGAAAGCCGCATCCGCCATTTCCACCGCACGCTCGGCAAATATATCGACGGTGAGTTTCCCGGCTGATGGCGCGCACCGCCCCGCTGCTGTCGCTCGCGGCCGGGGTACTGCCCGAATTTTCGCCTGAGCAGACGGTCGCGGCCGCGATCGAGAGCGGCTGGCCGGCGGCCGGCATCTGGTACGACCCCGAAATCTGGACGCCCGAAACGACGATCGCGGTGCGCGACCGCGCCGCCGACTCCGGGCTCGCAATCCTCGATATCGAGGTGATTTGGCTGAAGCCCGGTCCTGACGATCCGGCGCATTTCGCCGCGATCGACGCCGGCGCGGTTATCGGCGCGCGCAATGCCCTGATCGTCAGTTCGGAAGACGATGCCGCCCGCGCTGCCGGCAAGCTAAACCGGCTCGGCAACCACGCCGCCGCGGCGGGGCTGCGCGCCTGTCTGGAGTTCGCCGCGTTCACGACGGTCGGCAACATAGCGAGCGCGGTCGCCCTGCTCGACGCCGCCGACTGCGACAATCTCGGCCTGCTGATCGACCCACTGCATCTCGCGCGGACCGGCGGGTCGCCCGCCGACCTCGGCCCGGTCGCCCCCCAGCGCTTCCCTTATGCGCAATTCTGCGATGCGCCGGCACATGGCCCGCCCCCAAGCGACGTTCCGGAAATTATCCGCGAGGCACTCGACCTGCGCCTGATGCCGGGAGAAGGGGCACTCCCGTTGGACGATTTGCTCGCCGCATTACCGCCAGCTACGCCGCTCAGTGTCGAACTGCGCAGCGCCGCGTTGCGTGACAACCATCCTGACGCCGCCGATCGCGCACGAACGCTGCTAGCCGCGACGCAGCGCTGGTTCGCGGCCTAGCTCCAGTCCTGCCGCGCCGCCCAGTCGGCAAACGGCGTCGGCGTGACGCCGAGCAGCCGCGCCGCAGGGACCGTGTCGAGCGCGACGGGCGACACCGGCTGGTCGTTATACCAGCGATAGAATTTCGCCATCCCGTCATAGATGCTGGCCGGCTGGACATCGCGCAAACCGGTGACGAGTTCGCTCATCCGCGCCGCGAATTCGTCGGGCGACAGGCTCTGGAAACGCACCGGGCGACCCGCCGCGACGCTCAGCCGCTCGGCGACTTCGGCGCCGACCAGCGCCTCGGGACCGCCCACCGCGATCCGATCGGCGACCAGATCCTCGTGCAGCAGCGCCGAGGCCATATAGGCCGCTACATCCTCAAGGCAGACCCAGCTGATCTTCAGCGTCTCGGCCGCCGGATAGGCGAACACCCCGCTGTTCACGATCGCCGGGCGAGACCAGATGCGCGCGATATTGTCCATGAACACCATCGGTTCGATGATGACATAGGGCACGCCGCTGTCGTGGATCGCGCGCTCGATATCGCGCCGCCCGTCGTGCGCCGAGAGGCCGAGGTCATGGTCGGCGACGAAGCAGCTCGTGTTGAAGACGATCTTCTGAAGGCCCGCCGTACGCGCCGCGGCGGCGATGGTGCGCCCCATAGTCGCCGCGCGCACGCGGTCGAACTCGAACGGCAGGTGCATCGCCAGCGCATCCTGTCCGCTGAACGCCGCAGTCAGGCTGGCAACGTCGTAAAGGTCGGCCGCCACCTCGGGCACGTCGGGATGCGGTGTCGCCGCCATCGCGCCCGCCCGCCGCACCCCGGCGGTGGGTTCGAGTCCGCGCGCCTTCAGCGCCGTCAGCAGCGGAATCCCCTGGTCGGCCGGCGCGCCGAGGACGAGGATTTTCTTCATGCCGCACCCTCCATCTGCTTCGCCGACACGGTCGCGGCGTGGCGCCCCGCGAGAAAGCCGAACACCATCCCCGGCGCAATCGTCCCGCCCGGGCCACCGTAGGTCATGCCCATCGCCGAGGCCATGACGTTCCCCGCCGCGTAGAGGCCGACAATCGGCCTGCCATCGACACTGAGCACCTGCGCATTGGCATCGGTCTGCGGCCCGCCCTTGGTGCCGAGCGCGCCGCTTTTGATCTCGACCGAAAAGAACGGCCCCCTGCCAATCGGCCCTAGCGTTGCGGCGGCCGATCCGCGCCCGCCGGGGTCACCCCACCATTGGTCGTGCGCGGCATCGCCGCGCCCGAAATCGTCATCGCGTCCGGTGGTGCAATGCGTGTTGAAGCGATCAACGGTCGCATTCAGCGCGTCGGGATCGATGCCGAGCCGCGCCGCAAGCTCGGACAGGCTCTCGGCGCGCATCGCCCATTGCGGCGGCGCCACGCCGCGCTCACCGCTGATCATGCCGAAGCCGAAGCGGTCGATATATTGCTGGTCGAAGATCAGCCAGCACGGCAGGTTTTTATAGTCGAACGCGCTGACGTCCTGATCGTGAAATGCCGCGCCGATGGCGTTGTAATTCGCCGCCTCGTTGGTGAAGCGCTTGCCCGCGCGATTGACCATGATCGAATGCGGCAGGCTGCGCTGCCCTGCGACGAGCGTCTTGCCGGTCGAGCTTTCGCTTTCCGGGACCTCGGCGACGGGCATCCACCATGCCTCACGCATATTGCCGAGCATCGCACCGACGCGCATCGCCATCTTCAGCCCGTCGCCGGTGTTGGTCTTCGGGCTCAGCGGATGCGTCATCGGACCGCGGATGAAAGCGCGGAGCAAATCCTTGTCCCATTCAAACCCGCCGGTCGCGAGGATGACCGCGTCGGCGGCGACCTCGACCTCACCGTCGGCTGTCTCGAACACCGCGCCCGCGACGCGATCACCGTCCACCAGCAGCCTTACCGCACGATACCCCGTCTGCGGCTCGATACCGCGATCGAGGCACGCGCGCAGGAGCCGCCCGACGAGCGCCTGCCCGCTGCCGCGCAGGTCCGCGTCGATGCGGCGTTGCAGTTCCTCGGGCGCGAGTGGCTGGGGCTTCGCTTGTCCCAGCGGCGTGTCGTAGATCGAGAAATAGGGCATCGGATAATAGGGCGAGAGCGTGACCTTCTCCGCCCATTCGCCCAGTTCGTGAAAGGAAAAGAGCGGGCAGTCGAGCGAGCGCCCGCCGTTGGGCATCCCGCCCGGAAACTCCGCATGATAATCGGGAAATTCGGGGATCGGCCGAAACTGCACCGGCGTGTTCGCCTCCAGAAAGGCGACCATCTCGGGCCCATGATCAAGGAACGCCTCGACCAGATGCTGCTGCATCAGCCCGTGCGACATCGACATCAGATAGGTCAGCGCCTTTTCGCGGCTATCCTCGACCCCCAGCGTCGCTTCATGGTGATTGTTCGGGATCCAGATCATCCCGCCCGACCAGGCCGTGGTCCCGCCGACCTGATCGCCCTTTTCGAACAGAGAGACGCGCGCGCCGGCTTGATGCGCCGAAATCGCGGCGGTGAACCCCGCCCCGCCGGTGCCGAGGACGATGACATGCGGCGCTTCGCTCATCTCTTATGCCTTCAATTGTTCGACCATGTGCGCTGTGTCGAAATAATGGATGCGCATCGACGCCATCTTGCCCGCATCGTCGAACTCCGTGACCTCGGCGATATGCGTCTCGAAGCGCTTGCCGCTCGATTTCGCGGTGACGGTGAAATGGAGCAAAGCGACGGCGTATTTTTCGCCGCCCACCAGTTCCATCCACCGGACCACCGGATCTTCCCAATAGCCCATGACATGCGCGTAAAGCTTCTGCAGCGCATCGCGCCCGCGCCACTCGCCGCCATAGGGCAGCGAGGGGGGTTCGTAGATGACGAGATCGTCGGCCATGAAGTCGGCGACCGCATCCCACTCGCCTCTCGCGACCGCCGCGTACATTGCCTTGCTGGATTCGAGCGGCGTCATTCGATCGTGCCGACGAGCGCGCCGACCGGATAAACCTCGCCCTCGACCCCCGTCGGGCGGATCGTCCCCGCGACCTGCGCCTCGATCTCGACCGTCGTCTTGTCGGTCTCGACCGTGTAGATGATGTCGCCGACCTCGACGCGCTCGCCGTCGCCGAACATCCATTCGTTCAGCGTCATTTCGGTCGCCGACATGCCGACCTTCGGGATGCGCAGTTCCTCCGCCATCGCCTCAGCCTTTCCAGTTCACGGCAGCGCGCACCGCATCGGCGATCGCATCCTTGTTCGGGATCCACGCCTGTTCGAGCGCATTCGCCATCGGCACCGCCGAGAAGGCGCCGCCGATGCGCGTCACGGGCGCCTTCAGCTTGCCGAACAGTTTTTCATTGAGCCGCGAGGCAATCTCGGCACCCGTCCCATATTGCTTCACCGCTTCGTGCAGCACGAGCGCACGGCCGGTCTTTTCGACCGAAGCTGTCACCGTCGCCTCGTCATAGGGTGCGATGGTCCTGAGATCGATCACCTCGACCGAGATGCCCTCCTCGGCGAGCTTGCCCGCGATTTCGAGCGCGTCGAGCACGGTGCGGCCATAGGTGACGATCGTGCAGTCGCTGCCCTCGCGCGCGACCGCCGCCTTACCGAGCGGGACGATATGTCCCGGTCCCGGGTCGTCGGATTTCAGGCCGTAGCAGAGGATATTCTCGATGAAGATCACCGGGTCGTTGCACGCGATCGCCGCGCGCATCAGCCCCTGCGCGTCGGCGGCGTTCGATGGTGTGACGACTTTAAGCCCCGCGACATGCGCGAACCAGGCTTCGAGCATGTCGCTATGCTGGCCGCCGAAGCCGACGCCGACGCCGGTCGTCGTCCGGATCACCATCGGCACGTTCGTCTGGCCGCCCGACATGAAACGCAGCTTGGCGGCATGATTGACGATCTGGTCCATCGCCACCGTCACAAAGTTCATCAGCATGATCTCGGCGATCGGGCGGAAACCCGCGAGCGCGGCGCCGACGCACGCACCGACGATCGCCTGCTCCGAAATCGGCGTCGCGCGGATGCGCTTCTCGCCATATTTCTCGGTCAGTCCCGACGAAATCTTGAACACCCCCCCGCCCTGCTTCGCGGCGACATCCTCGCCCAGCAGGATCACGCCCTCGTCCTCGGCCATCGCCTCGTCGATTGCGCGGTTGATCGCCTGCGTCATCGTGATTTGGGTCATGCCGCAATCTCCTCTTCGAAGACGTCCTTGCGGATTTCCTCCGGCCCCGGCAGCGGGCTGTTCGCGGCGAATTCGGCCGCCGCATCCATCTGCGCGTCAAGGTCGGCGACGATCGCGTCGAGTTCGGCTTCGGTAAACTGGTGGTCGAACATCAACCGGCGGAGTCGCGGCAGCGGATCCTCGGCCGCCATCTCGGCCAGATGCTCCTTCGGCATGTAGGAGAAGTCCGAGCCGAAGAAATGCCCCATCATCCGGTAACACATCGCCTCGATCAGCGTCGGCCCCTCGCCGGCACGCGCGCGGTCGACCGCGGCCTTGGTGGTATTGTACATCGCGATTGCGTCGTTGCCATCGACATGCGCGCCGGTCATCCCATAAGCCTTCGCACGCGTAACGATCGAATCGACCTTCGTATGGTCGGCAAAGGCGGTGTGCTCGCCATAACGGTTGTTCTGGCACAGGAAGATCACCGGCAGTTTCCACAGCTGCGCCATGTTCATCGCCTCGTGGAACGCGCCGATATTGGTCGCGCCGTCGCCGAAGCAGACCATCGTCACCTTGCCATCGCCGCGGTTCTGCGACGCCAGCGCGAGGCCGTTGGCGATCGGAAGCCCCGATCCGACGACGCCGGTCGTCACCATCACCCCGGTTTCCGGATGCGTGATATGCATCGACCCGCCCTTGCCGCGACAGGTGCCGCCCACCTTGCCCGCGATCTCGGCGAACAGCGGATTGAGCGGCACGCCCTTGGCGATCTGATCATGCTGGCCGCGATAGGTGGTGACGAGATAATCGTCCTGTTCGAGCGCCGCCATCGCCGCCGCCGACACCAGTTCCTGTCCGCGCACCGTGTAATAGATGACCGCAAGCTTGCCGGTCATCAGCAGCGAACGGAATTTCTCGTCAGCGCGCGCGACGCGCATCGTGCGGGTGTAAATGTCGCGCAGCTTGTCGCGATCGATCGTCGTTTCGGTCATGCAGGCTCTCCGATGCCCTGTTGGGGGTTGGCGCTGGCGGCGGCGCTGGGACGGGCGGCAACGCGGTCACGCCAGGCGGCGAGATTGGTCAGCGCGGGGTCGAGGGGCTGCCCGACCAGCGCGCCGAACTCGACGAAGGAATAGAGCAGGATGTCGGCGAGGCTGAAACGTTCGCCCGCGATCCATGGCCCGGTGCCGATAATGTTGTTCACGGCTTCGAGACCGCTCGCCGCAAGCCGCTTCAGGTCGGCGGCGGCATCGGGCAGGCACAGCACCCGGTCCCTGAACATCGACAAGCCTTCGGCGCCGCGAAAGCCCGCGGTCATCGGCACGACGACGAGCTGGTCGACGATGCGCACGAACATCCGGGTCCGCGCGCGCTGTTCCGGCGTCGCGCCGAGAAGTTCGTTCGCCGCGTGCGTTTCGGCCAGATATTCGCAGATCGCGATGCTTTCGACGATATGGCTGCCATCGTCGAGTTCGAGCAAAGGCGTATGCCCGAGCGGGCTTTTCGCATAGAAATCGGGCCGGCGGTTCTCGGCCGCCATGATGTCAACGAACTGCCGGTCGAGCGCCAGCCCCGTTTCGGCGAGGTACATCAGCACCACGCGCGGATTGGGACCAAGCGATTGATAGAGTTTCATCGCCGGCCGCCTAGAACTGGACGCGTTTGGTGAATCCGCCGTCGATGACGAGATGCGCGCCGGTCATATAGGGACAGGCAGGCGACGCCATGAAGACGATGCCCTTTGCAACCTCCTCAGCCTCGCCGAAGCGCCCCATCGGCATCTGCGCCAGGGTCGCGTCATAGAGCGCGGGCACCGCCGACTTGATGACCTCCCAATTGCCGCCGGGATAATAGATCGCGCCGGGCGAGACGATGTTGACGCGGATATTCTGCGCCGCGAGCGCCTGGCTCAGCTGCGATCCATAGGTGATGAGCGCGGCCTTCAGCGCGTTGAACGCCTGCGGCACGATGAAGGTCTCGACCGCCGCGGTCGACGACATGAAGATGATCGATCCCGACCCCGACGCCGCGAGCGCCTCGGTCAGCACCTCGACTCCATGCACCGCGCCCATCACGTCCATGTCGAGCCCGCGCTGCCAGTCGCCGGTTGCGCCCTGCCCCGACGAACTCGCGGTGTGGATGAAGATGTCGCAGCCGCCGAGCGCATCGCGCGCCTTCGCGAGCCAGTCGCGGTAGCCGTCGGGATTGCCGGTCATGTCGAACTGCTCGCCATGGACCTTGCCCGGCCCCGCGGCATCGATCGCGGCGACCGCCGCCTTCACCTTGTCGGAATCGCGCGAAAGGAAGGCGACATCGGCGCCCTCGGCCGCGAAAATCTTGAGCGACGCGAGCCCGAGCCCGTGTGCGCCACCGTTCATGATGACTTTTTTGCCCTTGAGACCGAGATCCATCGCATCCTCCTCATGTCATTTTGGGGAGGAGAGTATCGGGCCGGTCCGCATAGGGACATCAGCAAAAATGGGAGCCCGGTCGTAACCGGACGTTTGATCAGTTTGACGCGAGCATATCGAGCGCGACGTCGACAATCATATCCTCTTGCCCGCCGACCATCTTGCGCCGCCCAAGCTCGACGAGGATCGCGCGCGTGTCGAGTCCGTGGTCGGCAGCCGCCTTTTCCGCATGACGCAGGAAACTGGAGTAAACTCCGGCATATCCCAATGTGAGCGTTTCGCGATCGACGCGGACGGGGCGATCCTGGAGCGGCCGCACCAACTCCTCGGCGGCGTCCATCAGCGCGAACAGGTCGCAGCCGTGGTTCCAGCCATGAACATCGGCCGCGGCAATGAACACCTCGAGCGGCGCATTGCCCGCCCCCGCCCCCATGCCCGCGAGGCTCGCATCGACGCGCACCGCGCCGTTCTGCACCGCGACGATGCTGTTCGCGACGCCGAGGCTGAGGTTGTGGTGCGCATGGACGCCGCGCTGCGTTTCGGGTTTCAGCACCCGGTCATACGTCTGCAGCCGCGCCGCATATTGATCCATCGTCAGCGCGCCGCCGCTGTCGGTGACATAGACGCAGTGCGCGCCATATTCCTCCATCAGCTGGGCCTGCTGCGCGAGTCCTTCGGGTTCGGACATGTGGCTCATCATCAGAAAGCCCGACACGTCCATGCCGATCCCGCGCGCGAACTCGATATGCTGTTTCGCGACGTCGGCCTCGGTGCAATGCGTCGCGATGCGCACCGAACGCACCCCCAATTCATAAGCATGCTTCAGATCGTGGATCGTGCCGATGCCGGGGAGAAGGAGCGTGGTCAGCACGCTATGCTCGAGCACTTCGGCGACCGCGCCGATCCAGTCCCAGTCGGTGTGGGCGCCAAAGCCATAGTTGAAGCTAGACCCTTGCAGGCCATCGCCATGGGCGACCTCGATCGCGTCGACCCCGGCGCGGTCGAGCGCCTTCGCGATCGCCTTCACATGATCCAGACCATATTGATGGCGGATCGCGTGCATGCCGTCGCGCAGCGTCACGTCCTGGATATAGAGTTTGGTCGTCGTCGGATCGAAGCTCATGCGGCTATCCTTTCGGCGATCTTCTCGGCGGTCTTGAGCGCAGCCGAGGTCATGATGTCGAGATTGCCGGCATAAGCGGGCAGATAATGCGCCGCGCCCTCGACCTCGAGGAAGACGCCGACCTTGAGCCCCGTAAAGCTGCCGCCCATCTCGGGGATGCGCAGCGGCGCGTTGCCGCCGATGCTTTCGAACTGCACCGCCTGCTTCAGCCGGTATCCGGGGACATAGCTCTGCACTTCGGCGACCATATCTTCGACCGACAGGCGGATCGCCTCGCGATCGGCCTCGTCGCAGAGGCAGTAGACGGTGTCGCGCATGATCAGCGGCGGCTCGGCAGGATTGAGGACGATGATCGCCTTGCCGCGCGTCGCGCCGCCGACGTCGACAATCGCCCGGCTCGTCGTCTCGGTGAACTCGTCGATGTTCGCGCGCGTGCCGGGGCCAGCGCTTTTCGACGCGATAGACGCCACGATTTCTCCATAATGCACCTTGGCGACGCGGTTGACCGCCGCGACGATCGGGATCGTTGCCTGTCCGCCGCACGTCACCATATTGACGTTCGGCGCATCCAGATGCGCATCGCCGTTGACCGGCGGGATCACATAGGCACCGATCGCCGCGGGGGTGAGGTCGACGATGCGCTTGCCGTGCGCGATCAGCACATCGCTGTGCCTTTTGTGTGCGCTCGCCGACGTCGCGTCGAAAACGATGGCGATATCGGCAAAGCCCGGCATGGCGACGAGGCCGTCGAGTCCTTCGGCGGTGATCGGCACACCGAGCCGCCCGGCGCGCTTGAGGCCGTCGGACTCGCGGTCGATGCCGACGAAGGCGCCCATTTCGAGCACTTCCGACAGCCGCATTATCTTGATCATCAGGTCGGTGCCGATATTGCCCGAACCGATGATCGCGACTTTGGTTTTCGCCATCCTCTTAACCCTTGTAGGTGAAGCTGCAGGTGCCGATGCCGGCAATGTCGGCGACGACATGATCGCCCCGCGCCAGCGCGACCATCGGCCCAAGCGCACCCGCGAGGAGAATGTCGCCCGCCTTCAGCGGCTCGCCGCGCGCCGCGAGCGTCCGCGCAAGCCAGGCGGCAGCGTTGAGCGGGTTTCCGAGCGCCGCTGCGCCGACCCCGGTCGAGGCGACCGCGCCGTTGAAGGTCATCTCCATCGCCGCGCCTTCTAGATCGAGACCCTCGAGCGGCAACCCCGCGTCAGCCAGCACGAAAAAAGCCGACGAGCCATTGTCGGCGACGGTGTCGGCAAAGCTGATCTTCCAGTCGGCGATGCGGCTGTCGACGATTTCGATCGCGGCATGCACGCTCGCGACGGCTGCCGCGATTTGTTCCACTGTCGTGTCGGCATCGAGGAGGTCGGCGCCGAGCACGAAGGCGATCTCCGCCTCGGCCTTGGGTTGGATCGTCCGCGCCGGATCAAGCGTGCCGCCGTCGGCGATCCGCATATCGTCAAAGAGCACGCCGAAGTCGGGCTGGTCGACGCCGAGCTGCGCCTGCACCGTCTTCGCGGTCAAGCCCGCCTTGCGGCCGACGATGCGGCGCCCCTGCGCTTCCCAGAAGCGCGTGTTGATCGTCTGCACCGCATAGGCGCTTGTCGCGTCGATCGGTTCGAACGCGTCGCGCAGCGGCGGAACCACCGCTCCCGAATAGGCATCGCGCAGACGGCGCGCGACGGCTTCATGGGTTGCGGTCATCGCATCAATCCCCGGCGCGCGGGGCGCGTTTGCCCGGATGCACGGCGCCGCAATTTCCGCAGGTGCGCAGTTCCTCGCTGGCGTAGAAGGCGTCGAACAGCGGCGGCAGGTCGCGCACGATGCTCTGGAGCTGGACCTCGACGCGGTGAACGATATGGCCGCAATCGTCGCAATACCATTGGAAGGCGTCGATCAGCCCGTTGGGCCGCTTGCGTTCGATGACGAGGCCGACACTGCCCGCGACGGGACGCTGCGGCGAGTGCGGGACGCGGGGCGGCAACAGGAAGATGTCGCCCTCGCGGATCGGCATGTCCTTCGGCCCCTCGTCGGTCCACAGCCGCAAATTCATGTCGCCCTCGATCTGGTAGAAAAATTCCTCGAGCGGATCGACATGATAGTCGGTGCGCTGGTTGGGACCGCCAACGACGGTGACGATGAAGTCGGCATCCTCCCAGATTTGGGTATTGCCCACCGGGGGCTTGAGCACATCGCGATGCGCCTCGATCCACTCGCGGAAGTTGAAGGGCAGTCCATAGGTCAGCATCACGCTATCCTTTCGTCGAAGCGCGCGGGATGAAGGCGGTCGCCTTGATCTCGATCAGCAGGTGCGGATGGGGAAGCTGGTGGACCGCGACGGTCGTCCGCGCGGGTCCCGCTTCATCGAAATATTCGGCGTAGACGGCGTTATAGCCGCCGAAATCGTTCATGTTGACGAGGAAGCTCGTGACATCGACGACGTCGGCGAGCGAGCCGCCCGCGTCGGCGAGGATCGCGCCGATATTCTCGATCACCGCGCGCGTCTGCTGCGCGATGTCGAGGCTGACGGTGCCATATTCGTCGGCCGCCGCGCCCGCGAAGCTGTTGTCGGCGCGCCGCGAGCTGGTCCCCGACACGAAGACGAAATCGCCCGCGCGCCGATAATGCGGAAAGCGGCCGCGCGGGCGCGCCTTGCCCGGGATGACCCTGCCCTCACTCTCGCTCATGAAGCGCCTCCCTCGATCGTGAAGCCGACGCGGCCGAGATGCCCGGCGTCGAGCGACACGGTGCGCGCATCGCCGATCGCCGCTGCCGCAGTCGCACCGCCGAGCATCACCGTCCAGCCGGGCTGAAGCACAAGCCCCGCCGCGCCCGCAAGCCGCGCCGCGGCGACGAGCGAACGGATCGGATCGCCGAGGATCGCGGCGCTTGTCCCCGTCTCGGCGACGGCATCGTCGACGCGCATCGTCATCGCGACATCCGATACATCGGTGTCGGCGGCGAGCCACGGGCCCGTGACGAACGCCGACGACGACGCATTGTCGGCGATCACGTCGCCGAGCGCGAAGCGGAAATTCTCGTAGCGGCTGTCGATGATCTCGAGCGCCGCAGCGACCGCATCGATCGCGGCGAGCGCTTCCCCGCGCGTCACCTCGCCCGACAGCGGCGCCTTCAGCCGCACCGCGACCTCGGGCTCGACGCGCGGATGGATGAAGCGCGCGCGGTCGATCGCACCGCCGTTGGTCACAACCATGTCCGAGGTCAGCCGACCCCATATCTGGTCCTTGAGGCCCATCTGCGCCATCTTGGCTTCGCTCGTGAAGCCCATCTTCACGCCGACCAGCGTCGCACCGCGCGCGAGCCGGTGATCGATCGCTGCGCGCTGGATCGCATAGGCGTCGGCGAGCGGCAAATCGCCCGCCTCGCCGGTGATTTGCGGAATAGCCCTCGCCTCGCTGGCGGCAGCGTCAAGTCTCGCGGCGATGGCGGCAATGTCTGCCATATGTTCCTCTTACAGTTTCACGCAAATATTGGTCGGTTCGGAATAGAAGCCCAGCGAATGTTCGCCGCCCTCGCGCCCGATTCCCGACAGCTTCATGCCGCCGAACGGCGTGCGCAGGTCGCGCAGGAACCATTCGTTGACCCAGACGATCCCCGTTTCCATCTGCGCCGCGACGCGGTGCGCGCGGCCGACGTCGCGCGTCCAGATCGCCGCGGCAAGACCATAGTCGGTGTCGTTGGCAAGCTCGACCGCTTCCTCCTCGCTGTCGAAGGGCGCGATGTGGCAGACGGGGCCGAAAATCTCCTCGCGCACACAGCGCGCGTCAGCACTCAGGCCGGTCAGGATCGTCGGCTGGACGAACGCCCCCTGGTCGAGTGCGCTCCCGAACGCGGGCACCCCGCCGCCGGTCACCACCGTCGCCCCCTCGTCGCGCGCGAGCTGGTAATAGCCGAGCACCTTGTCGCGATGGCCGTGCGAGATCAGCGGCCCCATATCGGCGCCCGACCAGGGATCGCCGATGGTCAGCGCCGCAGCGCGCTCGGCCAGCGCCTTGACGAAGCGGTCGAAAATCGGCCGCTCGACATAGACGCGCTCGGTGCAGAGGCACACCTGCCCACAGTTGGAAAACACCGACCGCACCGTCCCCGCCACCGCCTCGTCGAAATCGCAATCGGCAAAGACGAGCGCGGCATTCTTGCCGCCGAGCTCGAACGACACCGGCTTCACCCCTGCCGCCGCGACGCGCATGATCGCCCCTCCCGTCGCCGATTCCCCGGTGAAGGTGATCGCGTCGATGTCGGGGTTGGCGGTCAGCCACTCGCCCGTCGATGCAGCGCCGAAGCCGTGGACGAGGTTGAACACGCCCGGCGGCACCCCCGCCGCGTCCATCACCTCGGCGAGCAGCGTTGCGGTCGAGGGCGTTTCCTCGCTTGGCTTCACCACGACGACGTTTCCGCAAGCGAGCGCGGGCGCGACCTTCCACGTCAGCAGCAGCAGCGGCAGGTTCCACGGCGAGACGATCGCGACGACGCCCAAGGGCCGCGCGATCGCATAGTTGATCGCGCTGCGCCCGTCGGCAAGGTCAGTACGAAAGCTTGGCATCGCGCGCGCCTCGGCAATCGCAGCAAAGGCGCGAAAATTGGCGGCGCCGCGCGGAATGTCGATCGTGCGCGCCTGGTGCAGCGATTTGCCGGTGTCGGCGATCTCCGCCGCCGCAAATTCGTCGAAGCGCGCCTCGATCCCGTCGGCGATACGGACGAGCAGCTTGCAGCGCTCGGCCTGCGACATCTTGCCCCATGGCCCCTTGAGCGCGGCGCGTCCAGCGGCGACGGCACGGTCGACGAGCGCATGGCTCGCCTGCGACACGCGCCCCGCGATGCTGCCATCGACGGGGTTCACATTGTCGAACCAGCGCTCGCCCTCGACGAAGGCGCCGCCCACATAGTTCAGCACCGGACGGTCGGCGAAGGGATAAGCGGCCCCGGTCATGCGGCACCTCCGACCGGAACATAACCGGCGGCATTGCTGTGCGCCGCGCCCGCTTTGCCGACATGTCCCGCCATCTGGAGCAGCGACAATATCGTATCGTTGAACTGGGTCGGCGCTTCGAGAAAGGCCGAATGGCCCGCGTCGTTGACCTCGACGAGGAAGGAGCCCGGCACCCCGGCCTGCGCAAGCCGCACCGCCTCGATCGGGAAGATTATGTCGTTGACACCCGAAAGGAAGAGGATCGGGAAGCCCTTACCGCCGAGATCGGCGGCGGGGGGCGCATCGAAACTGCCGGTCAGGCTGTGGCGGTCGACGGTGTTGAAGCTCGCAATCTGGCGGTAAAGCGCGGCGAGTTCGCGTGGGGCGCCCGCACCGAGCACGCGCTCGATCTGGCCGAGCGCCGCAGTTCTGACGCGCGCGCCGTCCATGATCGCATTCACGTCGCTTGTTTCCTCTATACCGTGCAGGCTGTCGCAGATGGCGAGCGCGGCGACGCGTTCGGGGGCGCGGTGTGCAAAACCGACGCAGGTGCCCGCCCCCATCGACTGGCCGACGAGTGCGACCTTTGTTTCGCCCAGATGGTCGAGCAGCGCGGTCAGATCGTCGACGAAGGCATCGCGCCCGCGCCCGTCATGATCCCGCGACAAGCCGAAACCGCGATGGTCGAAGAGGATGACGCGGTTCGCGCGCGACAGCGCATCGAGCTGCCGATACCAGATCGCATGATTGCCGCCGATGCCGTGCGCAAGCACGATCGCCGGCCCTTCACCGTGCGCCTGCCAATATACTTCGGCGCCTGCGGTCGCCAGAAGCCCGCTTTCCATCACGATACTCCCATCAACTTGCTGAGCCGCACGATGTAGTCGCCGAACGCCGGGTCCTCGCGCGTGGTGCTGGGATCGCGCGGGCGCGGCAGATCGATGCGGACATCCTCGACAATCGTTCCCGGTCGATCGGACATGACGAGCACACGGTCGGACAGCAGCACCGCCTCCGAAATGCTGTGCGTCACCAGCAACACCGTCTTGCGGTCGCGCTGCCAGATGCGCAGCAGCTCCATGTTCAGCCGGTCGCGGGTCAGCGCGTCGAGCGCCCCGAAGGGCTCGTCCATCAACAGCACCTGCGGATCGCGCGCGAGCGCCTGGCCGATCGCGACGCGATGGCGCATCCCACCCGAAAGCTGACTGGGGTAGCTCGCCTCGAACCCGGTGAGGCCGAGCGTTTCGACGAGCACCGCGATGGCCGCTTCGTCGGGGCGCTGCGTTCGCGGGTCAAGGTCGACGCCGAGCAACAGATTGTCGCGGACGTTGAGCCAGGCGAGCAGGTTCGAGGTCTGGAAGACAAAACCCATCTCGGCGGTGGGTCCGGTGACCTCGGCGCCGCCGAAGCGGATGCGGCCGTCCTCGAAGGGGACGAGACCCGCGATCAGGCGCAGGAGCGTGCTCTTGCCGCAGCCCGAGGGGCCGAGGATCGATACGAACTCCGCCGCGCCCACTTCGGCGCTGATACCTTGCAGGACCTGGCGGCCGTCGAAGCGCTTGCCCGCGCCGGAAAGAGAGATCACCGATTTCATGCTGCACGCCACCAGATGAAGCGTTCCCAATAGGCCACGCCGTAGAAGAGAAGGAGTGACAGCAAAGTCACCGCGATCAGCGCCGCGAAGGTCAGCGTTGTGTGGCCCGATCCCGACGCGGTCAGGATCAGGTTGCCGAGCCCGTCGTTCGACCCGACGAATTCGCCGACCACCGCGCCGATCACTGCGAGCGGCATCGCGACCTTGCAGCCGTCGAGGAAGCTCGGCAGCGCGGCAGGGACGCGCAGGCGCCAGAAGCTCTGCATCGGCGTCGCCCGCAGCGCGCGAAAATGCTCGTCGAGATGCGCTGGCGTGCTCGCAAGCCCGCCCAGCGTCGCGATGATGATCGGGAAAAAGGCGAAGAGGAACGCCATGATCAGCTTCGAGGTCAGGCCATAGCCGCACCAGACGACGATCAGCGGAGCAAGCCCGATCTTGGGGATCGACTGCAGCGCGACGAAGAGCGGATAGACGGTGCGCTTCGCGGTCCGCGAGAAGAAGATCAGCGCCGCGATCGGCACACCGAGCGCCACCGCGATGATGAAGCCCCAGAAGACCTCGGTCAGCGTGACGAGGCTTTGCGCGAGGATCGGTCCGCGCGATTGCCACAGTTCGCCGAAGATCGCGCTCGGCGGCGGCAGCAGATAGGACTGCACCCCCGACCAGCGGACGCCATATTCCCACGCAAATCCCAGAGCCAAGAAGAAGCCCGCGCTGATCGCCGTGTCGCGATTGAAAAACCTGCTCATGCATCACCGTCCTTTTCGAGCAGCGCCTGGATGCGCGCGGGCGGCGGCACGAGGAAGCGATCGAGGTGCCAGCGGTCGAAGGTTTCCATATCCTTCCCGTCCCAAACCGACGGCTCGTAAGGATCGGCGGCAGTAATCTGCGTCATGTCGGTGTAGAACTCGACATTGTTGCCGTCGGGATCGCGGAAGACGAGAAAGCTGTTTGCTCCCGGTCCGTGCTTGCCGATACCGCGGTCGATGGAGATGCCGCGCGCGACGAGCATGTCGGCGACCTGCTCCATCTCTTCGATCGTTTCCAGGCGATAGGAAAAATGCTCGACTGCGGGATAATGACCCTCGGGAATCGCGCTGTGCCCGGGCGGAAGCTGGAGCAGCGCGAGATCGTGATGATCCTCGCCCGCGCGCAGAAAGACCATATGATGGTCGATCCAGTCGGACACGGTGAGCCCGACGACCTCGGTATAAAAGGCAAGGCTGCGATCGATGTCGCGCACCTTGAGCACAAGGTGGCCGAGCCGCGTCGGGCGCGGCCGGTAGGAAGCGGGATCGGTCATGGCTGATTCCCCATCGGAACGAAGGCGTTGGTGAAGAGCTGCGGCGCCTGATCGAAGCCTTGGAGCTGGCCGCTCGCCTGCAGATAGGTGACGGTGCGCTCGACCTTCTCGGGTTTCAGGCGGTGCGATCCGTCCTCGGCCGCCATCAGCGCCGCGGTCTCGCGGATCTGCCGTTCGGTGACCGCTTCGTCGAGCAGCGGATAGGATTTGCGGATGATCGCCAGCGCCGCCTTCGGATCGCGCGCCGCGTCGGCATAGCCGCGATAGGCCGCCTTCAGGAAGGCGCGCACCAGTTCGGGATCTTTCTCGATCAGCGCGTCCTGCGTCGCGAAGCCGCTGCCGTAGACGTCGAGCCCGAAGTCAGCATAGGCGATGCGCCCGATGGTGACGCCCTTCGCCTTTGCCGCTTTGTCGAACAAGGCGAGCGAATTGCCGAGCCAGCATTCGGCGGCATCGATCCGCCCCTCGACGAGCGACGAGACGACGATCGCGGGGTCGAGCTGAATCTGCTCGACGCGCGCGGGGTCGACGCCATTGGCCTTGAGCCACGCCGGAAGCAGCGCCTGGATCATCGAGCTTTGCCCGGCGCCGAAGCGCAGTCCCGCAAGGTCGGCGGGCCTGGCAATCTTGTGGCGCTCCTTGACGAAGCAGGCACCGGCGGGGAGCCGCATGTTGATGCCGCCGATCATCCGCACCTTGCCGCCCTTCGAGCGATTGAGCGCGACCGATAGCGGATCGATATAGGCGAATTCGAACATGCCCTGATCGAGCTCGTTCGCGGTGCGCATGCCCCCAAAACCGCGGACCGGCTCCACAGCGACCCCCGCGTCGGCGAAATAGCCCTTGTCGATTGCGACGAAGATTCCTGCCATGCTGCCCTGCGGCAACCACGCCATGTTGAAGCGCACAGTGCGGGCATTTTTCGCCTGCGCGGTGCGCGGCGCATTGCCGCCGAGCGCGCTCCACAAGGTGAGCGCGGCGATCGCGGCCACCACAAGCAGCGGCACAACGAGCGAGCGGCGATGGAAAGCGACCATCGCTCAGCTCCTCGGCAGATGCGGCGCGGAAACCGGGCTCACGAGTTCGCCGACTCCGTCGACCCAAGCCGACATCGTGTCGCCGTCCTTCAGGAACACACCGCGCCCCATGCCGACCCCCGCGGGGGTGCCCGACGCGATCAGGTCGCCCGCCTTCAGTTCGAGGATCGTCGAGAGATACGCGATCTGCTCATAGATGCTGAAGATCATCTCGGACGTGTTGCCGTCCTGCATCGCCTCGCCATTGACCTTGAGGCCCAGACGAATGTCGTGCGGATCGCCGAGGCAGTCGCGCGGCACGAACACCGGGCCCAGCGGGGTGAAGCTGTCGAAGCTCTTGCCGCGGAACCAGTCGTGCGAGAAGGGAAAGTCGGTCCGCCGCGTACGGTCGCGCGCCGACACGTCGTTGACGATCGTATAGCCCGCGATCAGTTCATGCGCGTCATCCGCAGCGACATTCTTGGCCGAGCGGCCAAGCACGACGCCCAGCTCGACCTCCCAGTCGGGGCGCGACACCTGCGGCGGCACGATGACCGTATCGCCCGGCCCGACGACACTCTCGACCGTCTTTAGGAAGATATAGGGTTCGCTCTCGGCCTTCGCCGCAAGCTTGGTCTGCATCTCCTCGGCATGTTCGATGAAGTTCGAGGCGGCGGCGAAGATGCGGCGCGGCTCGAACGGCGCGGCGAGCTTCGGTCGGTCAACCGCTCCCGAAGTGCCTTCAAGCGCGCGGGCGAGCGCGAACACCCCCTCGCGCCGCGCATCCCAGTCCCGGATGATCGCGGTGACGTCGCCCGCGACCGCGGCGAAGCCATGCGCTGCCGCGGCATCGATGAGATCGTGGAAGGCATCGCTCACCTGGATCGTCGGGCGCGGGCCTTCGGGGGTGGCGCGGGTGGCAAGGGCAAACCAGGTCATGCGTCGATCTTTCTTTCCGGTGGAATGGGCGCGCGCCGGGGCTGCGCAGCCGAGCGCGAGAGCACCCCCGATCTGCGCGAGCGCGGCACGGCGATCCAATATGCGTTGCGCATAAGGCGGGCCGATTTTCTTATAGGGGCGGGTCGTGCGGGCACCGGGCATCGCATCTCACCCGAAAGCCCGGATCAGCATCCGCACCGCGACGACGGTCAGGAACAGGCCGAACATCAGGCTGAGCTTGCGCTTCGACAGCGCATGCGCGATCCGCGCGCCCCACGGCGCGGTGAGGTAAGATACCGGCGCGATGATGGCGAAGCCGATCAGATTGACATAGCCAAGGCTGCCCGGCGGCAGGTCTTCGACATTCCAGCCGGCAATAATGAAGGCAACGGTCGCGGGCGCACTGATCAGCAGCCCGAACAGCGCCGCGGTGCCGACCGCGCGGTGGATCGGAAAGTTGAACAGCGTCATCACCGGGACGCTCAGCGTCCCGCCGCCGATCCCCATCATGCTGGAAATGCCGCCGATCGAAAAGGGGATGACCTGCCCCGCCGCGCCGCCGGGGATGGCTTCAGCGATATGCTTGCCCTCGAGCGGCAACAGCATCTTGATCGCGACGAGCAGCGCGACGATGCCGAACACCGCCGACAGCACATCGCCCGACACCCGGCTCGCCAGGATCACACCCGCGATCGCGCCGAGGAAGATCGCGACGCCCCAACGCCGCAGCTGGGCATGATCGACCGCGCCCTTCGCTTCATGCGCGCGCGACGAGGAGATGGCGGTGGGAATGATCGTCGCCAGCGACGTCGCAACCGTCACATGCATCCGCACGTCGGCCTCGACGCCCAGCGCCGAAAGAACGAGGTCGAGCACCGGCACGATGACGATGCCGCCGCCGACGCCGAGCATGCCGGCGATCACGCCGCCCACGGCGCCGGTCAGCAGCATCATGGCCGCTAGCGTCAGCATGTCCCCGTTCAGCACGTCCGGCATCACTATCCCCCAAGGTTCGACCCCTGTTGTGGGACGCGATGCATATGCCGTCAAAGATAGAAACAAGGCTTTTATATAATCAAAAACACATAGCCGAACGAACGGCATCGCTATATGATTTTGGAGATACAAAGCCCGCCAATGGATATTTTCCCATATAAAAAAGACGCCGTAGCGCGGTGGGCATGACACAAGTGGGCATCGCCGGTTTCGGCACCATCGGCCGCGTCGTTGCGCGGCATATCGAAACAAGCGAGCTGCCGCTGACGCTCGCCGCCGTATCGGCCGGCGACCGCGCGCGCGCCGAAGCGGCGATGGCCGGGCTGCAACGGCCTGTGCCCATCGTCGACACCGCCGAACTCGTCGCGCTGTCCGACGTTGTCGTGGACAGCGCGCCGACGGCGGCCTTTCGCGACATCGCCACCGCCACGCTTTGCGCGGGCAAGACACTCGTCACGGTCAGCGGCGCGGCGCTGATGCAATGGCCCGAGGCGGCGGAGATCGCCCGCCAGCATGGCGGACGCATCGTCCTTGCGACAGGCGCGCTGCTCGGGCTCGACGCGGTGCGCGCGGCGGCAATCGGCACGATCCATTCGGTGACGATGGTGACGCGCAAACCGGTGAAGTCGCTGGTCAAGGCCGAGCATGTCGTGCGCAACAATATCGACCTCACCGACCTCACCGAGCCACTCAAGATCTTTGAGGGCAGCGCGCGCGAAGGCGCGATCGCCTTCCCCGCCAACGTCAATGTCGCCGCGGCGCTCGGCATGGCGGGCGTCGGCCCCGAACGGACGCGACTCGAAATCTGGGCCGATCCTGCACTCGAACGCAACACGCACCGCATCATCGTCGATTCCGACAGCGCGCGCTTCGAGCTCGCGATCGAGAATATTCCGACCCTCGAGAACCCCGGCACCGGCCGGATCACCGCGCAGAGCATCGTCGCGGCGCTGAACGACCTCGTCAGCCCGATCCGCATCGGCACCTGATTTTGCTGCAACCAGAAAGGCCCGACTTATGACCACCCGCTTGCGCCACGTGGCGATCGCTTCCGCCGACCCCGACAATTCGGTCGGCTTCTTCACCGACGTGCTCGGCTGGACCATTGCCGGCAAGATCGATAGCCGCAATGCCCGCGGCTATTATGTGACCGACGGCCACATCAATATCGCGCTGCTCTGCTTCAAGAACCGCCCCGCCGCCGGGATGGAATTTCCCGAAGGCTATACCGGGCTGCACCACATCGGCTTTCAGTGCGACGACATCGCCGAAGTCGTCGAGCGCTTCGAGAATTCGGGTTATGCGCCGCGCCACGACGTCAACCTCGCGCAGGGGCTCGGCAAGAATCCCGCGAAGGACAATGCCGAATACAAGATGGCCGGCCCCGAAAATGTGATGGTCGACGTGTCCGAACGCGGCTGGGCCGGCACCGACAGTTTCAAGGGCGCGCCGCCGACGGCGTGATCCTCTGTTCCAAAACGAAAACGGCCGCCGGGAGCATATCCCGGCGGCCTTTTTTTTCGTTTCCGTAGTCGCAGCGAAGCGCGGGTGATGGTTCGCGGCGTCGAAGGCGTCAGATATTCAGGAAGGTCCGCGAATTGCCGTTGAGAATCTTCGCCTTCTGCGCCGCGGACAGGCCGTCATGCGCCCGCACCAGCGCACCGATGTCCTGCTCGCCGAGCGGAAAGGGATGGTCGGAGCCGAGCAGGACGCGGTCTTCACCCATCACGTCGATCAAAAGGCTGAGCGCCCGCGGATCGAACACCGCCGAATCGACGAAAAAGCGGTCGACATAGGTCGACGGCGGATTGGGGCAGTCGACACGAACGATGTCGCGATATTTCCAGGCATTCTCGACACGGCCGAGCAGGAAGGCGAAGCTGCCGCCGCCATGGCCGAAACAGATGCGGAGGTTCTTCGGCAGGCGGTCGAACGCCCCCGACAGGATCAGCGACAGGATCGAAAGCTGCGTCTCCGCCGGCATCGCGACGAGCCAGGGGAGCATATATTTGGGCATGCGCTCGCGCGCCATCATATCCCACGGATGGACAAGAACCGCCGCGCCGACTTCGGCGCAGTGGGTAAGGAAGGTCAATATCCCCTCGTCGTCAAGATTGCGGAGCCCCATATGGTTGCCGATCTGGACGCCCAGATGGCCGCTTTCCATCGCGCGGCTGACCTCGCGGCACGACAGGTCGATGTCCTGCAGTGGCACCTGCGCGAGCGACCTCATCCGTTCGGGTGCATGGCCGCAAAATTCGAGCGCCGCGTCGTTGAAGCGCTGCGCGCATTCGAGCGCCTGCTCCGCCGGCCTACTGTAACCGAACATGATCGGCGTCGCGCAGATGATCTGGAGGTCGATGCCCTGCTCGTCGAGCGCGTCGACGCGCCGCGCGGGATCCCATAGAATATCGTCGACCGGGCGGAATTCTTTCGCGCCCTGCATGATAAAGCCGCTGCCTCCGCCGGCATCGCGCAACCACGGCAGCCCTTCGGCCTCGGCGCGCGTGCGATAGGCGTCGTCCATCTTGGGGAAGAAATGGCTGTGCATGTCGATCACGGCCACCTGTTTCGCGCCATTGTCTGTCATGATTGTCGCCGAACCCCTGTCTCGTCAGTCGCCCGCCGGTCGCCGATGCGCGCGGGCCATGAGGTGGAGTAACGAGGGTCAGTTATCAACAATAATCCCGAGACTTGCCCTCGCTATTACAAAACGGCTATAGCCATCCGAAATGGGGCGGGAGATGCATCATGCCAAAATTTCACGAGAATTTCCTGCTCAGCCGGTTGAAGCTGCGCCAGCTTCGCCTGCTCACCGCGATCGCCGATGAAGGCACCGTGCTGAAGGGCTCGCAGGCGCTGAATATCGCCCAGCCCGCGGCGACGAAGAGCATCAAGGAGCTGGAGGACGCGCTGGGTGTCCAGCTGTTCGAGCGCTCGTCGCGCGGGGTGACGCCGACCGATTTCGGCACGGTGATGATCAAGCACGCTAAGCTGATCCTCGCCCAGCTTCGCCATGCGGGCGAGGAGTTACAGTCGCTGGAGGAAGGGCTGTCAGGGCGCGTCCATGTCGGGACGCTGCTTGCAGCATCGACCTCGCTCCTCCCGCGCGCGCTCGCGCGGCTGCGCGAACGACGTCCGGGGATCGCGGTGACGGTGGCCGAGGGCACGATCGACCGGCTGATGCCCGGGCTGCGCACGGGCGACATCGACGTCGTACTCGGCCGCCTGCCCGAATATCGCGAACGCGAGGGGCTGAAGCAGGAGGTGCTCTATCTCGACACGGTATCGATCATGGTGCGCGAGGGGCATCCGCTGGCCGAACGGGCATCTCTCGCGCTTGCCGACCTCGTGGAACAGGCATGGGTGGTGCCGCCGACGCAGACGTCGCTCCGCCGACAGATCGATCAAGCCTTTCGTTACGAAAATCTGGAGCCACCGCTCGATGTGATCGAATCGGTGTCGATCCTGACCAACCATGCACTTCTGATGAGCACCGATATGCTCGCCGCGATGCCGCATCAGGTCGGTCTCAGCCAGGCGGGCCTCGTCGCGCTGCCGGTGACGCTCGAAGGTGCGGGTTCGCGCATCGGCGCGACGACGCATGCGAATGTCGAACTGTCAGCGGCCGCCGCCTATTTCATGAGTGTCGTCCAAGAGGTCGCGGCCGAGATTCGCGGCGAGCTGGGACAGGATCAGGACGGGCTCGCCGAACCGCCGGCCACGCGCCGCCAGACGAAATAGGCGATCACGATCCCCCCCAGCCATGGTCCACCGGCGAACACGGCGACCTGCCAGTCGGCGTTGATCGCCATCGTGACCGTGATCGCGCCAATCAGGACGAGCCCCAATATCTGTGCATAAGGGAAGAAGGGCATGCGCACTGGCAGATCCGCCGCCCGGTGCTTGCGGCGGAAGCGCAGGTGGCTGACGAGGATGCTGCCCCAGACGAGCAGGCCGCCGAACAGCACGATCCCGAAAAGATAATTATAGGCAAACGGGGTCAGGATCGACAGCGAGGCGGCGGCGAGAATGCCGACGCCGGTGACGATCGTCGCGCGCATCGGCACATGCTGCGCGTTGAGCTCGCCGAACTGGCGCGGTGCATAGCCGCCGCGCGCGAGCGAGAAGAGCATGCGCGAGCCGAGGTAAATGCTGGTGTTCATCGCCGAGAGGGCAGCCGAAGCGACGACAAAGTTCATGATCCCCGCCGCATAGGGAATGCCCGCGCTCGCGAACATTTTCACGAACGGGCTCTCGGTGACGACCTTGGCGCCCGACTCGGTCCACGGCAGGAAAGCGACGATGATGAAGAGCGCGAGGATGTAGAAAAGGAACAGGCGCCCCGCCATTGTGCGCAGCGCCGCCGGGATTGCGGTCTTCGGGTCCTTGGCCTCGCTCGCGGTGCCGACGACGAATTCGAGCCCCATGAACGAGAAAAGCGCCATGAGCACCGCGAGCCAGACGCCCGAAAAGCCGTTCGGCAGGAAACCGCCGGGCAGCCCGGTGACATTGTGGAGGCCCACGGGATCGCCCACGATGCCGAAGATGCGGCTCAAACCGACGATGATGAAGGCGACGATCGCCGACACCTTGATCACGGTCAGCCAATATTCGACCGAGCCGAAGTTATGGACCGCGCGCGTATTCACCCAGACGACGGTGATCGCGCTGCCGAGCGCCCACATCCACACGGGGGTGCCTGGGAACCACCAGCCCATATAGATGCCGACCGCGACCGCCTCGCTGCCGATCAGCAGCATCTGCTGGATCCAGTAGGTGTAGCGGACGACGAAGCCCATCAGCGGGCCGAGATAGATTTCGGCATAGGTGCCGAACGACCCTGCGGTCGGATGGACGACCGCCATTTCGGACAGGCTGAATACCATGATCACCGCGATCAGCGCCGCGATCAGATAGCTGACGAGCACGCCGGGTCCGGCATAGCCGATCGCGATTCCCGACCCCATGAACAGACCGGTGCCGATCGCGCCGCCGAGGCCGATCATGATGATCTGCGCCTTGGTCAGCCCGCGTTCGAGCCCCGCCTCGCGGTCGAGATATGCCTGTTCGTCCATGATTCCCCCTCGCCCGTCTGTCAGGTGACGGCTTCGCGCGCCTGATATTCGGGCTGTTTCCAGATGTCACCGTCCATGATCCGGGCGAGGCGATCAACGGCGTCCCATACATCGGCATAGCCGACATAGAGCGGCGTGAAGCCGAAGCGCACCGTGTCGGGGGCGCGGAAATCGCCGATCACCCCGGCGGCGATCAACGCGCGCATGATCGGATAGCCCTCGGCATGCGCGAACGACACCTGACTGCCGCGCGCCGCCGCATCGCGCGGCGAGGCGAGCGCGAAACCGTGCCCCACGCAGCGCGCCTCGACGAGCCCGATGAAGAGATCGGTGAGCGCCATCGACTTGGCGCGGATCGCGCCCATGTCGGCGGCGAGATGGATATCGAGTCCGACCTCGATGAGCGCCATCGACAGGATCGGCTGGGTGCCGACTAGGAACTGGCGGATGTCGTGCTGCGGGCGATAGCCAGGCTCGAAAGCGAAGGGCGCGGCATGGCCCCACCAACCGGTGACCGGCTGGAGCACCTGCCCCTGATGCCGTTTCGCCGCGAACAGGAAGGCGGGCGAGCCGGGGCCGCCGTTCAGATATTTATAGGTACAGCCGACCGCAAAATCGGCGCCCGCGCCATTCAGGTCGACCGGCATCGCGCCCGCGCTGTGACAAAGATCCCAGATCGCGAGCGCCCCCGCATCGTGCGCACGCGCGGTGATCACCGCCATGTCGTGGATATGGCCCGCTTTGTAATGAACGTGGGTGATGGCGACCGCGATCGTGTCTTCGTCGATCGCGCCGGCGATCTCTTCCTTCTCGCAAAGCCGGACCTTGACGCGTCCACCGGTCGCCGCGGCGACGCCTTGCGCGATATAATTGTTCGTCGGGAAATTGCTGCCCTCGAGGATCAGCACGCTGCGATCGGGGCGCAGCGCCACCGCGGCCGAGAGAACCTTGAAAAGATTCTGGCTCGTCGAATCGCAGATCACGACCTCGCCCGGCGCAGCGCCGATCAGCGGCGCGAGCTTGTCGCCCAGCCGCACCGGCAGGTCGAACCAGCCCGCGCTGTTCCAGCTTGTGATGAGGTCGGTCCCCCATTCGCGCGTCACCGCATCATGAGCACGCTCGCTTGCCCCTTTCGGCATCGCACCGAGCGAATTGCCGTCGAGATAGATCATCCCGTCCGGCAGATCGAAATGCGTGCGCAACGGCGCAAGCGGGTCGGCGACATCCATCGCCTCGCAGGCGGCGCGGTCAAGGTTGGCGGCATCAAGCGTCATGGAAACATATTACCTTCGTCTGCGACATTTCGCGCGCGGCATAGCGCACGCCCTCGCGTCCCATATTGCCCCGGCCCGCCCCGCCGAACGGCATGGCGTCAAGGCGATAGTCGGTCGAATCATTCACCATCACCCCGGCCGTACGCAACCGGCCGGCGGCGTAGCGCACCGTGCGCAGCGATTCCGAGAACACCGCGGCATGGATCGCGTAGTCGGCACGATTGGCGGCGTCGATCGCCGCGTCGAGTTCGGTGAATCGGAACAGGCTGGCGACCGGCCCGAACGCCTCGTGGCAGGCGATGCTGGCATCGCCCGGAACATTCGCGAGCACGGTCGGCCGCACGAGCGTCCCCGCGCGCTCGCCGCCCGCGAGCAGTGTCGCACCGCGCGATACGGCCTCGACGGTCCAGGCGATGATGCGCTCGGCCTCGGCGGCACCGATCATCGGGCCGACGTCGGTTTCGGGGTCCATCGGATCGCCGACGCGCAGCGTGGCGAGCGCCGCCAGGAGCGCGTCCTGAAACGCGTCAAAAACAGCATCGTGGACATAGAGGCGCTGGACCCCGATGCAATTCTGCCCCGCCGCGCCGAACGCGCCCGCGACGCAGGCGGAGGCCGCTTTTTCGACATTGGCATCGTCCATCACGATCACCGGCCCGTTGCCACCAAGTTCCATCGCCAGCCGCTTGATCCCCGCCGCGCGGCAGATCGCCTCGCCCACGCGCGCGCCGCCGGTAAAGCTGACCATCGCGACGTCGGCATGCCCGGTCAGGGCATCGCCGAAATCGACGCCGCGCCCCGTCAGCAGGCACAGCGCCTCCTCGGGCAAACCCGCCGCGAGCAGCAGGCGCGCGAGCATGATCGCGACGAGCGGTGCCTGCTCGGCGGGCTTCAGCACCACCGCATTGCCCGCCGCGAAGGCGGGGCCGAGCTTGTGGCACACGAGGTTGAGCGGGTCGTTGAACGGCGTGATCGCAGCGATCACGCCGACGGGTTCATAGACATAATATCCCGAGCGCGCCTCACCGCCCGGAAAGCTGTCGAAGGCGATCGTCTCGCCCGCGAGCCGCACCGATTCTTCAGCCGAGAGACGCAGCGTGTTGACCGCGCGCAGAACCTCGCGCCGCGCGCTACGGATCGGCTTGCCGGTCTCCGCAGTAATCGCGGCGGCAAAGCGTTCGGTTTCACCTTCGAGCGCGGTCGCTGCCTTGTGAAGGATTCGGGACCGTTCGCCGGTCGACAACGCGCGCATCGCCTCGGCACCGCGCAGCGCGCTCGCCACCGCGCGCTCGACGTGGCTTACACCGGCACAGGCAACCGCGCCGAGCGCCTCGCCCGACCAGGGGTTGATCACCGCCATCGTCGCATCCGCCGCTTCCCAACGGCCGCCGATCAGCAGCGAGTGGCCGGCGTCGAACGCCACATGCATCATGGCTTGTCCTTGCGCAGCACCAGCTCGTCATATTCGCGGCTGTCGAGCAGCGCCTCAACGATCACCGGGCCGCCCGCGGCAAAGCCTGCCTCAAGCGCAGCGCGGAATTCGGCCGGGTCGCGCGCGACCGTCACCGGCACGCCGAACAGCGACGGGCCGCCGATCGTGCCTTCGGCGCGCACGGGGGTGCCATAGATCGGGTTCTGCTTCCTTTCCTGCTTGATGCGGATCAGCGCGAGGTCGTTGTCGGTCAAGACGATGATGACCAGCGGCAGTTTCTCACGCACCGCGGTCGCAAGCTCGCCGACCGTCATCAGGAAGCCGCCGTCGCCGAGCACGCAGCACACGGGCGTGTCGGGGCGGCAGAGCTTCGCGGCGATTGCTGCGGGAAGCCCGAACCCCATTGCCGACCAGCCGTTGGTCATGATCTGCGTGCCAGGCTCCGGCGTCCGCCAATGCTGGCCGATCAGATGCGTATGCGCGCCGACGTCGCAGGTCATGATGCCGTCGTCGGGCAGCACGTCGCGCAGCACGTCGAGCGCCGCGCACGGGCCGAACGCCCCGTCGCGCCCCGCAAGCTTCGCGAATATCGCGGCCTTGCGTTCGGCGAGCGCCGCAAGGTCCCAGCCCTTCGCCGCCGCGGGCAGCGCGAGCAGTGCATCGAGCGCGGGGGCAATCGCCCCGACAACTTCGGCGGCGACCGGATGCTTGTCGCGATCGATATCGGCGGGCGCGATGTCGATGCTCGCGAGCGCGAGCCCGTCCTTCATCCAGCTTTCGTAATTGAATTCGATCGGGTCATAGCCGACCGCGACGACCAGATCGGCCTCGGCATGCGTCTTGCCGACCATGTCGGACAGCGCGTGGAACAGCACCCCGGCATAATTGGGGTGATCCTCGGCAACCATGCCCTTCGCCATCGGGGTCAGCAGCACCGGCAGGCCAAACCGCTCGGCGAGCGCAACAATGCGACCCTGCACCTTCGCATGCACCGCGCCGAGACCAATCGCGAGCACGGGCTTTTCGGCCGCCGCGAAAGCCCGGGCGAGCGCGTCGATGTCGGCGGCCGCCGGAGCGGGCACGGGATCGGCGGCAATTGCGCCAACCGTCGCCGGCTCGACCGCCTCCGCGCTCATGCCCTGGGGCAGCCCGACATGCACAGCGCCGGGGCGACCGGACAGCGCGAGGCGCGCCGCGTCGGCAAGCGTCGCCACTGCGGTATCGGCCTCGATCCGCGTCGTCGCCTTGGTCAGCGGCGCGAACAGCGCCTGATGATCGATCGCCATCTGCACCGTGCGGCCACGCAACGATGCGGGCATTTCGTCGGTCATCGCGATCATCGGCGAGCGGTCGAGCGTCGCGCCGCCGACACCGGTCGCGAGGTTCGTCGCGCCAGGTCCGAAGGTGCCGAAGCACACGCCCGGCACCCCGGTCAGCCGCCCGCAGATGTCGGCCATGAATGCCGCGCCGCCCTCGTGGCTCGCGAGCACGAAATCGATGCCGTCGGTGGTGCGGATCGCCTCCATATAGTCGACCCAGCCGCCGCTCGGGACGCCGAAGATATGACGCACACCCATGTCGCGGAGCGCCCCCACGACATTGCGGGCAACATTGGTCGATTTCATGCGCGATCCTTCATGCGAGAGCCGTCTTGCGGCCACCGGCCTAGGCGCGTCTGCCATAAACAAATAATACCGAAAGGCCGCCGCGATATACTCTATGCGTTATAGGGCGCGATCAGACGAAACGGTTCGCGATCGTCCCGATCCCCTCGACGCCACCCTCGACCAGATCGCCTTGGGCGATCGGGCCGACGCCGGCGGGCGTCCCCGTGTAGATGAGGTCGCCGGCCTTGAGTTCGACATAGGTCGACAGTTCGGCGATGATATCGGCGACGGGCCAGATCATGTCGGCGATGTCGCCCTCCTGCCGCAGCGCGCCATTGACCGACAGCCAGATGCGCGCGTTGGCGGGATGGCCGATTTCCGCCGCAGGGCGGATTGGCGAGATCACCGCGCTATGATCAAAGCCCTTGGCCATATCCCACGGCCGCCCTGCACCCTTCGCTTCGGCCTGCAGGTCGCGGCGCGTCAGGTCGTTGCCGACGGCATAGCCGAACACCGTCCCGATCGCCGCATCCTGCGCGATGTCGCGGCCGCCGCTGCCGAGCGCGACGACGAGCTCGATTTCGTGATGCAGGTTCGCGGTGCGCGGCGGCATCGCGATCTCCGCCGCCGCGCCGACGACTGCATCGGCGGGCTTGGCGAAGAAAAAGGGCGGCTCGCGGTCGGGCGCACCGCCCATCTCGCGCGCATGCTCGGCATAGTTCCGCCCGACGCAGAAGATGCGGCGAACGGGGAAACGATCATCGCTCCCCGCGACCTCGACACTCGGTGCGGCAACGGAAATTTTCGGGCTCGTCATAAAATCCTCGGCGTCAGGCGGGCGGATAGAGCGCCGCGCGGCACTTGCCAAGGTCGGCGCCTTCGAGGCCACTTTCCCTCGCCGCGTTCCACGGGCTGCCCATCTTGTCTTCGGGGCGATACCAGAAGCCATAGAGCTTGCCGTTCGCCGCGACCAGCGTCGCCGAACCAATGCTCCCTTCTTCCCGCGAGAACCAGGCGAGGCGCATGATGCGACCAAAGATCGTCCCGCGCAGCGCGCCGAGCCCGTCATTGTAGCAGCCGAAAATCTCGTTGCCTTTTTGCCGCAGCGCGATCGGGCCATACTCATGGCTGTAGACGCCGCCGATATCCGCAACGGCCGCCGCGCCGCGCTGTTCGAGCGTGCCGAGCACCGCAACGTCCGACAGGCGCGTCTGTCCGCTGCCCGCCCAATTGCTGTCGATGCGCAGCCGCAACCAGCGCGCCGAGGCTTCCTTTGGCAGTTTCACGACGGTCTGGGCGTCGGCCTTCGCCTCGCCCTCGACGAGCGTCTCGAACGGCCCCTCGGGCCCCTTGGTCGAGCCGAGCAAGGCGAAGCGCCGTACCGGCGACCCCTCGGCGGCCTGCGACATCGACCCGTCCTCGCGCACCACCGGCTCGAAGCGATTGTCGAGCGCGACCGCGGCGATCTTGCCATTGCCCGCAAGCTCGAAATTCAGCGCGTGCGGCAGCGCGACGCCCTTGTCCGACAGCCAGCCATAGGCCGCGCCGCCGTCGACGAGATTGATCGCCCAGGTCGACCAGTGCCGCTTCGCCTCGCCCGCATCGGCCTCGGCGATCCCGCCCCAGCTGATGTGCAGAATATTGTCGCCCGCGGGCTCGGCGGGTTTCTCCGCCGCCTTTTCGGCGGGTGCGTTCGAGCATCCGGCGAGGAGCAAGGCTCCCGCCAGCGCCATATTCCATGCGCGCATAAATTATCCTCCAGCTACAAGATTCAGCGGCGTTCGGGCCAGATCGCCTTGGGCGCGCCGAGGTTCGGTTTGCCGAGCAGCGGGCTCGACAGCGCGTAGACGCCGTTCACCGAAAAGGCCCAGATGATGTTGCGGTCATATTCGGTGTAGACCGCGAAGGTCGAATTGCCGAACGTATAGCCGGGCAACTCCTTGTCGGTCGGGAAACGCGGGACGAAATAGCCCGCGATCGCCGGCTTCGCCGAGTCCTTGACGTCGAAGATCTGGATGCCCGCGTTATAGAAGGCATAGATGGCGAGCCCCTGTCGCCCGCGCTCGGGCTGCCCCAGCCCGCCCGACCGCTTCGGCCCGAAGCTGCCGCGGCGCTGGCAATAATCGGTGAAACCCGCACCCGGCGGCGGCACCGGCCGCGGGAATTTCGCCGCAACCTTCGGATGCGCCGGATCGCGTACGTCGATCGAGAAGATGTCCTTATACGGCTCGTAGCAGCTCTCGTTCATCGGATAGCCGTTCGAGAAGACAAAGCCGGTGCGGTCGTACTGGCTGACGTCGACATTGTCGAACTCGGTCCCGGCGTAGCTCGGCGGGACGCTGAGGTGCCCAAGCGTCTTCGGCTGGGCCGGATTCTTGAGGTCGAAGGTATAGAATCCCAGGCCGCCCATGCCGCCGAAACCGATCCGGCCGCCGTCCTCGACCGGCTTGGTCAGCACGATCGGATTGCGCGATCCCATCCAGCTCGTCCGGTTGCCCGCGCGCGGATTGGCGCGATACGCCGCCTCGCTCGCCTTGTCGCCGATCACCTGCCCCGGCACACTGATCTGCGACACGAACTTCGGGTTCGCCGGATCGTCCATGTCCCAGACCTGATAGCCGGGCGAATAGAGATAGTCGGGATATTCGGTGAGGCCATAGCTGTCGTCGGGCGCCGCCGAGAGCAGCATATACTTGCCGCCCCACCAGGTCACCGCGTCGAGCGCGCCCGATCCCTGCTGTTCGCCGATCGGCGCGTCGGGGTGTTTATAATCGGTCGTGCGCGTCGCGATCAGCTTCCATTTGTCGGGGGTCGGGCCGTCCATCACGAAGACCTTGAAGCCCTTGAGCGAACTATAGCGCCGCTGTGCCGCGACCTTGTCGGGCTGGCGCCTCTTGTCCTCGAGCAGGCCGAAGCGCCCGATCTCGTATGAGGCAATCAGCACGTTGCGCTGCAGCTTTTTGTTCCACGCAATGGTGACGCCGCCGAAATAGTCGGTGACCGCCGACGCGTCCCAATCCTCGCTCGATCCCTTTGCATCCCACACGCCGCCTTTCGACCAGATGATCTTCGCCTGCTTGGGATCGGTGACGTCGAGGATGCGCAGATAGTCGCGGTCGTGCGTGTAGAGATAACGACGCCCGTCGAAGTCGACGACATTCGCCCAGGCGTGCCACGGCGAGGTGACCGCAGGATAGAAAGCGATGACCTCGACATTTTTCGCGTAGCTGTTCTGGTCCCACCCATCGAGCTGCCCCGGAAAGCCGGGAACATCGGTGGTCAGCCGCGTCGAGGCGGGGTGGCGGAAGCTGCCGTCGGGGTTCATCCCGTAATCGACCCCGGGCACCGGATCGGCCGGCGGGTTTTCGGGCGTCGCCTCCTGCCACGCCTTCAGCCAGGGATCACGGACATCGATCGGACCCGTGCCGTGCCCGCCCCCGTCGGCCGCGGCGAGGACCGCCGGACAGAGGAGCGCCGCCAGCATCGCCGCGCCGCCCGCCCAATATTTGCTGCCGCCCTTCATCATGACCCCCTTGCCTCAGAACCGGAACCGCGCCGTCACGCCATAAGTGCGCGGCGGAATGTAGGTGCCGTAAATCGTACCGAATAGTTCGAGCTTGCTCGTATAGTTGAGCTCGTTCGTCAGATTCTTCGCCCACGCCGTCAGCTCCCATTTGTCGTCGGCGTCGCGGACACCGATGCGGGCATTGAGCAGGATTTCGCTGTCGAACTTCAGAATCGGCGTGTTCGGATTGTCGAAGAAATTGGCGCCGGTGTACTGGAAATCGCTGCCGGCGACGAGGACAAGGCCCTCGCTGATCGGTTGATCGAGGTTCGCGGCGATACCGAAGGCGTGCTTCGGTGTGCGGCGGCAGCTGTTGCCGTCGAGGTCGGTGCCGTCGTCGTCGATGATCAGCTCGCCGGTGAAGTTGCACTTCGAATAGGCATAATTACCCGACAGGGTGAAGGCATCGGAGACCCGCGCCTGAATGTCGAGTTCGAGGCCATAGGCGCGCGTGCCATTCTTTGCGTTGAACACGAAATTGTCGGGCGGCAGGCCGGGCCCCAGCGACAGGAACTGGTTGGTCTGCAGATTATCGTAATTTGTATAATAGGCCGCCGCGTTGATAAATAACCGCCGGTCGGCGAGCGCGAGCTTGGCCCCGAGTTCGAAGCTGTCGGCGGTTTCGGGGTCGAACGACACCAGCGCCTCGGCGGGGGTGTTGGCATCCTCGCCGGTCCAGCCGCCGGGCTTGTAGCCCTTCGCATAACGCGCATAGAAGGTCGCATTGTCGCTCGGCTCGTAGCGAAGCGTGGCGCTCGGCAGCCACGCGTCCCAGCTTTGCTTGTCCAAAACGGTGAAATCGACCGGCGCACCCTCGAACGACACGCCCGAGCGGTCGTTGGTGTAATTCTTGCGGTCATAGGCGTAGCGCAGCCCCGCCTCGAGCGTGAGCTGGTCGGTGATGTTGTAGCCGAGTTCGCCGAACACGCCGACATTGTCGTTCTTCGATGTTGTGACCGTGTGGTTGCTGCCCGGGAAAGGCGACGCCGGGGTGCCGCCGAACGCCATCGCAAAGGCGAATTCGGTGATGGCTTGGAAATCGGCGAAGAGGAAATTCACATCTTCGGCGCGGCGGATCTTCTCGCGCATGTAAAAGACGCCGCCTTCGATCTGGAGCGGCCCGCCATTGTTCCAGCGCAGGCGCAATTCCTGGGAGAATTGCCGCACATCCTCGGCCTTACCGCTGTCGAAATAGCTGTCGGGAACGGTCGCGAGATAGGTGTCGAGCCCCGCGAGCATCGCCGGGGTAACGTCGGGCGCGCCCGTCGCGGGATCGATCGCGAAGTCGAAGAATAATCCCGACCCGTCCTCGCGCGCCGTGAGCGACGAATCGCGCCACGCGGTCTGCGACACGATGCTGAGCGCATCGCTCGCCTGCCATTCGATCGATCCGCTGAGGCCGTACATGTCCGAATTCTGGAAGCCGGTGAAATTATGCGCGCCGCGGCGGCGCTCGGCGCTCCGGAAGGGCGCATTGCGGTCCGGCAGCACGAAACCCGGCAGGCTGGCGATCGGCGGCGCGAAGAAGCTGTTGAAGGTCACCTCCTCGCTGTCGCCGGGGACGATGATGTCGACCCAGCGCGCGCCGTCGCGGTGGCGCGTATAATCGGCCGACAGGTTGATATCGAGCGTCGCATCGGGTTGCCAGCGGAGCTGCCCGCGGACCGACTGGACATTCTGGTCCTCCTCGTCGCCGCCGCGCGTGTTGACGGCATAGCCGTCATGCTTACGCGAGCTGACGATGAGGCCAAGGCCCAGCGTGTCGGACACCGGCCCGCGCACCGAAGCCGCGGCGTCGAGCTTGTTGTAATTGCCATAGGTCGCCTCGAAGCGTCCCTCGAACTCCTTGCCCGGCTTTTTGGTCACATAGTTGATGAGGCCGCCGACGACGCTCTTGCCGAAGCGCAACGACTGGGGCCCCTTCAGCACCTCGACGCGCTCGAGATCGTACAGATCGAGCAGCGACCCGGTGCCGCGCGACAGATAGGCGCCGTCGAGGAAGATGCCGACCGCGCCGTCGGCGCCCGCACCCTGAATGTCCGAGCCAATGCCGCGGATGAAAAGTTCGGTGTCGACCGCACGCTCGGCGCTGAGCTTCAGTCCAGGAACGCGATAGGCGATTTCGGAGAAATCCTTGATACCAGAGCGCTCAAGCTCGGCGCTACTGAACGCCTGCACCGAAATCGGCACGTCCTGAAGGCTTTCCTCACGTTTACGCGCGGTGACGACGATTTCGTCGCCATAGCCTTCGGTGGCGGCGGGCGCCGGTCGGACCTTGGCGCCGGCGGGCGCCGACTGGGCCTCGGCGATTCCGGGCAGAGCACAGGCAGCGGCGGTCGCGAGCAGGGCCCGGCGCCAATTTCGGTTCATTCGCATCTATTAACCTCCCCAGCGGCCGGACGCACCTTGTCCTCTTGCGGGAAGGTTCCGTATCGGCCTGAACGATTGGACAGCCGAAACCTAGCCATCCTTTTATATCGATATAATAGATTATACGATCACCCATATTCCGATTTAGCTATATCGCCGGAAGAAGGATCGGCGCCATCGCATGCGCAGTGCTATCCCCGAAAGATTATAGCACCCCGGCCATCGACTATTGGATCGCAATGCCCCGCGCGCCGACAAGCGATCCCGGTTTCAAAAAACGGGAGGCTTGAATGCGGCACAATCTTGTCATGCGCGCGGCGACCGGGGGCGTCCTCGCGATGTTGTTGGCCGGCCTTGCGGCCCCCTCGCTCGCCGACGAACCGGCTGAAAGCAAGGCAAGACCCGTCCCGCCGCTCATCGCCAGCGAAAGCGACATCCCCGATCCCGACATCCGCGCGTGGTGGAACCTCACCTACAACCGCAAGCCCGAGCCGCCAGTGCCCGGCAAGGATTATGGTATGGACGCGGCGACGGGGCGCTTCGTGCATCCCAAGGCGACGCCGCTCGTGCGCGAGGCGCCGACCTTCCCGGGCCAACTCGATCACTGGGACCAGAAAAGCTATCAGAAGAATGTCGAGGTCCTCAGTTTCACCAATTTCATCCCGTCGACCGGGCACACGTGGCAGTCGATCGCCGACTTCGGCGGCAAGCGCTATATGTACACCTATTACCGCGGGGGCGTCGGCGTGTTCGACATCACCGACCCGCGCAAGCCGAAACTCGTCTATCGCCGCGGCCAGCGTGTCGGCGCCTACGGCAAGCCCGACATCGTCAATCCCTATGGCAAGGGCGAAGGTTTTGGCGCCGCGAACATCTCCTGGCACAAGGGGCTAGGCAAATATGTGATGGTGCAGGCGTTTGAAGTGCCGCGCTATGGCATCATGGACGAGAAATATCGCGAACCCGACGGCGTCGAAACGCTGAAACACTGGAAGAGCCTCAAGGGTTTTCGCGTCTATGTGATGGATGGTCCGCTGCCCGACCAGTGGAAGCTCGTCGCCGAACGGACCACTGACTATCGCCACCCCGACGCGCCGCTCGGCGCCCAACAGGGGTCGGGGGTGCTCGACATTCCGGCGTGGACCGGCGGCAAATATATGTTCGTGTCGGCGGCGCCCGACGACCGCTTCATGTTGACCGAGTTCGCCGACTATATCTATTCGCCGGGCTATCAGGTCTGGGACATGAGCGATCCCGCGAACCCGGCCTTCGTCAGCCAGTTCGCCGCGCCGGGTCAGATCCTCGGCGATCCCGACCATGAGGCCGCCTATCTGATGAACCCGCGCGCGGGCAACCGCACCTCGTGGTTCGGATCGCGCATGCCGCCCTTTATGACCAAGGCACCCGACGAAGGCGGCAAGATCGCGTTCGGCGCGATGGCGGGGCTCGGCCTCTATTCGCTCGACATCAGCAATCCCGCCGACATCAAGATCGTCGGACACGTCAATCAGGTCCCGAAGTTCGCCGGCACCGAGTTCGATAATGTCGACCTCAGCCAATATGAGCGCACCGGCTATATCTTCACCAACGGCTATCCGATGAACGACGAATGTTACGAGCCGTACAAGGATATCCTCGTCGTCGACGCGCGCGATCCGGCGAAGCTGAAGATTGCGGCGAAATTCCCGCGGCCTGTCCCGCCCGCCGATGCGGCCTTCACCGATTTCTGCCAGCGGCGCGGCAGCTTCGGGCCAAAACGCTCGGGCTATCTGACGCAGCCCGGGCGCTTTCGCGACGGCGTGGTCGCCTATGCCTTCTACAACGGCGGGGTGCAGATTTTCGACGTGAAGGATCCGACCAAGCCGTCGATCGTCGGCTATTTCGTCCCGCGCTTCCCGACCGAAGCCGAAACCGGCGGCCAGTCGCAGGGCAACCTGACCTATGGCATCTTCGCCGAATATGACCGCAATATCCTGTGGGCCTTCACCAACCACGGCTTTTATGCGCTGTCGTCGCCGCTGATCGGCAAGCCGTCTTTCAAGGCGCCCGCGAAACCCTGGCCGCCGCGCGATTAGCTCCGCGGCGGCAGGTGGCGGTCAACGAGGAGCATCGCGGCCGCCAGCAGCAGCAGCGCCGCCGCGACCAGCCCGAAAAAGAGCAGCAGCCCGTTCGGCCGCGCGAGCAGGAGGCCCGCCCCGAACGCGCTCGCGATAGCGCCGAGCCGCCCGAAGCTGATCGAATAGCCGATCCCTGCCGACCGGCACTCGACCGGAAAGACATGCGCCGACAGGGTCAGCAGCAACACCTGCAACGACAGCACGCCAGCCCCCGCAAGCGCGAGCCCGAACAGGATCGCGGCGTGCGGGATGCCGGGCATGTGGAGCAACGCGGCCCAGAAGGCCAGCGCGGCGAGCCCCGCGACGATCGTGCCAATCATCGTGCGCCGCGAGCCGATGCGCAGCATCAGCCAGGTCAGCGCGAACGACGTCGCGACCCCCGACAGGTTGAGGATCATCGCCCCGCGGATCGCGCCCCCCATTTCAAACCCCACCCCCGTCAACAGCACGGGGACCCAGCTCAGCAGCGCGTACACCGCCATCAGCGCGGCGAAGAAGGCGATGCTCATCCCGATCATCGAGCGCCGCAGCGATGGCGAAAAGACATACCCGCCTTTCGCGACCACCGGCGGCGGCGCGAAAGGCCCACCAGCCGTGCCGCCCGCTTGCGCAACGAGCGCCGCGATCCGGTCGTCGGCGCCCCCGCGCCGCGCGAGCAATATCGGGGATTCGGGAAGCGCGCCGATCATTACGACGCCGAGCAGCAGCGGCAGGCCGCCGCCGACCAGAAAGGCCGCGGGCCAGCCATAGGCGGGGATCAGCCATGACGCGAGCGCGGCCCCGACGATCCCGCCGCACGGGACGCCGACCGAAATCACCGTGAGCGCATAGTTGCGCGTCCTTGCGGGCATCCATTCGGCGACGAGCGCAGTCGCGTTCGGGACCGCGGCGCCGAGCCCGAGACCGGTGATGAAGCGCAGCACCGAAAAACTCGTGACGTCGCTGCACAGCGCGGTCAGCATCGCGGTCGCGCCAAACCAGAAGGCGGCGCCGATGAGCGCCGCGCGCCGTCCGTAGCGGTCGCCGATCCGTCCGCCGACGGCGGTTCCCACCGCCATGCCGAGCAACGACGCCGCCATCACGGGGGCGAGCGCCGCCGATCCGATCTGCCAGTCGGCGATAATCGCGGGCGCGGCGAAGGCTGCAAGCTGGATATCGAAGCCGTCGAGCAGGATCACCCCCGCGATCAGTGCGAGGACGCGGGCGTGGAAGGCTGTGAAGGCAAGCCCGTCGACGACCTGCTGGATCGGGGCCGGTTCGCGGTCGTCCGTCGGGAAGTCCGTCATACGAACGCCATCGCGCCGGATGGCCCGCCCACACGGCACACCGAACTGTAAACCGCCGCCGCCATCTCGCTGCCCGACACCCCTCGCGCGGGTTGCCGCCGGCAAATCGAAAGGCTCGAACCGTCGCGCCCGCGTGCTTCGACGGCAAGCTCGAGATGATCGATCGCGGGGTCGGCAACAAGCCGCGCACGGCAGCGGTCGAGCCCGACGGTCGCGAGCGCACAGGCGACCATCGCGTTGACATTATATCAATTCCATATAGCTCGGGCCGCTCAGGATTGCCGGCTGTCAACGCCATGAGTTAAGGTTGTTTAATCCAAACCGGCACGGTCAAAGGCGCATACAACTCTGCCTGTGAACGGGTCGACGATCTTCAACGCGTCAACTCAGTTGACGGAATGCCTTCTTCCGCATGTCAAAACACGTTCACCGACGGCGACGCAGAGCCGCCTTTGGCGCGACGGGCGAACTTCCGCTCTCGGGCACATCCGAAGAGCCGGGGACGCCTTCTCCTGCGTGACGCCGATCCGGCAAGGCCGCCGACGATTGACACCACCATGCTTTCCGATCCAGCCGATGCGAGGCGGCGCGCGAATGCGTCGAGCTATGCCGAGCGCTGGGCAATGGCGAAGCGTTCAAGCCCCTGTCGAATGCGGTGCCGCTGCCATGACAAATTACCGCCGAATATTAGTGAGGCCGGCTTGGCTCTAAATGTGCGTGCCGCTTCCGATCGTGTCGATTGACGCCATGGCGATGCGCGCACTTACTCGCGTGGTCATCGACAGCGCAATTCCAAGCGGCCGAAGCGTAGGACTGAAAGCCGGGCTGTCTATCAGATGCGGGATTCCACTTCCGCAGAATCACCGAAATCAGACGTCCGTGGATTCCCAGAATGCCGTGCGATAATGCAATGAATTCGAGAACCATTGGTGCCGGGGCGGCATATCTCCGGCGGGCCGCAGCCAACCTGCCTCATTAAGAATCGATTCACCGACCGGATTGACATATGCGATCCGCAGCGGGCGCCGGCTAGCGGCGGAGCGGCGGTCATCACGCGCCTTTTCCATGACTTCGCCCAGTATCTCCGGTCCGAAGGGATGGAAGAGATACAATAATGACGCCCCGCTAAGATTGTGATCAAGGGCGTTGCCTGCATGGAACCTGATATCGCGATGCTTTAGCCGGCTGGCCGCCAGATTGGCCTCGGCGGCGGCGATCAGCGACGGGATCAGTTCTACACCCTCCACCCGCGCTGCGCCCCGGTAAGCCGCTGCAAACACGACACGGCCAAGTCCGCAGCCCAGATCGGTCACAACATCGTCCGGAGCGACGCCTGCCCGGTCCAGAACGGCAAAGACGTCTTTGTAGGATGACGGTACATAGTGCATGTACCACTCGCGCTCGCCGGGCCCGCCGATGCCGGGATGATAGCCGAAGGTGCGTACACCGAGATAGCGGTCCCAGAATTCGTCGGCGGGTTGACGAACGCGCGCAGTCAGGTTGCGCTCACGCAGGTTCTTCAGCAAGTGCCTGTCCTTCTCCGACGAAAGTCGAAGCATCGCCCTGAAGCGCGCGCAGCTTTGCAGCGATTCTTTCTGACGCGTCGCCAAGCATTGCGTAACGACGTTCATATTGTCGGCGCTTGCGCGACGGGATGTCGACGGCGTCTCTGCGCCTGGCATCGAGCGGCAATTCGAACGTCGACTTGTCCAGCCGCCAGGCTCCGCGTTCGAGCCATATGGCGTCATAGTTCGCATGCACTTCACGGCGGCTTTCAACGAACAGAGCATCGCGGCGCTGTTGATGATCGCTCGAGACGAGGAAAATGCGTCCGACGCCGAGATGGCGGCAAGCCAACTGGAAGGTTTCGATAAGAAGATCGCGCGGACGCATACCAAAGGCGGCATGTGTCAATCCGCGATAGACCTCCCTGATATCGGGCAGTTCAAATGAGTTGCGGCCCTGCACCGCGCCAACATGAGCAATCAGCACGTCCTGCTCGAACCGCAACGCGAAGGCGAGGGAGAATATCCGCGTGTCGCCCAGAAAAAGATTGAACACCAGCGGCCCTTCATCCGCGAACCAGATCGCGTCGTCCAGAACGAGACGCAGTCGGGGATGTATGACGGGAATTCGGCAGAGCTCGACCTCTCGCTCTGTGCGAGGGCCGAACAACCATCCCAATTTGTCCATTGCCTTATAGTGCGCATGGAGCTTGCAAAGGCGCGTGCGGACATCCCAGTTGGTCGATTGATAGGGCGCAACGAGAACATTGAGAATGTCAGGGCGTTCGTTAACGAGTCGTCCTAGTCCAGGATTCTGTCGATCACCGAGAAAGGGATCCACAAGATCCTGATGTTTCCATCCCAAGTACAGAAATCGGGCGCGCCGGACAACATCGCCCAAAGAATGTCCGCCAGCGATTTCTGCCGAACGTTGCCATAACCAGCCGGCATAATCCGGTTGAACGGATAAGCTGTCGCCTCTGAGCCTGCGCCGCAACATTACATTCTGTACGATAGCGGGAACACCCATGCTTCGCCCCAGCCCCTGCTCCGCTGGACAATAGTCGGCACTATTGGATGCGACCGCACCCGCCCGATTGTCCATCCATGCAAGACGTTGGCACAAGCCAATCGGCTGCGGTATCCTGAAAAACCACATGCCATCGTGGGCGCCCCTCGAAGCGAGGCATAGTTTTACGGGTTCGAAAATCGACGGGACGCTCGAATTTGCAAATACTCAGCCAGTCCACCCGATGAAGAGCGCGGCTGTCCGCGCCTCCAACCTCACCATCTGCGTCCGTCTAAAATTGACCATGTCAACAGCATGGGTCGATTGCATGCCGACCGCTCGTAGTCGGACCAGCAAATAGCCACCACCGCACAAAGCTGGTCAACATTGGCAAAAAGTCCCCACAACAGAATGGAGACGCGAGTGGAATCACGTTCAACGACATGGCAGCCCATCTCGAAGACGATTCGGATCCCGTGTATTCTTTGCTTGCTGGAACCTATCGGCGCGCGCCGCGCGCGCGCCCTACGGGTTAACTACCATTTATTTTCCCGATTTGGGACAGCCTTTGGCGATGAACAATTCCGCTCGCTCAAGATTCACAACGGAATCGGCGCAGATTTTCTCGACTTTCTTGCGCTCCGCCGAAGCCATGAACAACATAAGTTATTGAACAATCTGAAATTTCAAGAGTCAAGGTTATATTACGAAGTATTAACCACCAATCGCGGGACTCCCCTTTTTATTAACGTTTGCGGCTGATTCCGCAACAAAATTTCACGTGACTCTGTCCCCAGCCTTAGGACATTCTAAGTTCACTCATGGCTTTTTAACCACTTTTTTTTCGCCAGAGGGAGGGACCATATTATGTCCAGATATACAGAGGATATTAGACTTACAGACCGCGAATATGAGGTGCTTCGTCTCGTTGCCCTCGGCCTTTCTGCTAAGGAAGCGGCTCTGGAATTGGCCATCGCGCCGTGCACAGTCGAACGGCACGTCGAGAACGTCCGGCTAAAGACCAGAACACGCAACCGCGCGCATCTGATCGCACATGTCATCAGGGAGGGGATGCTTCCTCAAGATCGGGGCAATACCGATATTGCGGCAGCTGCTCACTAAACGCATATACGACGAGACCAAGCCATGATTGGGTCGCCCAAATTTTGAAGGGCGCCGGTGCGGAATTGGCTATCGCTTAGCTGCACCGTCGTCATTTGGTCTCCAAGCGCGCATTCCACACTGTTAAGTGGAATATTCAAGCCGCAGCCGAAAGCCTTCAAACAGGCTTCTTTACGAACCCATATCTCAAGAAACCCTCTTGAGACGCATTTTCCGAGAGCCCCCCCGCTCCGGACTTCAGCGCGTTCAGCCGCGGTAAAATGCAGATCCATCAACTCCGCCGCGTCCTTGATCGGACGAAGAACCTCGATGTCGACACCGATCGGTTCGCCTTCGCTGACCCCAATCACGACATAATGACCGCTGTAGCTGATACTGTAGTGCAGCCCTGGATATCGCCTCAGATGCGGTTTTCCGAAGCCATTCCTGTCTGTCGCTTGGGCACCGAGCGGAATGTCATAATGATCGCGCAAAAGGATTCGCAGACCGCCGTGCGCAGCGATGTAGCGGCTGCGCAGCGCAGGCTGGCGAAAACGATCGGCCGCCGCTTTCTCCTCTTCGGACAGCAGGATTTCCATCGCACGAGGCTCGAAATTCTCGGTATCGATCAGCCACATCGGAAAACCGGCGAGCGGACACCAACAACATCGCGCATCGAGACCCTGCTTGCGAAGGATGGTGTCTGACCTCCATGGGGCGAACTCGCTGACCATGGCGGCGCGATCAGCGACGCTGGGGCAGGAACGACGCATGGCGAATGAAATCCTGGAAAAGATGCGGCGGATCCGGATCGGCGACATGTTGTACCGTCTGTTTCAATCGGGCCAGGGCATGTGCGACAATCCAGCTGAAATCCGCGAGTACGCCATACAGCCGCCCATGGTTTTTCAGGAAGTAGCGCCTGCGCGAGTGGAACCAGTAGGCGGGCAAGCGCCGCAGCTTGATCTGCTTGCCGGTAATACCCGTGCTCTGGCCGGCGATGTGCAGCACCACTGCGTCCGGCACATACCAGCAATCCCATCCCTTCCGCCTCGCGTGCAGGCAGAAATCGGTTTCCTCATAATAGAGGAAATAACCTTCGTCGAACCGCATGCCGTCTTCGAGCAAGTCGTGCCGTATGATGAAACTGGCCCCCGAAACCCAGTCGACCTTTTCGCAACGATCACCCATCCGGCGTAGCGTGGCGCTGTCGCGCAACAGCCGGGATATGAAACCCAGCCGCGATCCGCGTTCGATCTCTCCCAGGAGGCTCGGAAAGCGGAAAGCAAAAGGCCAAGGCTTGCCGTCGGCGTCCAGCAGGGCGCTGCCGGCAATTCCCGCCGCGGGATGGTCTGCCATGAAGCGCGCCAATGTGGCGCCGGCCCCCGGGATGACCCGCGTATCGGGGTTGAGAAGCCAGATCAGGTCGGCGGGATTGGGTCGATCCAGTGCCCAGGCAATGCCCAAATTACTGCCCGCACCGAATCCGCGATTTTCGGGAGACCGCATCAAGGTAACCCAGTTCCAGTCGCGCGATTGGATAACCTGGTCGATCAGATCGGCCGACCCATCGTTGGACGCGTTGTCGACAACGATCACCCGCAGGCCCGGACATTGGGCCCGATCTTCCTCGAGACTTTCAAGACACTGGACCACCAGTGTGCCCGTGCGGTAGTTGACGATGACAACGTCGACTGTTGCCTGCCGTGTCGAATTTGATGGGGCCACGCTCATTCCGCGGCCGCGATCTCATGGCCATCGGACACGCCTCTTTGACCAGCCCGGCCGACATCCGCCCTGTCCGTCGCGCAATCGACTGCGTATTGAAATAGCGGAGCCAGCGCACCGACATGGGGTTCCTGCAGCGCGCTGCTGTGCCCCCCGGGCACCGGAACAAGTGCGATGGGGGCAGCCACTCGCTTGCCCCAGCCTAACGCGACGTCGCCGTAGATTTCCTGATACGGCATATCGTCGATGTCGCCATTGCCACTGCTGGCTTTGAAGAGAACAACGCTGCCATCGACGAAGAGACCTTCAGGGCGGTGACATCTGTGTGCCACTTCATAAAGTTTCAGGAAGGAAATGGCGGGTTCGCGCGCGCCGCCCCTATCGTTCGCCGAAGCAACATTGGCCGTGCGTAACTTCTGCACGGTTCGTCGGTCGCGCGCCTTCGCCATGCGGGATTCCATTTCCCAACGAACTGTGTTGACCGCCTTGCGCGCGAGAGCGGGGACAATGCTTGTCATCCGTTCCTCCTGAAACAGCGAATGGACGCGACCAAATCTTGCCCGCGCGATGTAGAACCGCCGTTTCGCAGCCGCCACATCCGCAGCATCAATGATCCCGACAAAGGCGACCCTTTCTCCCGCATCCTGCAATTGGCGCGCCATTTCAAAAGCGATGACGCCGCCCGCGCACAATCCCGCCAGAAAATAGGGGCCGTGCCGTTGAACCGCCTGGATGCGCTGAATATAATTGGCGGCCATCTCGTGAATTTGCGTATGAGCGTAGCCGCCCGCCGCATTTTTCAGCGGCTCGATACCGTAGATCGGGCGGTTCGGATCGAGCCGCAGCGCAAGCCCGCGATAAAGCAGTGTTTCGCCGAGCCCGTCATGAACGAAAAAGATTGGCGTCTCGCCGCCTCCGCTCCGAATGGGCACCACGTCGCGAACGGCCAAACCGGCTGTATCCGTCGTCGAATTGCAGGATTCCACCGCCGGATCGGTGCTGTCGGGGTCAAGCTCCCTCGCCAGCGACGCGACCGTGGGCATATCAAGCAACGCCGCCAGCGGCAGGACCTTGCCGGTCTTCTTGCGCAACCGGTTGGTGAACTGGACCGCCAGCAATGAATGACCACCCAAATCGAAGAAATCGTCATTCCGGCAAACCGGCTGAACGCCCAGAAGCTCCGACCAAAGATCGGCGATGACCTGCTCCATTTCCGTCACCGGCAAATCGAGGTCGCCATCGCCACTATCCGCTGCGATATGCTTTCTGGGAGCGCGCGTAGGTGCGCGAAGCCGCGCCAGCGCCCCATTGAGGTCCGATGGCGAGATGATCACATGGGGACGGGCATGCCCTTCCAACAGCGCATTGATTACCTTGAGCCCCTCTTCGGGAAGGATCGCATCCGCTCGTCGGAGATGCGCGGCATCGTTGTTCGCGATCCGCGCGGAGAACGGCGCGTCCCCCTTCAGCGGCAGCAATCCGGCATCGCGGACGCGCATCATCGTGAATTCCGCGATTTCCGCGAGCACGCGGCCATGCTCATCCGCCACGGTCACGTCGAAAACCGCCATCAGCTTGGCGTGCGCTCCCGCATCCCGATAACGGATATGGCTGACAACGGTCGGCGTCAGGGGGGCGTGCAACACCAGCCGACGGTAAGAAAAGGGTGCGAAAAAGTCCTTGCCGGCGACATACTCCGGGATCAGCGATTGCGCGCCCGCGGTAGCGAAGTCGAGCAGCGCGGGATGGAGCGGCAATTGGTCGAATTCATCGTGGAACGCCGGGTCCATCGATAGGCGCAGCACGGCTTCATGCTCGCCATAGGCGGTGCGCCTGACGTTCGACCAGCGCGGTCCGAATTGCAGTGCCGGACTGGATGTCTCCTTCTCGCCGATCGCCCGGGCGCAGCGGTCCTCGAGCCCGGCGATGTTCATCGGGTCCGGTACGGCAAGCAGGCCAGCGGCCGACACCTGTCCGCTGGCATGCTCCACCCATGCCAGCGCGGCAGCCTCCAGCGGCCGACCCAGGATCGTAAAGCTCCAGTCTTCGCCAAGTCGCCGTTTCAGATGTACGCGCAGCGCACGCTCGTCGCCGTCCTGAACCGCGAAAGGCGTGAGGAACTTGACGTCGGACAGGATGACTGTCCCGGGATTGACGAGCCTATATGCGGCTCTTGCGATTTCGAGAAAGCCTGTCCCGGGTATCAGCGTCCCCGCGCCCACAAGCCGGTGCTCATCCAACAGCCAATGCCGTTCGGGGGAAAGTGTGGCCGAAACGACGAACTCGTCTGGCGAAATGACGTGCAGGCTTTCGAGAAAGGGATGATCGACGGCTTTGCCGTCGGGTAGTTCGTCGGCCAGCCCATCAGCGCTGCCGCCGCTTAACGCTGCCGCCATCCCGACTTCCCGCCACGGGCTCCAACCGACGGCCAGCACGCGCGTGCCATCCTCTCCATGCCGCGCCTGCGCGTAGGCATCGAGAAAGGCATTGGCCGCCGCGTAATCGGCTTGGCCGGGTAGACCGGCAAAGGCGCTGATCGACGAGAACAGCATGATGAATTCGGGCTTTTGCCCCTTCAGCGCCTCTTCCAGCGCCAGCGTTCCCGCGACCTTCGGGCGCAGGACGGCTTCCATGGCGGTCCGCGACTTGGTTTCGATCAGCGCGTCGTCGAGCGCACCCGCAGCGTGAAACACGCCCGTGACCGGCCCCAGTTTCGCCGCGATCTGGCGAACGGCGTCGCGCATCGCGCGCGCATTCCCGACATCGGCGGCAACGAGTTCGACTATCGCACCGGAGGCTTCCAGTGCCATCACCTTGCGGACACGGTCTTGTACAATCGGATCGGCAGCGCCGTCGGCAAGGATATCCGCCCATCTTGCGCGCGGTGGTAACTCCGAACGACCCAACAGGGCGATACGGACGCCAGCTTGCTCCGCAAGATACCGCGCGATGGTGAGTCCGAGGCCGCCGAGGCCACCGGTCACGAGATAGGTGGCACCCGGACGGAGCGCAGGGACCGGGGCCTTCCCACCAGCCTGTGCAGCCGGAACCTGCCTGAATTCCCGTACCCAACGCTCTCCACCGCGATAAGCGATAACGCGTTCCGACCATTCGGCGGCCAGCTCGTTCACAGCCGCTTCTGCCAGCATCGAAACACCACCTGATCGTGATGAAAACGCGATGTCGATACAACGGACATGCAGGTTGGGATATTCGGTGGGAACAACGCTGGCCGCGCCCAGCACCGTCGCCTTCGACGGGATCAGGTCGCTGTCGGCGCCGATGCGCTGCATATGGTCGGTCAGCAGCGCGATCTCTACCGGCTCGTCGCCGATTTGGTGCGCCAGTTCCCGCGAAAGGGCAATCAGGCTGAAGAAGCCCAGCTCCTGCAACTTCCGCGCATCCGGTTGCTTGCGGCCGGCACCTGTGACCAGCCAGCAGTGATAAATCTGCGTCGGCAACCGGCCTTCCGCGCTAAGCATGTCCAGCAGACGGCCGTAATCCGCCTGGCTGGCGGGATTGACCGAAAACAGGCCCTCCCCCAGCCGGCCGAAGCGATCCCCCGCCCGAAGGACGACGACGTCCCGCCCCGCTTCGCGTAAGCGACCCGCGATCTCCCGCCCGAGCCCCTGTGCGTCTTCCAGAACCAGCGCGGCGCCGTCGCGCACGCCGGACGCGCCAAGGAAAGAACGGGTCCAGACGGGTTCATACTGCCATTCGGCCGTATCGTCGGAACGATCGGCATCATCCTCTGCCCCTTCCGCGATCGCGAGCTCTGCACCCGGTTCATACCAATGGCGTTGGCGGTCGAACTGATAGGTGGGCAAGGGAATGCGCAAACGTTGCTCTCCCTGCCAAAAAGCATCCCAGTCGACCGTCGCACCGACCGCCCAGAGTTGCCCCAGGGCATCGAGCCAAACGGCATCATCCTCGACCTGTTGATCGGGATGACGCATGGAACTGATGACCGGCTGCTCGCGCCCGCGGTCCGGGTGCTGACGGGCAAGGCTGGCCATGCCGCGGCCCGGACCGACTTCGAGGAGCGCCCTTTCCCCATCGTCAAGCAAGCGGTGCAGCCCATCGGTAAAGCGCACGGTTTCGCGCAGATGCCGCACCCAATATTCGGAATTGGTGACGTCGTCCGCTGTCGCCCAATCGCCGGTCAGATTCGACGCGAAGGGGATCGTCGGCGCACGCAAATCGATCGTCCGCATGAGCGCCCGGAATTCGGGAAGGATCGGCTCTAGCATCGGCGAATGGGCCGCGACCGAAATGCGGACGATCTGCGCCTCGATCTCGCGATCGGCGAGCTGTTCGTGGAAGTGCGCGATAGCGGTAGCGGGCCCCGAAACGACACACAGGCCAGGCGCGTTGATCGCCGCGATGGACAATTCGGGCGGCAGGAGCGGCTGCAATTCCGCCTCGGACAGCGGCACACTCAGCATGCCGCCGTCGCTGATTGTCTCGAACAGGCGGCCACGCGTCGTGACGATGCGAAGCCCCGCTTCCAGATCGATGACGCCCGCCAGATGCGCCGCTGCATACTCACCGGAGCTGTGTCCGATCATCGCCGATGGCTGAATGCCAATGGACATCCACAACCGCGCCAGCGCCGTCTGGATAAGGAACAGCGCCGGCAGTGCGACGGATGGACGCGCCAATTCGGTCGCGGCCTGGCCCCTGTCCGCCTCGTTCGGGAATAGCCAGCGGCGGACGTCCTGAACGCCCATCCGGTCGAGAATGGACAGGCCCGCGTCCACAGCCTGCCGGAACAGCGGTTCTGTCTCATAAAGGCCGCGAGCCATGTCGGCATGCTGCGGCCCGGCGCCGCAAAACATGAACGCGACCGGGCGATCCGCGACATGTTTGGGCGGGGGCACATCCTGCCCCGCAATTTCGTGAAGGCGGCCGATGGCTTCCTCGCCCGAGCCCGCAACGGCAAAACGGCGGTGTGACAGGTGCTGGCGACCGATACCCAGCGTGAAGGCCGTATCGGGTAAGCCGGTGTGCGGGCGGGCTTCCAGAAAATCCGCCAAGGCCGCGGCATTCGCCCGAACGACGGCCGGCGACTTGGCCGTGCAAAGCATCAGCTGGCGGCGGCGGCTCGGTCCGCTCGCCGGGCGCGGCGGCGCTTCTTCAAGGATCACATGGGCATTGGTGCCGCCGACGCCCAGCGAGCTGATGCCAGCACGGCGCACGGCGCCACCGGGCGACGGGGCCCACGGCGTACATGACGCCTGCACCCGAAAGGGGCTGCCTTCCAGTGCCAGCGCCGGATTGGGCGCCTCGAAATTCAGCGATGCGGGCAACTCGCCATTGTGCATGGCCAGCGCAACCTTGATCAGCCCGGCGGCGCCGGCGGCCGTGTCGGTATGACCGATGTTCCCCTTTACCGAGCCAATGGCACAATGGCCGACGCTGTCGGTCGATTGGCGAAAAGCCTCCGTCAGCGCAGCCAGTTCAATCGGATCGCCAACCGGCGTACCCGTGCCATGGGCCTCCACATAGCTGATCGAGCCGGCATCGACATCCGCCATCGCCAGCGCCTCGGCGATGACCTTTGCCTGGCCGTCGATGCTGGGAGCCAGGTATCCGACCTTGCCGGCCCCGTCATTGTTGATCGCCGATCCGCGCAGCACGGCATAGATGTGATCGCCCGCCTCGACCGCATCGGCCAGCCGCCGCAGCACGAGCACCGCCACGCCGCTGCCGAAGACCGTACCTTGCGAATCCGCGTCGAACGGGCGGCAGTGGCCGTCGGGGGAAAGTATCTCTCCTTCTTCGTAGAGATAGCCCTGCCGGTGCGGCAATTCGATGGACGCCCCCCCGGCGATCGCCATATCGCATTCGCCGTTCAGCAGGCTTTGCGCAGCCATATGGATCGACACGAGCGAGGTCGAACAGGCGGTTTGCACATTGATGCTCGGCCCTTTGAGGTCGAACAGATAGGAGACGCGCGTCGTCAGGAAGTCCTTGTCGTTGCTGGTATGCCTGAGCAGGAACAGGCCGACATCGCGGACCAGCTTGGAATTGGTCAGCAGGTTATACGGCATATAGGCATTGTGCCCGGACCCGGCATAGACGCCGATAACGCCGTCGAAACGCTGCGGTGTGTGGCCCGCGTTTTCAAGCGCTTCCCACGTGCATTCCAGAAAATGGCGATGCTGGGGATCCATGATCGCCGCGTCGCGCGGGCTGAGCCCGAACAGCGTCGCGTCGCAACATTCCATGTCCCTCAGCGGGGCGCCGCGCCGCACATAATTGCGGTTGCGCAGCAAGGCCGGGCTGACGCCCGCCGCGATCAGTTCATCGTCCGAATAGGTTTCGATCGCCTCCCGGCCATTGCGGAGCAGATCCCAATATTCGTCGATCCCCCGCACCTGCGCGAAACGACAGGACATGCCGACGATGGCGATCGCCGTTTCCGGAAACTCCGGTCCGTCACCCAAGAAGGGGCCATGGTTCTGTTCCATCGATCAGTTCCTGGCGAGGGCGCGAGCCGCCCCCCGGCGCTGAAGCGCGGCGCGCCGGCTGCTCGCCCGGTCCTGCCCTTCGCGCGCGGCCGCAACTTGCGGCTGCGAAACCGACAGATGCGCCGCAAGCGTGGCGACGGTCGGAAAGCGGAAAATGTCCGTCAACGAGACCGGCTTTTCCGAAACGGTCGACAGACGGCGATGGAGTTGCACCGCGAGCAGGGAATGCCCGCCCAGATCGAAGAAATTGTCGCGCAGCCCCACGCGAGGAAGACCGAGCAGGTCGCACCATACAGCCTGGATTTGCCCCTCCAGCGCACTGGCCGGTTCGGGAGCCTGGCTTGCCGAAATCTCGATTACGACGCTTTCGGGGTCCGGAAGCGCCTTGCGATCGATCTTGCCATTGGGTGTCCGCGGCAGGGCGTCGATCTGGATGAAGCTCGACGGCACCATGAATTCCGGCAGGCTTGCGCGCAGATGATCGCGCAGCGCGTCGTTCGTCAGCGACCCGTTCGCGGCCGCCAGATAGGCGATCAGCCGGGCATCGACGGCGCTGGCGCCGCGATGCGCCACAACGACAGCCTCGATGACGTCGAGGTGTTCAGCCAGCCGCGCCTCGATCTCGCCGAGCTCGATGCGATAGCCGCGCACCTTCACCTGATGATCGAGCCGGCCCAGAAACTCCAGCGTGCCGTCCTGACGCTGCCGCACCAGATCGCCCGTGCGATAGGCTCGCCCCTGCGGTGCGACCGGATCGGCAATGAAACGATCCGCGGTGAGTTCAGGGCGGTTGAGATAACCGCGTACCACGCCGTCGCCAGCAATGATCAACTCTCCGGGTGCGCCCGGACGGACCGGCTGCATCCGCCGGTCCAGAACATAGACCTGCTGATTGAGCAGCGGCCGGCCGAGCGGCGGTGCGTCATCTTCCGCACCCAGCGAATGCGTTGTCGACCAGATAGTCGTTTCCGTCGGGCCGTACATGTTCATGACCGCACCATCGACGAGCGAAAACATGTCGCGAGCCAGATGCGGTGGGAAGGCTTCCCCACCGACCATCAGGCGCTTCAGTTCGGTCAGATGCGGCCGGGCCGCACCGTCGCTGGCCAGTATGTTGAGCAGCGATGGCGTACACTGAAGATGCGTCACGCCGTGCTGCACCATCAGTTCGGGCAATGTGTTTTCGGCCTCTTCCGCTTCGGCAGTGGACAGTTGGCGCAAGCGATTGAGCGCAGGCAAGCTCGCGAGCACCGTGTCCGTATCGACACCGAAGTCCACGAGGCAGCCGATTTCGTCAACGCCGATGCCGCGGAGGCGGCGGATCAGCGGCAGGCAGTCTTCCGGCGTCCCGAACAGGCCGCTGGTTTCAAAATAGCGGTCGAAGGCGTGGTCGAGCAGCGCATCGGTTTCCGCGTCGCTGAGGCCCGACAGGTCCAGCTCATTGCCAGCCTCGGCACCAACCGGACGCTTGAAGGTCGGGAACGACCAGGCATATTGTTTCAAAAGGTTGGTCGACGTGCGCAGATATTCGGTGAGCGGACGCTGCACGATCGAACGGACCTTATCGGCATTTTCGCCGACGAAACTGTGCAGCATCAGCGTGACATGGCCCTCGCCCGCATGACCGGCTTCGAACCGCGCACGGCGATAGGCGGCGACCTTCTTCCCGACTTCCTCGACATTCTGTCCCAGCAGATGCGTCAGGACATTGGCGCCTGAACGACCGGCTTCCTCAAAGGTTTGCACATTGCCCGCCGACGTGATCCAGACCGGCAGCTCGGGCTGCACCGGACGGGGATAGGTCAGCAGTTCGACGTCGCCAAGCGGCCCCGGAAAACTGCGCGTTTCCCCCCGCCATAGCGCGCGGACGTCGTCCATACAGCGTTTCAGCGCGCCGTTCCGGTCTGCAAAATTATCGGGATTGAAGATGAAGTCGTTCGGCTGCCAGCCCGAAGCGAAAGCTATGCCCACGCGGCCGCCCGACAGATTGTCGACCAGCGCCCATTCCTCGGCAATCCGCGCCGGATGGTGCAGCGTGGCAACGACGCTTCCCGCCCGGATTTTCAGCCTGGACGTTGATGCCGCCAACGCTGCGGAAATGACAGCGGGATTGGGATAGGGACCGCCAAAGGCATGGAAATGCCGCTCGGGCGTCCACACGGCCTCAAACTCGTTGGCGTCGGCGAAGCGCGCCCCTTCCATCAGCAGGCGATATTGATCCGCCGCGTTCGTGCTATCCGAGCTTGCGAAATAGAAGAGGCTGAACTGCGGCGCCTTGCCGCCTTCGCGCGAGACGACATCGCCGCGAACTTCGCGCTCGGTGGCGATCACAACATGATAACCGCGCGTTAGCGGCCAGCAGACCTCGAGGACCGAGATGTCGAAACTCAGGCTGGTCACGGCTAGCCAGACGCCGTCCGGCTCCAGCTGGCGGTCCATCCCGGCGAAGAAGTTGACCAGGTTTCGATGCTCGATCATCACGCCTTTCGGCAGGCCGGTCGAGCCCGACGTGTAGATCACATAGACAAGATTCTCCTTGGTCGCGCCACCATCGAAGGGTCCGGCGGACAGCGCCGAAAGTTCGCCGTCCAATTGATCGATGCACACAACGCGCGCCTCGGCAGACGGCAGATCGTCGACCAGCGAAGACTGGGTGACGATTACCGGCATGCCCGAATCCGAAATCATATGCGCCAGCCGGTCGTGCGGATAGGCAGGATCGAGCGGAACATAGGCCCCGCCGGCCTTGTGAATTGCCAGCACGCAGACTGCCATCTCGACCGAACGTTCGACGTTGAGCCCGACCAATATGTCCGGCCCGACACCAAGCCCGTGGAGATAGCGGGCCAGGCGGTTTGCCTGCCCGTCGAGTTCCGCATAGGTCAGGCTGCGGCCACGTGCGGTCACCGCTGTGCGGTCCGGCGTAAGGCGCGCCTGCTCCGCGATCATGTGATGGACGCCTGCGACGGCGGTCGTTTGGCCGCTTTCGGCATTCCATGCCCGGATCACGCGGTGATATTCCGCGTCGTCGAGCAGGGAAAGGCTACCCAGCGGGGTTTCTGGCGCCGCATCGCGCGATGTCAGCATCGTTTCGAACCCGGCCCAAAGATCGGCAACCGCTACATCGTCGATCCGCTCGGAATCGTAAATCAGCCGGCAGGCGCTGCCATCGCTGACGATTGCCAGATGCAGCGCGGCACCCTTCGCCGCGACGACCCGATCCAGCCGATCGGCCAGCTGGACGGAAACGGGATAGGCAAAACCCGACGAACCGCGCAGATCGGGCATACGCGCGACCAGATCGCGCGCGATCGCAATACCCCGGTGCATCGTGCCGATCTCGTTCGCCAGCCGGTCGGCGAAAGCGCTTAGCGGCTGCTCCCAATCGATCGCGACGTGCAGCGGCATCTGGCCCGCGAACCAGGCCCCCACATCCTCGAGCCGCGACAGATAGACCTGGTCAACATAACCGATATCGACGGTGTCTCGGTCCGCAACACGGCCCAGATATGCAACCCAGGCCGCCAGCAGATCGCATGCCGTCCGGCCGGCCGGCACCAAATGATCCGAGACGGTATGAGCGACAGCCTCGATCCCGCTCTTCGCCTGGAACTGGGGCAACAGCAGCGGATCGCACGCCGCAAGGCGGCGATGCCACCAGCCTTCATACCGTGCCGCCGCGCGGTCGAGCGTCGCAAGCATGATCTGGCGCTCGCTCTCCAGTGATGTGAAGCTTTCACCCGCCTGCAAAATCGACAACGGCAGCGGTTCGCCGTCGACGGTCGCAAGCCGCTCAAGCCTGATGTCGCGGCTTCCTGTGGCAACAATTGCCATCTCGCCGCCTTCAACGACCATACCTGGCTCGGCGCCGCTGCAACTGTCGAGCACCGTCACGCCCTGAACTAGTAGTAACCTGTCGCCGAGCAACGCCTTCGAAAGGCCGAGCGGATTGCGATATGCGCCGAAATATAGTGCCGAGACCTGCCGGGCGATCTCTTCCGCAGGCGCATACCAATCGATCGTCGCGGCGGCTGCGGGTCTTGCGTCTTTGCCGAAGAAGCGTGAGGGTCGGCCTGACATTGGCCGACGGCCCATCAGCAAGACTTCCAGATTCGCGGCGAGCGCGGCAAATGTCCGCAAACCGGCCTCGAAACACTTCGTATTGAGCGATAGCGACGTCTCGCCATCCTCGATAGCGATGATCTCGTCGGCCAGAACGTCTCCGCAATCGACATCATCGGTCATCAGATGCCAGGTCACGCCATGCTCGACTTCACCGGCCAGCAGTGCCCAGCTCGGCGTATTGAGCCCGGCGTAGGCCGGCAGCGGACCATCATGAAAATTGATCGCGGCACGTGAGGCGAGTGCGAGAGCCTCTGCTGGCAGGACAGCGAGATTGGTGATGCTGAACAGATAATCTACCGGTTCGAGTCCGGCCTCAAGAAGATCCTTCAACCGCGAAAAAAGGGGTATTCCGGCGCGGCGTGCCCAAGCGGCTGCCGGTCCTTCCGGCGCGACGACAGCCACGATCTCGTGATGCTGGTCCATCAGCATCCTGCCGCACTCCCCCAACAGGGTTTCGCGGCCGATCAAAATACTGCGCGGCTTGCGCTGCGGCACGATCTCGGTTGATTTGGGCTCGATGAGCGGCACCGTTCCCGCCATGGTGTTCTCCTTTGAACACATCGTATGCCGGAAGCGGACACGCAGCTACTTCAACAACTCCGTAGGCAAATCATGTGGTAAAAATAGGGAATGGGGGCGATTACTTGTACTCGATAAGCCGACGGCGACGGCGCCAGTAATCGATTTGTCCCTGCAGATGCGGCAGTTTACCCAGGGTGATGAAGCTGGCCTGAAGCGGACCGCCGCTCAGATAAACCCGGAGCCAGAGCAGCGGCCAAAGCGGCCAGAGGATCGGAAGCGCCCACAACAAATTGCTGGCGACCTGACGGCGCAGCAGAGGTTCGCAGCTTCCACGGCGGCTGTATGCCTCTGCCGTCGCGTAGCCGCTGCGACGACTGCGCTGCCACCATTGATGGAACTCCGTCATCGCGGCATCGTGGATGGTCATGTCGTGGTCGATGCGCCGGATACGCCAATGATTGAGGCGGATACGGTGGCAGAGATCAGGCTCCTCCCCCGCGATCAGATCTTCCGAAAAACCGCTCACCTGCTTGAAGGGCTCGATCCGGAACAGCGCGTCTCCTCCGCAGGTTTCGGCGATCCCGACCGGCGTGTTCCACTCCTGATCGCATAGCTGGTTATAGGGGCTGGCGTGAGGAGAGCGTTCGCGCCGCCGCCCACATACCGCCGCCAGATCCGGTTCCGCGTACATCGCCTCCATCGCCGCTTCGAGCCAGCCCGGTATCAGTTCGCAATCGCCGTCGATGAAATGAAGATATTGCAGTTCGGGACGATGCTCGATCAGCCATGCCGCTCCGGCATTGCGGGCACGCGCAGCGGTGAACGGCCGCGCGGGGTCCAGATCGACCACCGGCAGCCCACGCTTGCGGGCAAGATCGCAACTGCCATCGACCGAACCGGAATCGACATAAACGGCCAACGGCGTTTCCTTCAAAACGCTGTCGATGCAGGTTGCAAGCCGGCCGCCTTCGTTGCGGCCGATAATCACGAAACCGACTTTGTCCGACGACGCGGCGGTGTGGGTCCGGGTGTCACTCACGGTTCGCGCTCCGTACGCACCCAGTGCCTTTCGCGGCGGAGGAAGAACTGGGCGGCAATGGGCAGCTTCCAGAATATGTACGCCGGAATTTGCGCGATGCTGCGCATGGGCAAAATGGCGCGCCCTTCGGCTCTCCACGCGCGCGCGAGACCAGCGCCAAGCAGGATCAGTGCCAGGACGAGTAGTAGGCTCGGCAACGCCAGCCCCAATACGGCCGTGGCCAGAGCTAGCATCAGCACCGAGCCGGCCAACAGCATGACCGTCGGCGGGATGATCAGGTCGAGCGCCATCCACGCTAGCCGAGGGTCTCTCCCCAGCGCGCGGCGGAGCAAGGCCGGGATGTGGCGGGTCATGGAACTCAGCATGCCATGCTCCCAACGTCGGCGCTGACTTGCCGTGCCGGAATCGGAACTCGCATCGCTGAAGAACAGGGCGGAGTCGTCGAAAACAACCTGTTCGCCTGCAAGCAACAGATCGACTCCCATGTCGAGATCCTCGACGAGCGAATCCGCCTTCCATTCGACGCTGTCGAAAATCCGGCGCGGGAATGCCATGCCAGAGCCCTGCAAAAGCGCCGCGCCGGCGAGCCGGTCGAGTGCACGCTGACGGACCAGATTCTTGATCAGGAAAGCGAAACAGGAGATGCGGACCTTCGCGGATGCATCGGGCCCGGGAAGCAGGAGATAGGCGCCCTGCACCACGGCGTCCTGCGCGGAGCAGACAGTGGCAATACGCGCCAGCGCCTCCGGTTCCGCGATGCAATCCGCATCCAGCACGATGACCACGTCACCCGGTTTACCGCGCAGATGGGCGCGGCCGAATTCCAGTGCATAACCCTTGCCGCGCAGCGATGGATCGAAGCGTTCGATCACCTCCGCTCCCATCGCACGAGCGACAGACGCGGTATCGTCGCTGCAATTGTCCGCGACCACCAAGAGAGTGTCGGAGGCTTGCAGTTGCGTCATTACGGCCTGGATTGACGTGGTGATTCCACGCGCCTCGTCATGCGCCGGCATCAGCACGGTGAAACCAGACATCTGCGTCTCGTGCGGGATGACGAGCGAGCTCCGTCGCTTGGCGCCAAGCAGGCACTCCAGCGCGAGGACCGCAACAAGGGCGGCCGCGCATACACAAAGGACTGCGACAATCATCGGTTGCCTTCCCCGATGCCAATCCCCCTTGGCATGATGTCACCCGTTCTTTCGCCGTTGCAGCGCGGGCGGCAGCCAGTCGGCTTTCATATGTTGCAGCATGACCCGCCAATCGCGCTTGTCCGCGCTTCCCGGACGCTGACGAAAATCGGTGGTCCGCTCGATCAATCCCTGATCGTCAGCGAGAGCGGTGTAATAATAGGTCGCGATCGAGCGGCGCGAACGATCGTCCGGGCAAGTAAGCGGATCGGGATGGCCATGGAATGTGTCGCGATCCGTCGAGAATACCACAGCGCGGCCGAATACTGGCATGATCCGGCGCGTGGCCGCGCGCATGCCTTTGTCCCACAGCTCAAGCGCGCCGCCATATTCCTCCCGCCAGTCCTCGTTGAGATAGATCAGCAGGTTGAGCCGCCGGTTTACTCCCATTTCCTTGTGACGGGGAAAGTCGGCGTGAATGCTGAGATGGCCGCCCCGCTTGGTCTCATGCAGCCCGGCGCCAGCATGATAGGGGTCCGCGATCAACCCCTCGATGCCGGTCATCTCCGACAGGAAAGCCAAAAAGGCACGCGAATTCAGTTCCGCGAACAAGATCCGCGTCAACGGCCCCTCGCACTCATCCGGACGAAACTGGAACTTCAATCGCTCCTGCTCACGCATGAAGCAGCTTTGCCCGTCGCTTTCGGGAAATTCGGCGGCCACGGCGCGGAGGAAGCCGGGATCGAGAAAATCGTCCAGAACGATATGCGGAAAAGGCTGGTTCGCCCGGTACTGCTCTGCCCAGACATCACCGGCCTCGCGGCATTGATCGGCGTCAAAGCACCGATATCCGCCCAGATCGGTCAAGTTAAGTACATGCATTCCCGTCTCGTTCACGTCGACCTGCCTGCATATCCCCACGACATATGAAGGCAGGATTGTCGTCCTATATGAGACACGCTCGCGGATTTGCGGGCAAGCCGGGGAAATCACCTTGGGAGTTCTCATAGTCGACAGAAAAGAGCGCCAAGGCTAAATTGGGACACTGAAACTCTCGGGGAAAACATCAGTGCATATCGCACTTTACTCTCCCACTTGGCCACCTGCGGGGGCGGCGAACGGGATCGTCAGCTATGTCTCTACGGTAAGGGATCACCTTATCGGCAAGGGGCACAAGGTCACGATCCTGTCCGGTGGACAGCTTTATCCCAGCGGCGGCGTCGACCTGTCCCTGCTCGCGCCGACGGAGGAACTCGGCGGCTTCGAGCGTTTGCAGCGGCGCATGTCGCGGCGGCTCGATGCTTATCATGGCGGTTTGCCAGGCGTTGGCAGGTTGCTCGCTGCACAAGTCGGGGCCGCGCACCGCATCGACCCGATCGACATTCTTGAAATGGAAGAGAGCTTTGGCTGGTCGCACATCGTGCGGCGGCTAACCGGCGTTCCGGTCGTCACCCGCCTCCACGGTCCCCATTTCCTGAAGCCCCCCAAACCCCGAACCGTCCGAGAAAGACTGAACGACCTGCAGCGTCGCCAGACCGAGGGCCGCGCGGTCCGATCTTCTCTCACGCTCACCGCCCCGACCCGCGCGATGATGAGAATGACCTGTGAGAACTATCGGCGCACATCAAAAGATTATGATGCGGTAATTCCAAATCCCATTCGCGTGCTGCCGGAAGGAGACCGCTGGAACCTGAGAGACTGCGACCGCAACCGCATCCTGATGATCGGGCGTTTCGATTACTGGAAAGGGGCAGACACGATGCTCCTCGCCTTCGAACAGGTGCTGCGTCGCTATCCCGACGCCCGGCTGACCCTGGTGGGTCCCCGGATCGGCATTGAGACGGCGCCGGGACATCTCGCCGATTTCGAGGAATATGCGAGCGCCAACCTGTCACCGGAAACCGCCCAGCGGATCGAGATCACCGGGACGCTGGATCCGCCCGAAATAGCCCGACTGCGCCGGCAGGCATTCGTTACCGTGTTGGCTTCGCGGGTAGAAAATTTCCCTTACGCTCTTCTGGAAGGGCTCGCTTCGGGGAGTCCCATGATCTCAACCGACTGGCCCGGCATCGACGAGATCATCCGACACGGGGAAACCGGCTTCCTGACACCGGTCGGCGATCCGGACGCGCTCGCCCAGCGCCTAGGATGGATGTTCGATCATCCGGAGGTTGCCGCCCGGGTAGCAGAAAATGGGATGCGGCATTGCGCCGCCGCCTTTTCCATCGAAACGGTCGGCGCCCGGTTGATCGAATGCTATGAGGCCACCCTGCGAAACGGCAAGGAATGACACCAACGCCTGTGTCCACGCTAACCGAGGTCTCCGCGCCGCCCCAGGCTTCGCCCGCGCGCAGGCTGCGTCAGCTGGCACTTCTGGACACCAACGTCGTTGTGATATCGGTGGTTCTGGCCAATCTTCTGCGCGCATTCAGCAGCGTGGTTCTCACGCGTCTTCTGGTGCCCGAAGTGTTCGGTATTGCGGGCGTCATCGCGTCGATCATCTTCGCTTTCAGCATGGTGTCCGATCTGGGCTTCCAGGCTTTCGTCGTGCGGCATCCCGATGGAGACAAGCCGCGCTTCCTCGACACGATATGGACGATGGCCGTGCTGCGGTCGGTTGTCCTCACCTGCGCCGTGTTCCTCCTCGCCCCGACCATCGCCGGTCTGTTCGGCAAGCCGGAACTGACGTCCGTCATCGCGGTCTCGGCCTTTTTCTTCGTGATCGAAGGTGCGGCGTCACTGACGCTGCTGACCGCGCTACGCCACCGGAAGGTGCTGAAGCTCTCGCTGATTGAGATCGCGGTGCTGGTGGTGCAGATTTTGCTCTCTTTCATCCTCGCGTATCTCTGGCGAAGCTATTGGGCCATTCTGGCAAGCATGCTCGCCGGCAGCGCATTCAAAACGCTGCTCAGCTATGTGCTTTTCCCGAACTCCCTGCGCAAACCTGCTGTCGACAGGCTATATGTCCGTGAACTCTGGGGCTTTGCCCGCTTCGTGACCGGCTCCAGCATCATCACCTTGCTACTGCTGCAGGGCGACAAATTCGCGCTGGGCAGGCTGATGTCGCTCGACGATTTTGGCTTCTATATTCTCGCCGGCAATCTGGCGGCAGCCCCGCTCGCCTTTACCACCGCCTATGCCAGCCGCGTGCTGTTTCCCACCTATTCGCAAGCGTGGCGCGACGGGGAAGAAAACCTCCGGGCGCTATTCTACGCAAAGCGGCGCCTGCCTTCGCTATTTTACTGCTTCGCCGCGGGCGGATTGATCGGCTGTGCTCCGCTGGTTATCGCGGTATTGTACGACCCACGGTACGCGGCCTCGGCGATTTACCTGCAGATACTGGCGATCGCTCCGCTGTTCGCGCTGGCATCGTACAGTGGCAACGAAACACTGACCGCAACAGGCCACATCAAGGCGACCTTTCAGGCGAACCTTGCAAAATTGGCGTGGTTCTGCATCGCCGGCCCCGCGGGCTATGCGCTGGGCGGTGTCCTGGGCCTCGTGCTTGCCGTGGGACTGATGGAAATTCCTCCCGTCATCCTCAAATGGACCCAGATGCATCGCTTGAAGCTTCTGGACCTTTCGCAGGAACTGCTTTTCCTGGCGGCTGGCGGCGCCGGAATCGTTATCGGCGCGGTCGGAGATCAATTGATCCGCCCCCTCCTCTAATAGTCGAAGGGGGCGTACGCGGCGCGCGCCGGCGTTGGCAGCGCCAGACCGGATCGACCTAATCCGACAGAAGCGGCGCCAAGCCGGGCGTGCGAGCTAGCGGCGCTGGCTTCTCCTGCGGCTCCGCCGGAAGCACCGCAAGATCGGGTTTGCGCTGCAATCTGAGGAAGGCCGCCGCGAAGCCGAACAAGGCGAATTGATAGAACGCCGGTCGCGTCATTCCGAAGGAAGTGAAAAATAGCATCTCCATGATCATCAGCAGAGTGCCGAAGACAAAGACGCCCGCCTCCACGTCCCGCTTCTTTGGCCCGCGAAACCGGCCGGAGCGATGGATGCCGATCAAGAAGAGGACGAACGGTCCAAGGAAGAGGACAAGGCCAACCAGACCGCCAATCAACATGATCCAGATATATGCGTTGACGAAGTCGATGATGCCTTCACCTTGCACCAGATCAGGGAGCCGAGGTTGTAATTCCTGCATGGAATGACCCAGGATCGGACGGTTTGCGAACTCTTCCAATCCCCGGTTGAGCAACAGTCGGCGGTAATCCGATGATGCGGTTGATCCGCCGGAAAACCCGAGCGTTTCCGACAGATAGGGGGAGAATTGGGCGGCCAGAAACAAGCCGGAAATCGCACCGCCCGCCAAAAAAACCTTTCGCCCAAATTGGGCATAGTGGCCGCGCAGAATGTCCGCTGCCGCAATTGCAATGCAGGCGCCGACCCACGCGCCACGCGACTGCGGCATGATTAGCCCGGCCACAGCGACAGCCATCAACAAGATATAGGTGCGACGGTTGCGGAAATAGTCACGCGACAGGTACAGCGCCAGCGTGCACATCGCCAGAACCATGGCCACCGACGTCGGCTCTACAAAAGGACCGCCGGCGCGGATCATCCCCGCCCTGACCTTCACCAAAAGCAACGTCGGCAATTCAAAGGCGCGGTAAAGTTCATGATAGATCGGCCATGCCTTCCAGACTTCAAAGATCAGAAGTGCGGCGATGACAACACCGCCGGCGCTCAGCCAGAGCATGGAAGATCGTAGCTCGTCGCTGGTGCGCAGACCTCGGCTGACGATGTAATATGGCAAGGCGAGATCGAGCGACGTTTCCGCGAGCGCGCGAAAATGGTGAGAAATGCTCGTGTCGCGCGCGATCGCCAGGCTGATCATCAACACCACGGAAAGGACAATGATGTCCCATTCGATGCGGCATTTGGCCTTGTCCGGGTGCACAAAGATAGCCGCCGCCGCGCCAAGCGCCAGCGCATCGTGGACGCTGAACTCGACCAGCTTGAGCGAACCGATCGAAATCGTGTCGTCCAGTCCGGGTAGCAGCAGCAAGCTGAACAGATAGACCGGGACGATCAGGCCGAAGCGCCCTGCTGCGAGCGGCACCCACAAGCACATGGCGATGAACAATAGCGGCAGCGTGGGGGCGGACCACGCCAGCACCGGCATCGCCACCGCGATCACCAGCATTGGCATCTCGATCGGCTTGCGGACGTCCCTCCTGAGGCAGAAGAGGAACAGGCAGATCGCCATGGCGCTGACCGTTCCAACGAACAAGCTGGGTTTGATGACGTAGTAACCGCCCGTCGCAAGGCGGAAGAGCAAGGCAAGCGCCGTCAAAATTATGATTGGCATGGGCATCAGCGAGCCCTCGCCTGAAATTGTTTCACCGCGCGCAGTTTCGGCGTCTGGTCCAGCGGCTGTCCGGCATATTCCTTCAGTCCCCAGGAGCCATAGTCGGCGATCGGCGCCGTGGAAGCGTAGAGTGTCAACATACTGCGAGCGCGCCTGTCCCATTCCGCAAGATAGCGCTCGTAAACGCCGGCCATGCGCGGGTCCCGCTGCACAGCACGGGCCAGCACAAGATCGGAGGTCACGAGATGCTGGCCGCCCTCATAGGCAATGAACCGCTTCCCGTGCTTCGCGGCGATCGCCCTGTTTTCGTCGACGAACTTCATCGTATGTTCGATCGCATCGGGCATCGCTGCGAAGATCCGGTCGAGGTCGCCGGTTCCATACCCGTTGAGGTCGAGCCAGATATAGGGCGCCGTCGCCAAAGCATCGACCCAGCGCACGGTATCGGCGTCTTCGAGAATCATATTGGCCAGGTCCGAATAGGCGTGCTGGCTCGCCGCGACCCGGATCAGATGTTCCGGCCTGTCGGCGTACACCTCCGTCCAGATCTTCATCGCCGCGCGCGTCTTCTGGGCATAGCGGATCATCTGCGCCCGCTTCGCATCGCCATTGCCGAGCTTCATCATCATGCCTTCGCGCTGCGCCTGTTGCGCCGCATCGAACATGTCGTTCCACACCTCGTTGCCCAGCTCGACATAGACGGTTCGCTCCGGATCGAGCTTCTTGCGAACCAGCAGCGCGAATTCGCGAATATATTGTGCGTCCGCCTTATATGGCATGAGGAACCATGGGTCGGTTTTGGTTCGATTGGCGACGTCGATCATATCCTCGATCGACGCGCCGGCAGGTGTGACCTGGCTCGAATTTTCCGGCGTGGCCCGATCGGCCCAGCTTACCGCGGCGTTGTCGTTGATCCGTTGCCAATCGAGGAAGCGGACAACCTTGAAGTCCTGAACGAACGTCAAAAATGCGGGATGGAATCGTTCGCTGCGAGGAAAAGCGACGTCGCGGCAATCGATGTCGCGGACCGGGTTCGCCGCATCCGCGCCGACCAGTTCGATCCAGCCGCCCTCGTCGGACGCACCGGTTGGTGAAAGGTCGAGCATCAGCCAGCCTTCGCCGCTCGATTGAATGCGCGCCACGCCGCCAGCCGTGATTTCGCCGCGCCCGCGATATTCGCAGCGCACCTGTACGGCCCGGAATGGCGCCGGCGGCAAGATCAGCGGCCTTGGCGCCGTCTGCCCGGGCTTGAGCTCGCGCACCCAGCCGTTTCGATCCAGCTGCTCCTTCGGCATCACGGTCCAGCCCTCTCCGCGCGACGAGAACCATTCGCTCTGGGTTATGAGGTTCAGATAGACTTGATCACGGTTGAAGTTGGCCAGTCCGAACAGGTTGATGCCCAATTCGGTGCGCGCATCGGACGGCGGCGGGGGCGCCTTCGCCTCCTCGGCTGAGTCTGCCTTGCCCACGACCGAGAAAATGGCCGCAGCCGCCATCATGGCAGCCAGGATGAATGCGCCCAGTCTCAACGATCGACTTTCCCATAAAGTGGACGAGCGAAAGACCGCGTCCGAACGCGCCATGATTTCGACCTCCGGCTGTGCACTGCATGTACAAAAAGAGCGGACGGATGCCGGTATGGCTCCTGCACCCTCAAGACGACGGATCGGCACATTGGGCCCATCACCCGACTTTCCCTGCTCGAAATGGATTTTCCGGACTGTCTCCGCGCAACAGGCGTGGCCACTCGATGGAGAAACGGGCCCATTTATAATGGGCGCGCAACCGCCCGTCCGCTTCGCGCCATTTGGCGTCGCGGACATAGGACAGATAGGTGCCCGCGAATTCGTCCGCGAGATATTGCGAGCAATTGATTGGGACGCGCGCCTGTTCGCGTCGCCACTCCGCCATGAAACGGCCCGCGAAGAGTTGTATTTCACTTGCCAGCTCGGGATCGAGACCGGACGTCCAGGGATCGGCGGGCAGGCTGCCGTAAAGCGCGATGTAGGTTATCAGCGCGATATAATAATTTCCGAGCTCGGTGAGATGGACATCATCCGCGAAAAGCCGCTCTATCGTCGCGCGGGGCGTCGAAGCGCTGAGCCTTTTCAGACCCGCTTCAGACACAGCCTGTTTTACCAGGGCAGCGAGGGCTGGCGCCGCCGGAATCAGGCGAACCGGCCGTGTCCGCCCTTTGGCCGTCAGACGCGCATTGATCTGCATCGCCGTGCATTGCCAAGCTTTGATCGCGGCGTGTTCGTACGCGATCCAGCCTGTCGGATCGTCCAGATCGTCGACGTTGAGCCAGGCCGCGTACAGATAGGTCTGACCATCGGGATTCGATCCGAAGAAGCGCGCCTCATAGTCGGTGGCATGGCCGATCGTGTCGTTCCAGATCAAGCTCTCAAGAAGCGTATGCACTTCGTTGAGGATCAAGGTGTCGTAGGGAGCCTCGCCGGGGCGTGGTCCAAGCTCGTCCAGCACGTCGATCGGCCGGCGGTCGCGATCGGTCCCTTGACGATAGCCGCTCCAAGCCGCCGAACCGTCGCCCTGTGTTCGCCGGCGCAGTGATGACCCTTCCAGATGTTGCATGTTCCATTCAAGCGAATGCCCTTCCCGTCCCGCCAGAGCCGCCAGAAAATCGGGGAACGGCCGGTCGGTCAGGCTATGGCCGGAAATGAACAGCTTGCTCGGTCTATCATCGGCGGAGCCATAGGTGGCCGAGAAGGTGCTCGTCGCGCCGGGAATATCCTGTTCAGCCATGCACCCGCCCAGGCTGACCGCTGACAGTGCCGCAAGCACGCGCCACCCTGATCCTTTCAGCGTGCCTCCCCACATCACTGGTCCGCACCGCGTTTCCAGTCCCGTGCGATCTGGAAAATGCCGGGGCCTTCATACAGATACCTCCGCCACATGCGCGCGGGGTTGGAGGCAAGCCTGTGGAGCCATTCCATTGCCAGCATCCGCATGAACAACGGCGCGCGCTTTTGCTCACCGGTCAGGAAATCAAGACTCGCCCCGACGCAGAACCCGATGCCGCGAGCGTCGCCGGCCTGCTTCGCGTGATAGGCAATGATCTCTTGTTGTGGAGAACCCACTGCCAGGAAGGAATAGCGTGCGCCGGTGTCGACGATGAACCGCACGGTCCGCATCACCTCGACGGGATCGTTGATGAAGCCCATCGGAGGATCATAATGGTGGACGTTCTGGAGCCCGTAGCGTTCGGAAAGCCGGTCGATCATCGCGGCGTGGCCACCGACGATAGCGATCTTGTCGTGCGGCTGGATGGCATTTTCGAAAATCTGCCGCGTCAAATCGCTACCCGGAATGACGGGCAAAGCGACACCGAGGTTGCGAGCCAGAAGCGCGATAATATTGCTGTCGCACAAGGTCGCCCACGCGGAACGGTAGGCCGGCCAAAGGTCGGACCGGCGGCGTTGCAATCGCACCACATGATCGACGTTCGGCGTTACCACATAGGTGAAGGGCGAATCGCCTCCCCTTGATCCGATCGCTTTCAGAACGGCGGCCATGGTCAACTGCGTGAAAGCGAGGTCCATAAAGACCCGCGCATCCTGGTCCATAAGTTCGGACGATGGTGGCGATGCGTGCAACGTTGCCAAAGCGGCGAACCTTCTGCGTGAGGGATCATGGTCGCGCGCACTGTAATGCCCGCGAACCAAGCCGCATTATGCAGATATGGCGTACCAATTCTGCTAGGCGAATCCCGTTCCGATTATGCCCAATAGGCCGGGAACCCCACGCCGGCGCCGTGAGGGTCTGTCGCGCGTAAAATGGCATCTGAATTATCCCACCCCCATAGGAAGGACCGCAATCATCGAATTTCGGGCGACAAGATAGAGAACTAGGATGTTCTCCACTCAATCGTTCCGGGAGTCGAAATCGTGTTCTCACCGTGCCGTGAAACCGCAGGCAGCCGCCGCAAGACTTTCGTCATGTCTGCTTCTGCCGCCATCGCTTGCATAGGGATCGCCCTTCATGCGCAAGCAGCAGCCCAGCAGGCATCACCAGAGTTGGGCGCGATCGCCGGCGCCGTTCAACAAAGCCAGTACCTCGTCAATGCAGGCGATGACCTGGACATCTTCGTCTGGGGCGAAGAACGCATGCAGCGTGTCGTGCGCGTGCAACCGGACGGCACTTTCTCTTTCCCGCTGGCGGGCACCATACAGGCGCGCGACCGCAACGTAACCGATATTGCCGCCGAAATTCGCGAGCGCATCACGGTCAACTATCGGTCCTCGGTTCCTGACGTGACGGTGTCGGTTCGCGACGCGATAGGAATGCGCTTTTACGTGGTCGGCAAGGTCCGGACGCCGGGCAGCTATACCAGCGGAACCTCGGTGAACATCCTTCAGGCGCTGAGTATGGCCGGGGGCACCGCCGAATTCGCCGACATCAAAAATGCAGTGATCCTGCGCCAGACCCCGACGGGTCAGGTTGTCGAGCCGGTCAAGCTGTCGTCCGTGCTCAAGGGTGGCCGTGCAATGGACGCCGGCGTGCTGAGCAACGCTCTTCCCATGCTGCTGAGCGGCGATGTTCTCGTCATTCCCTAACCGTTTTGTGGCCGGTTCGCGCCTGATTGCGATCGGACTCCTTGCTCTCGTGCTGGCATTTTGCTTCGCCGCGAAGAGTGAGGCGCGATCCGCGGTCACGCTGGAATTTGATACGAATGTTCTTGTGTCGGATAATCCTTTCCTGACGACCGAGAAAGAGCGGGCGACCGGAGCGGTCGAGTTCGTCGCACGGCCACGTGTCGAGTTGAAGCTTGATCCAAAGACCGATCTGGATTTCACGGGGGAGGTCGGCTTTCGACAATATTCCAGGCGCTATGGCAATTTCGTAACCGGGCGATCGGACCTGCTCGTGCGCCATCGTCGCAACGAACATCTGACCGTCAGCGGACGGGCAATCTACGCCCGCGATCTCGTATCGGATTCGCTCACCGACAGTATCGACTTCGCGATCGATACCCGCAGCATACGCGAAACCATCGATGCACGCACCTCCGTGGCGTGGAGCCCCAATCAAACCACTACGATCGTCGGGGATGGCGGCTGGCGCCGGTTGAGATATCCAGGTTCCACGCTGCTCGACACGACCAAGGCTTACGACTTCGGGTTCGCCGCCAACAAGCGGCTGAGCGAAAAACTGACGGTTGGGGTTCAGGCACACCGGACTGTGAGCAATGTCCTCGATGGCGAGGACACGTCGGTCACATCGCTGAACGCCACCGCCGCCCGCCGCTTTTCAGCGCATTGGTACGGGGGCACGCAATTGGGTATCGAATGGTCCAAGTTGTATGATCCCGTCAGCCTGACGCGAGAAAGCCGCGCTCGATTTAATGGGGCTGCCCATCTTTGCTACGAACCCGCGCGGACCTCGGCTTGCCTGAGAAGCGCGATCCGCAGCGAGGTCAGCGGCCTCGGCGGACTCCAACGCGAATTCTCCGTCGGAACCGAGATCAGGCATCGTATATCCGAATTCGGCACCGTCAGCGCCGAGGCGGATTACCGCCGCGCCCGCCTTCCCGGATATGACGCCACCGCTCGCGTCCTTGCCAGCACCCTCCGGTACGAGCATCGCATACGCCGCAACGTCTACCTCACCCCCAGCGTCGCCTATCTGCAGCGCAACCGGCGAGAGGGAGAGAAGGCGGACGCATTCATCTTTCAGATCGGGCTATCAATAAGAGGAGCACGCTCATGAGCGCCGACCAGGAAACCGAGGGTCTGGGCGTCTACCCACGCGAGATTATCGCCGCGCTCTATCGCAGGCGCCTCTGGGTGATCGTGCCGGTTCTGCTGGGCCTCATGATCGCAGCGACCGCGATCCTGCTCCAAAAGGAACAATATCGATCGACCGCCACCCTTCTTATCGATTCCCAGCAGATCCCGACCACGGTCGTCGCCTCTCCGCTGGCCCATATTGCGAATGAACGCATCGCCAAGATCCGCCAGCAGATCCTGAGCCGCGAACGGCTTTCCGCTCTGGTCGAAGACAATAATCTATTTCCCGATGAACGCCCGAATATGCCGATCGACGATGTGCTGGACCTGGTCCGCGAAGCGATCCAGGTCGATCTGGTGGGCGCCAACGAAGGCCAGCCCGGTGGTGGCGGTTCGACAATCGCTTTCACGCTTTCCTTCACCTATTTCGATCCCGCCAAGGCTCAGGCCGTAACCCGTCAATTGACCGACACCTTTCTGGTCGAGGACAAGCGGTTCCGCACCGAACAAGCCACCGGGACCGCGGCATTCCTTGGCCGGCGCGCCGATGAACTCCGCCGCCAGCTCGCCAATCTGGAAGACAAGCGGCGCGAAGTCGAAGCGCGTTATGCTGGCGCCTTGCCCGACCACGTCGCGATGAGCGCACAATCACATTCCGCCTTGCGCGCCGAAGTATCGCGTATCGATGCGGAAACGCAGGGGCTTTCGCAGCAGGCCAGCCTGCTCGCCGCCCGCGCCGACGAAGATACGCGCACGCCGCCGGGTATCGAGGCGTTGCGTCGCGCCGAAGAGCGATTGACCCAGCTGACGGCGGTTTATGCCGACGACTATCCGGAAGTGATCGCTGCCCGTGCGGCAGTGAGACAACAGCGCGCCGCACTGCGTCAGGAGCAGGCAACTCAAGGCTCCAGCGTGATACAGCGTGAGATCGCAGCCAGTCATGCCCGCACCAGAATGCTTTCCGTGCGCCGCGCCGAGTTGGTGCAATCTATTGCCGAAATGGAACGACGCACCGCGCAGGCACCGCAGGCCGCCTATGAATTGAACATGATCGAGCGGGAGTATGAGAATATCCGCCGACAATATGAAGCCTTGCGCGAGAAGCAACTCGACGCGCAGGTTTCCGTGACGCTCCAGTCCGAAGACAAGGGCGAGCGTTTCTCGATCGTCGATGAATCGAGCATGCCCCATCACCCGCTGGGAGCGCATCCCGCGGCAATCCTGCTGGCGGGCCTGTTCGCCGGATTGATAATCGGTGTTGGTTCGATTCTCGGCTACGAACTCTCGGCAGGCACCATTCACGGAGCCGAGACGCTGACCCGCCTGCTGGGCGCGCCACCGCTGACTGTCATTCCGGCGGCCAACGGTTCGCAACCCTACGCACGCTTCACGGCCTGGGTCGGTCAACTGAAGGCGCGCGCGCGCGCAAGCCATTGGGGCAGTCACTTTCAGAAAGCAGGACGCCATGCACGCTGAAGCTGAAACCGGAAAAATCGTTCCGCTGAACCCGCTCGCCGGTGATCCGGCTGGTACGCCGGATCAAAAGCTGGATTCTATACGGGATCATATGCTGGATTCCGAGTTGCTGCGCCGCAACCTGATGGTCGGCTTCGAGGCAACGAACAGCGAGGACGCCCATCCCTTCTCGGTCCTGCGATCCGAGTTGCTCAAGCATGTCCGTTGCACGGGCAAGCGGGTTTTTGCGATCATGTCGGTCCAGCCAGGCAACGGAAAGACCCATGTTTCCATCAATCTGGCGGCGGCCCTCGCCCGCATCCACCCGACCGTGCTGGTCGAACTGGACTTGCGGCGCCCCTCCGTCGGCCAATGTCTGGGCCTGCCGGTCTATCATCCGGGTATCGACGATTATCTTTTGGGAAATGCCGCGCTTCAAGAGACCGGCATCCAGATTCACGATACAGACCTGACGGTTCATCGTGTGCGCAATCCCAACCCCAATCCGGAGAATATGCTGTCCTCCAGCAAGCTGCTCGAATTGGCCGACGCCATTCGCAATTCGGATGATCGGCCGATCTGCATTATCGACACGCCGCCAGCCGTGATTCACGACGACATCATGCTGATCGCACCCGCCGTCGAGAGCATCATCATGGTCGTTCAGGAAGGACGGACCTCCAGGCGCGCGCTGACGAAAACGATCAAATCGCTCCTCCCGACGCCCGTGATCGGGACGGTGCTCAACATGTCCATATCCAGCCCGCCGCAGACATCCGAATATGGCGACTATTTCCTGTTGGATACGGTGTACCAATCCGCCTGATCCGCCCTATCCGCCTTCGAACGCCGGCTGGCGCTACCTTTCGGCGTGCGCCCGGATTATCCCTTCGGCCAGCTTTGACGATCCCGCCGCTGCGGTGGATCGCATCGCCGTGCGCACGCAGAGCGAACCGCGGATTTTAGAGGAAGGGCACTAGCAGCCCGGCAAGATGGCGTGCGTTGCGGTCCGGGTCATGCATGACAAGCACCCGCTGCTGACCGATCCGCCCCATCGCGTGGAGTTGATGGTGCGGCGCGTCAAGAACCGCCTTCATCGCTTCGGCCAACGCATCGACGGAACCGGCCGGCACCAGCCAGCCGTTGCGATGATCGACCAACTCCGGAATACCCGCGATCGATGTAGAGATCACCGGACGCCCCAGCGCCAGCGCCTCCATCAATACCACCGGCAAACCTTCGGCAAAACTGGGTAGAACCATCGCTCGCGATGCCGTCAGCGCCTTGCGAACGTCCTCGGACGAACGCCATCCCAACAGGCGAACGCGGCCGGTCAAGCCCAAGCGCTCGACCTGCTCCTCCAGCATCGCCCGCCCCTCTCCATCACCGATCACATCGATGACGAAATCATGGGTGGCGGCAATGCGAGCCGCCGCGGTAACCAGCAAGGGCAGCCCCTTCTGGGCGCCCAGCCTTGCAACGCATATCAGACGCTTTGTCTCCAGTCCGGCCGTGTCTGCCGTGCTTCCCCCCAGGAAATGCGGCGCCACCGCGCAGCGCACCACCTGTATGCGGTCCCAGTGCAACGGAGACGACCAGCGCATGAGCTGGCTTCTGCCAAAGCTCGAGACTCCGGCGACAAAGGCAGCCTCGGCGATCTTGCCCGGCAGATCGAGCGCCAATGGTGCGTCGAATTCATCCGGGCCGTGCGCTGTGAAACTGTAAGTTATCGAAGAAAGCCGGGTGACGAGCCGTGCAACCGCCACCGGGTTGGTTCCGAAATGAACGTGGACGTGCCGGATATTTCTGCGCTCCAGCCGTTCGGCCAGCGCCGCCGCCTCGGCGAAATAGGCCAGCGCGCGCACCGAAGGTCCCGTACTTCGCAGCGATTGCCGCAGAGCGCCGAGCGTCTTTGCTGGACGTCTCAGGAAACTGCGGAGCACCGCTCCGGCGAGTTCGGCCCAATTTCCATCCAGCAACGCTGTCGTCCGTTCCGTCTCAACCCGATCCTCTTCGTCGGCAAAGTTTTCGGGCGTTCGACGAATAGTGAAGCGGGAGACATTCAGCCCCAACCGCTCCAGCGCCGCGATTTCAGTACGAATGAAGCTATGGCTGACCTTGGGATAGACATTCACCAGATAGGCGACGCGGCGCGAAACCGGAACGATGGGATCGAGGCTGGGCAAAATCGCTGGCGCGTGATTTGCCGAGACTTCCGCAAGGCCCGGCCTCTCCCGGCCTGCGTCGCGATGCGCTCTCAGTTTGGAATCCTCGACATCCATATCGGCCCCTTGTGCCTCAATTGGTCCGGCAGCGGCATTCCCACTTCATCCCGGCAATTTATCACTCCCCTTTCTCCCCTATGAAGAATCCCGACTGGAAATCATCGGGGCAGATTCCAGCCTAGTTTTTGACGATAGGAATGAGGTCCGGCGTGGCGCAGGCTTTGCGCAGAACCGGAGCCATTCCATGAATTGCCATCGCAGTGCCCCTCCCCTGCCTCTCGCCCTATTCGGCCGGCGAGGCTGAGCCCTGTTGTGACGAGCCTTTCTCCTCCAGATCGGTCAGTGGACAGGGCCCGCAAGCTGTCCGATGAGCTGTGGCGAAAGACTATTGGTTCGTTGGCCAGTGGAAGGGCCGCAATCCTGCTACTGCTCTGCTTTGGCCTGGCGATGACCGCCATCCTCGAGACGGTGCTGTCAGGCGATGGCAAGCGAGGCCCGGTCTCGGCGGCCCCGCACATAAACCAGGTTCAGGCCGGTTCCGCCGCCGGCGCCCCGCCGGCGGAGATGCTGGCGTTACCCCCCGGCCCTGCGGTTACCCCCGCCGTCGGCCCTGCGGCAGATATCGCCCGCAGCATCAACGCCAGCATAGCCTTCGTGCCGGATGGCCGGGTGTCGGCCGCGCCCGTCTTCTGGGCCGGCGGAACGGTCGATCGCGAACGCGCGACCGACTGCCTTGCCGCCGCGGGCATCTATGAAGCCGGGTCCGGCGCGGCAGATCAGCGCGCGGTGATGCAGGTCATATTGAACCGTATGCGCCACAGCGCCTTTCCGCATTCGGTCTGCGGCGTCGTCTTTCAGGGCGCGGAGCGAACCACCGGCTGCCAGTTCACCTTTACCTGCGACGGCGCCATGCTGCGCCGCAGCCCCTCGCCCGAGGCATGGCGACAGGCGCGCATGATCGCCATGGAAATGCTGACCGGCCGGGTCGAACCGGCGGTCGGCCTCGCCACCCACTACCACACAGATTGGGTCCATCCCGCGTGGAGTGGACAACTTCAGAAGATCGCGGCAGTCTCGACCCATCTGTTCCTGCGCTGGCGAGGAAATTTCGGAGAGCCGCGAGCTTTCACCACGCGCTATTCGGGATCGGAGCCCTTGATCGCCAAGATGGCGCAGTTGTCCGCCGCTCATCGCGATTCCAACCTGCTCGGCGATGCGCTGATGCCTCCCACGGCGCAATTCGCGCCGTCGGCCATTGCTGCGCCCAGGCGGATGGAAAATGCGCTCGCGGCGACGCGGGAGGCATTGCCCGATCAAGCGCGTACACCGGATTCCGATGTCTTCCTTATGACGCTGGACAGATCCGGTCCCGACAATTTCATTCGCCAAGCCGAGCAAGCCTGTGCCGGGAAAGCGACCTGCCGTTTCCTGGGCTGGACCAGTCCGGCCCACAAGGCGAGCCAGCTGCCCATTTCCGGCGCGGCGATCGATGCCATGTCGTTCAGCTACATCAAGCAAGGGCCCGGCGACCCCGGCAAAGCGCGCTGGAATTGCGCGGAGTTCCCGCGCGGCGATCGCGCCCAGTGCCTTCGGCGCGGAGGGTGATCGCCCGATGAACCAACGTCACGACATAAGACCCGGGGCAAGCAAGTCATGAACACGTTCGCTCATGACTTCCGCAATGCCGTCGTCGTGCATTTCCGGAGCAAGCCCTCCAAGGAGGTCGTGCGTTTACGCCTTATCACGATATTGGTTTTAATGGATATTTTGTCGATCCAGTTGACTTTTATAGCGGCGAACCTGCTGTTTGTCGGCACACCCATATTGCATGGGCTGGGCTTTGCGGTCGGGTCGATCATTCCCATCTTCCTCATTTGTGCTTTCATGGTGCGCGCATATTCAGGGCCCGAGATACTAAAGCCGAGCGCGTCGATCGGCGGCGTGTTACTGGCATTGCTGATCAGCGCCACGGTGCTTGGGCTGATCATCTTCTCGCTCGGCGTGGGACCCCATGTGTCACGTGTGGGTGTGGCGCTGACGTTCGCGCTTTCGGCGGTGCTGATGTCGATCATCCACTTTTTCCACGCCAGGTACACAAACCGGGTGCTGGGCGGCTCGCTCTATTCGATTGTCGAACTGCACGACGGGGCGCGGCTCGGGGCCGAAAGCGATCCGGAAAAGGACGCCAACTTCTTTTTCGATCCCGTCAGCCCGTCCCCCGCCAGCTTCGATCGACTGGGCCACGTCATCGGCCGGGCGGACCGAGTCATCGTGCATTGCGCGACCCAACGCCGCGCGGCGTGGGCCAACGTCCTTCAGGGGATGAACGTCCACGCCGAATTCATGGCCAGAGAATGGACCGACATCCGTCCGCTGGGCATCGGCGAACATGATGGGAGCCGCACGGTCGTCGTTGCGCGTGGCCCGCTGAACTTGCATGATCGAATCATCAAGCGCAGTTTCGATGTCGCTTTTTCTTCGATGGCCCTTGCCCTGCTTGCTCCGGTGCTACTGGTGGCAGCAATTGCCATCAAGTTCGACAGCCCCGGTCCGATTTTCTTCATCCAGCCCAGGATTGGCCGGCAGAACCAGCTTTTCCAATTGATCAAGTTCCGCAGCATGCGGCAGGATTGCTGCGACAAGGCCGGCACCCAGTCGACGAGCCGCCAGGATCAGCGCGTCACCCGCATCGGCAACTTCATCCGGCGCACCAGCATCGACGAATTGCCTCAGTTCATCAACATTCTGAAAGGCGATATGAGCGTTGTTGGCCCGCGCCCCCATGCGGTCAGTTCCACGGCAGAGGACAGGCTCTTCTGGGATATCGACAATCGCTACTGGCATCGCCACGCGTGCCGCCCGGGCCTGACCGGCCTCGCGCAGATCCAGGGGCTGCGTGGCGCGACAGGCTGCGTCAAGGATCTGATCGATCGGGTAGAGGCGGATCTGCAATATCTGCAATCCTGGTCCTTCTGGAACGATATCAGGATCGTTTTTCAGACCTTCAAAGTGATTTGCCATACCAATTCATTCTGAGCCGCCACGATCGGGCGGGCTCTGAACGTCCGCTCTTGGGCGAAAATCATTGATGGCCCGAGTGGCACAGATTGAGGCGCGAAGCATCACCGCCGTCGTCCATACCTGGGGCTCGGCGCTGAGCGCCGTAACGCGAGATCCCTCACGCCACGTAGCCGATGGTGAGCCGCAAAGCCGCCATCCACCGCGGAGCGGGTAGCGCCGCTGTCAAGAACCACTCTTGTTTCGACGCCGCGGATACGAACGGGGAGAGTCAGCAACGAACCCTCCCCGCGTTGCCGCAGGCGACCCACTTTCTCGAGGGTTCCTCTTCTCCTCGCTCCGCGATGGTATGCGCTAGCGAGGCGCCGATCACGCCGCGGCCGCCAGTCGTTCGAGCCTTCCCGTTGCACCCTGGAGTTCGACAACGAGGCCCGAGCCACGCCGCCGCTTGATCCACTCTTCGAGCATTTCGGCACAGGTATGGTCGATGTGCTTCAGCCGTTCGACATTGAGTTTCAGTCGTCCCGCCGCCGGGAGGTCATCGAGGAGCGCGGTCAGTTTGGGCAGCGCTACGAAGGTCGCTGTGCCGTCGAGCACAATCTCGCGCGTCTCACCCTCTTGCCTCTGATCGGTGCGCAGACGCAGCCTCCGGACGTGCGGCGCCAGTTCGAGCGTCGACAGCGCCAGACCCACGAGCACGCCGGTCAACAGATCGGTCGTAACCACCATCAGGAACGTGCCCGCCCAGATCAGCGCGGGAAGCGGGCCATAGCGGTTGAACAGATGCTTTACATGATCGAGGCTTACGAGCTTGACGCCGGTGACGACGAGCACGCCCGCAAGCGCGGCCATCGGGATTTCGCGCAGCAGCCAGGGCAGCAGCGCGACGAACCCGAGGATCCACACGCCGTGCAGGATCGTCGAAAGTCGCGTGGCGCCGCCAGCCTGCACATTGGCGGAGCTACGCACGATGACGCCGGTCATCGGAAGCGCGCCAGCGACGCCGCAGAGCAGATTGCCGATGCCCTGCGCGCGCAGTTCCTTGTTGTAGTTCGTGCGCACGCCGTCGTGCATCCGGTCCACCGCCGCCGCGGAGAGCAACGTCTCGGCGCTCGCGATAAATGCGATTGCAATCGCTGTTGCAATTAGCGTCGGCTCGGCAAAACGCTGAAGCATTCCCGCATCGGGCAGGGCGATCGCGCCGACGATCGATTGCGGAACATCGACGCGGATGACCTCGAGTCCGAGCCCATAGGCGACCAGGGTGGCAGCCACCACGCCAATGAGTGCGCCGGGCACGAGGCGCAGGCTCTGCGGACGCAGGCGTTCCCAGCCCAGCATCGCCGCTATCGTCAGCACGCCCACAGCGAAGGCGGCCAGCGCTCCGCCACCGGGCGTGAGCCCAAGGATGCGGCCGGGCATCGCCACAAGGTTGTCGATTCCTCCGGGGAGCGGCTTGGCATCGAACAGCACATGGAACTGGCCGAGCACGATCAACAGGCCAATACCTGCAAGCATGCCGTGAACGACCGCGGGCGAAATGGCGCGAAACCAGCCGCCGAGCTTGAAAACACCCGCCGCAAACTGGATGAGACCGGCGAGAACGAGGATCGGACCAAGCGCCGAAAGCCCCTGGTCGCGCACGATTTCGAAGACGATCACGGCAAGTCCCGCCGCCGGCCCGCTCACCTGGAGGGGTGAGCCGGCGAGCGCACCGACGACGATTCCACCGATAATCCCGGTGATCAGCCCTTTCTCGGGCGGCACCCCTGAGGCGATCGCGATCCCCATGCACAATGGCATCGCAACCAGAAAGACGACGATCGACGCGGTAAAGTCGCGCGAGAAGGTCTTGCCGAGAGACGGCACGGCGATATTCATCACACCGCTTCCGCGAAATCGGCGGCGCGCCGCGCGGCATGCGGCAGCGCGACGGGCAGCGGAGCGTCCTCGCGCAGCGGCATGAAGCGGCCGGTCGCTCCGTCCAGGCCGAGTATGCAGCCCGCATGAATGTCGACGAACCAGCCGTGCAGCGCAATTTCCCCGCGCGCGAGGCCCGCCGCTACCGCGGGATGCGTGCGCAGATGGGCAAGCTGAATAACGACATTTTCGAGCGAGACCGCCCGGATCCGCTGGATGTCGTTCATCGCCGGATAACTATCGGTCACAACCTTGTGCGCCGCGTGCGAATGACGCAGCCATGCCGCGACATTCGGCATGCTGCTCAGATCCTGATTGACAGCCAGCGCCTTCATCGCGCCGCAATCCGAGTGGCCGCACACGATGATGTCTCGAACACCAAGCGCGGCGACCGCATATTCGACGGTCGAAGAGACGCCGCCATTTTGCGTCGCGAAAGGCGGCACGATGTTGCCCGCGTTGCGGCACACGAACAGATCGCCGGGCTCGGCCTGCATGATGTGCTCCGGGACGATGCGCGAGTCCGCGCAGGATATCATCAGCGCCTTCGGACTTTGTCCGTCAGTGGCGAGGCGTCCATAGAGTGTGCTTTGATTGGGAAAAGTTTGCTTTTCGAAAGAAAAGACGCGACCGATCAGCTCGTTCACCGAGAGGACTCCTTGATTGGCGCCGAAGGGAGAGGCGGCGCGAACCCGGAGTTAGGACCCGAACTTTGCTGCGACGCAGCATTTGTGTAAGCAAATGTTTCCGCGTGTAAGGAAGTGTTTCCGCCCGCTCAGCCTAGCGGAACGTCGATCTCGGCGCGCAGCCCGCCTGTTGGCCGGTTCGACAGACGCAGCATGCCGCCCTCCCGGCGCGCAACGCGCCGCGCGATCGGGATTCCCAGGCCAAGCCCGAGCGTATCGCGGCTCCGCGCAAGGTCCAGCCGGACGAAGGGCTCGAGCACATGCTCCAGTTCATCTTCGGGAATGCCCGGGCCGTCGTCCTCGACGCAGAGAACGACCCGGCCGTCCTCCGTTCGAAGGCTGATTTGCGCCCCGCCGGCATATTTGATCGCATTCTCAACCAGATTGGACAGAGCGCGTTTGAGCGCCAACGGACGCACGACAATCTCGAGATGGTCCGGTCCTTGATAGGCCGCCCGATCGCCCATGTCCGAAGCATCGTCGACGATTGTGGCCGCCAAGACCGCTATGTCCGTCTGTACGGGCTTTTCAGGATCGCTGTCACCGCCATAGAAAGCGAGGAGCGAAGCGACCATCGCTTCCATTTCGCCGACGTCCTTTTCGATTGAAAGACGTAAAAACGGATCGTCGATTGCCTCAGTGCGAAGCTGCAGCCTTGCGAGCGGCGTGCGCAAGTCGTGGCCGACAGAGGCAAGCGCCTCTGTGCGATCGGTAATCAGTTGATGGATGCGCGCCTGCATTTCGTTGAAGGCGACGATCACGCGCCGGATTTCCGACACACCGACCTCGGGAAGAACCACGGCGTCGCCTTCGCCGATCCGTACCGCGGCGCGCGCGAGCATTCGCATTGGAGCCAGGACGCGGCGCATCAGCAGTCCGCCGATGAGGATAAGTGCGATCGCGGGCACCAGCGCCAACAGGAACCGATTGATCCGCAGCCGCGAGGGATCGACGAGCTGCGTCGCCCTGAACTCCAGCGAGCTTCCGTCGGCAAGCGACAACTGGCCGGCCACCTTGCCGTTACGTCCCGGCTCCTTCAGATGCAGGCGCAAATTCTCCGGTCCCAGAGTAGGCTCCCATCCGATGATCTGCGTGCGCATTTCGTCAAGCGGCGCCGCCATTGGCATGAGCGGGAGGCTGGTCGGATGCCATTCGACGATGAAGGTTTCGCTCGACAGACGGGCCGCGAGCTCCGGGCGTTCGCTGCGCGGGCTCGCGTTCAGCAAACGGCTGGCAGCGGCGAGATGCTCGGCCACGCGGTGCGCCTCATCCTCCTCGACGCGCAATTGCCCGGCGCGCTCGTGAAGGAAGGTGCTGACGGTGAATTCGATCGTGATCGCCAGCAGCAGGATCAGAAAAATCCGCCCGACCAGCCCGAGCGACGGCCGCATGGCGTCGGTCACCGACGCGACACTTCGACGTTGAACATATAGCCGACACCGCGAACAGTGACGATCGGCGCGCTCGCATCCTTGTGCGAAAGCTTGCGCCGCAAGCGGCTGACGAGGACATCGACGCTGCGATCCGAAGCATCGCCGAGCCGCGTTCGCGACAGTTCGATCAACCGTTCGCGCGCAATCACTCGTTGGGGATTTTCCAGGAAGCTGGACAACAGATCAAACTCTGCCCCCGTCAATTCGACGATCGCTCCCGTCGGAGAATGGAGCTCGCGCCTCGAAAAATTGACTGTCCAGCCGGCAAATTCAGCGACCTGCTGTCCGCCCTTGCCATGCTGACGATCCAAACGCCCACGGCGAAGCACGGCACGCACGCGGGCGGTCAGCTCGCGGGTGCTGAATGGCTTGGCGAGATAATCGTCGGCACCCAGTTCGAGCCCGACGACTCGATCGGTCTCGCCGCCTTTGGCGCTCACGAAGATGATGGGCACTTCGCTCAGCTGGCGAAGCTGACGGCAGAGATCGAGACCGCTGGTGCCGGGCAGCATGACGTCAAGCAGCACAAGATCGACGGCCCCGACATCCAGTGCCAGCCACATTTCGGGAGCGGAAGCCGCAGGCCGGACTTGATAGCCATTTTGCTGAAGTGCGCGAGCCGTAAGCGTGCGCAAGGCGGGATCGTCCTCAACGATCAAAATTGTGGAGGCAGTCATTGGAAAATATATGCCGTTCGTTCGTAGAGTGGGGTGATGAAAGCCGGAAGGGCTGATGGGCGGGCGACCTGCCAGCCCCAGATAGGGACGATGCGCCGCTCTTCCAGTGCGCGCATGGACGCAGAAACATTTTCTTACAACAACCCCGGAACGCGCCCCTGCTCCCCGACAACGAGATTTGGGCCTGTTGGAAGACAGTCGGCCGGCAGCGGGAGAGCAGAAGCTGCGAAACAATCCGATTGAGCTGCTTCATGGTCTTCACGGAGTTTCACCTGTGCGTTTTTCCAGCCCGATCCGTGGCTTGGTCGCAGTTGTCTTGGCTTCGCCGACGGTGGCGAATGCTCCCGCGGTGCCGAGACAGCTCGCGAAGATGGATGCCGAAGCCTTTCGGTCCGCTGCGACAATCGACGACGACGATCTGGAATTCGCAACAATCATCTCGACCCGCGAAGGCTTTCGCAAAGAGCGGCGCCTGTCTCAAGTTCAAGGGCGCCCGAACGGTCGAGACGACCTCCGGTTCCGCTTCGCTCCACCTGCGGCCGACGCTGGCGAGGGAGGCGTCAATGCACTAACAATCCGCCTGGGGCACTCGGTGGGGGCCGGTCAGTTACTTGCCGCGGACAGGAACTCGGCGAGGATATAACCATGCGTGCCATGGATCTCGACGCCGTCGAAGCCCGCCAGCTCGGCGCACTTGGCCGCGGAGATGAAGTGATCGCGCAGCACCTCGACTTCAGATCCGGACAGGCCGCGTATGTTTCGGTCCGGAACCTCGTACGGCGCCACCGGCGCATCGACGAGCGCCGTTTCCGCCCGGCTTCCCGCATGGTGCAACTGCAACGACGACAGCTAGCCTTTTGCCCTGATCCCCGCCGCCAGCGACGCAAGACCTTGAACATGCTCCTCGCCGAACACCCCGACTCGTCCGATAAAGCCTTGCCCAACCCGCTGGACATGCGCCGCAGCGGTCATCGTCAGCGCAAATCCCCCTGCGACGCACATCTCCAGCCAATGTTGCTCGACATCCGACAGGCGGCCATCCGCATGGCTTTGCCTGTTGGTGAGTGCGAGCATGAAGTGGTTCTTCATCGCGGGACCGCGGGCAAGCGACAGCGGTTCGAACAGCTTCTTAGACGAGATGGGGGCTCTTCAGATATTGGGCGGGAGACCGGAATTATCGCAAAGTAAACCCGCGATATCCCTCCGCCGCCGCGTCAGCGCAGATTTCGCGATAGCGGCCGAGGCCCCCGATGTAGACGGGAAAAGTGCGCGGCTTGCCCGGCACATTGGCGCCGGTGTACCAGGTGTTGGCGGTCGGATAGAGCGACAGCGAACCCAGCGTCGTCACCTTCTTCATCCAGCCATCTTCGGCATCGGCGTTCGCCTCGACCGAGCGCAGGCCGTCGGCGCGCATATGGGTGATGCAATCGCAGACCCAATCGACATTCTGCTCGTTCAAAAGGATGAAATTGGCGAGCGCCGACGGACCATTCGGCCCAGCAATGACGAACAGGTTCGGGAAACCCTCGATCATCAGTCCAAGATGCGAACGCCCGCCATCGGCCCATTTGTCCTTCAGCTTGCGGCCGTCCCTGCCCTCGATGTCGATCGACAACATCGCGCCGGTCAGCGCGTCATAGCCGATCGCCGCGATAATGATGTCGACCTCGACTTCGCCCTCCGCGGTGCGGATGCCCCTTTCGGTGATCTCGACGATCGGATGCTCGAGGCAATCCTTCAGCGTCACATTGTCGCGGTTATAGGCTTCGTAATAGCCGGTATCGAGGCACGGGCGCCGTGCGAAGATCGGGTAGCCGCGGGGGATTAGCCGGCGTGCGGTGTCGGGATCGTTCACCACCTCGGCGATCTTGCCACGGACGAATTCGGCGACGACCTCGTTCGCCTCGCGATTGGTGAGCAGGTCGGAAAAGAGGCCGAGGAACGACAGGCCGCTATGTGCCCATGCATCCTCCATCAGCTTCTCGCTCTCGGTCGGCGTCACGCTGAACACCGGACGGTGCGTGATCGGGCGGACACCGCCGGTCAGCGAGTGGCGCGCGGCGGCGCGCAGCCCCGGATAATGCGCCTTGATATGCGCGACATAGTCTTCGTCGAGCTTGCGGTTGCGCATCGGCAGCGTGAAACTGGGCGTGCGCTGATAGACATAGAGATGCCCGGCCTGCTCGGCGACCACCGGCACGATCTGGATGCCCGACGATCCGGTGCCGATCACCGCGACGCGCTTCCCCTTGAGGTCGACATCGTGATGCGGCCATTTGCCCGACAGATAGAGCTCGCCCTTGAACTTGTTCGCGCCCGGAATGTCGACCTGTTTCGGCACCGACAACGGACCGGTCGCCATCAGGCAATAGCTCGCCTCATAGACATCGCCGCGATCGGTCTCGATCCGCCACAGCGCCGCGTCCTCGTCATAATGAACCGCGGTTGCGCGCGTTTCGAAGCTGATGTCGCGCTTCAGATCGAGCTTGTCGGCGACGAAGCGCGCGTAGGAGAGGATTTCGGGCTGCGCCGCGAACTGCTCGCTCCACGTCCATTCCTGCTGGATCTCGTCGGAGAAGGAATAGCTGTAGTCGATGCTCATCACGTCGCAGCGCGCGCCGGGATAGCGGTTCCAGTACCAGGTGCCGCCAACATCGTCGCCGGCTTCGATCAGATGAACATCCAGCCCCATGCCGCGCGTGCGGTGCAGCGCATACATGCCCCCGAATCCGGCGCCGATAATCAGCGCGTCGAGGCGGCGGGGAGTCTTGTCAGGGTAGGAATTGGCCTGTTGCATCGGAAATCCTTGGGAAAGTCTTGTGTCGGTCGTCGGGCGGCGAAGTCTCGGGCCCGCCCCGAGGGCGCTGCGGGCTGGAGAAGATCAGCCAGCGGACGTCCGGGCTGAAATTTCGGCGCGCGCGAGGTCCATCCCGCTTCGATAGTCGCTCTTGCCGCTCGCATGGCGCGGCAGGACGGCGACGCGTATGATCGTGCGCGGCTGCTTGTAGGCGGCAAGGTCCTCGGACAACGCGGCGCGCAGCGACTCATCGTCGGGGCTGTCGCCCGCCTCGATCAGCGCGGTGACGACGCTGCCCCATTTCGGATCGGGCAACCCGAACACCATCGCGTCGGCGATGCCGGCAACACGCTTCAGCGCCTCCTCGACCTCTTCGACGAACACCTTTTCGCCGCCGGTGTTGATGCACATGCTGCCCCGGCCGAGCAGGCGGAAGCGCCCGTCGGGCAGGCGTTCGGCCATGTCGCCGGGGACCGCATAAGCCTGCCCGTCGATCGTGCGATAGACGCTTGCGGTCTTTTCGGGATCGCCGTGATAGCCAGCGCCGAACGGCGGGCGCCGCGCAAGCCAGCCTGAACCCACTTCGTCGTCGGCGAGCACGCGACCGCTGTCCTGATCGACGATCACCGTCTGCGGACCCGGCTCGAAAAGCCCGGTCGGCGTCGCGCGGTCCTTGTTGGTGATCGCATAGCCGAAGCCCGAAGCCTCCGACGCGCCAAGGATGTCGAGCAGCGTGAGCTGCGGCAGCGCTTCGAGGAGCGCCGCCTTCACCTGTTCGGACCACATCAGCCCCGCCGACGAAATCAGCCGCAGCGCCGACAGATCCCAGCGCCCCGGATTGGCGAGCAACGTGTCGGCCATCGGCCGCGCGAAGGCGTCGCCGACGATCAGGATGCGCGTGACGCGGTGCCGCTCGGTCTCGCTCCATAATTCCTCGGCGCTGAACCGGTCCGACGGCAGCAATACCGCCGTACCGCCGACGAGCAGTTCGGCGAGCGAGCTGTTGAGCCCCGCACCGTGCATCAGCGGACAGGCGGGCATCACCCGGCCCGCCGCGCCCTTGAGCACCTGCGCGATATGATCGTCCATGCTCGCGGGGGTCGACACAGCGACCGGCGATTCCAGCTGCGAACGCCGCGCATCGGCCGAGCGCCACATCACACCCTTCGGACGCCCGGTGGTGCCGCCCGTATAAAGAAGATAACCGTCGTCGGGCGACCGCTCGATGCCCAGCGGCGACGCGTCGCCGTTCGATACGGTCGCGTCATAGGCGCCGTCACCGCCGATCTGCACCGCATAGGTCAAATGGTCGATCGCCCCGCCGATCAGCGGCGCAACGACCGGCGCGAACTCGTCCTGATAAAAGAGGCCCGCCGCCTGACAGTCGTGCAACACATATTCGATCTCGGACGTCGTGTAGCGATAGTTCAGGTTGACGTGCGTCAGCCGCGCCTTGAATGCGGCGGCGGCAATCTCGATGAATTCGGGAATGTTGCGCGCAAGAATCGCGATACGCGCGCCGGCCGGCAGCCCGGCCGTCAGCATCGCGCGCGCCAGGCGGTTCGAGCGTGCGTCGAAATCGGCCCAGTTGGTGACATGATCGCCGCGAATGATCGCCGGCTGATCGCCCGGTACATGCGCCGCAGTCGCGTCCAGCAGGTCGCCGAAATTCCAGTCCATGACGATAGCCCTCAGCGGCCCTGGAAAACCGGCGCGCGCTTTTCGACGAAGGCCGCGACGGCTTCCTGCGCGTCGTGCGAGGTCGACAGCTTTGCGGTGTTGCCCTGTTCGTAGATATAGCCGTCGCGCAGCGTCATATTCTCGATCGTTCGCATGCTGTCCTTGGCGTAACGCGTTGCGAGCGGGCTTTTCGACGCGATGACCGCGGCCATGTCCATGCAATAGGGCAGCAACTCGTCTGCGGGCAGGCATGCCTCGATGATGCCGCGACGGTACATTTCAGAAGCGGGCGCGCGATAGCCGGTCAGCATCATGCGCCGCGTCAGCGAATGCGGAACAATGCGCGACGTGTGCTTGCCGCCGCCCATCAGGCCCACGTCGATCTCGGGAAGGCCGAAGACGGCATTTTCGGAGGCCACGATGATGTCGCAGCTCGCCGCGAGGCCGAAGCCGGCGCCGAGCGCGGGGCCGTTGACCGCGGCGATGACCGGCTTGGCACAATCGGCGATAGAATAGGCCACTTCGCGCACGACGCGGTTGCGGTTCCAGCGCTTGCCGGGGATCGACAGGTCGGGCCGATTCTTGAGGTCGGCGCCGGCGCTGAAGCATTTGCCCGCGCCGGTCAGCACCGCGACGCGCACATCGTCGCGGTCGTTGAAGCTGTCGAAAACGTCGGTGAGTTCCTGAAGCATGTCGAGCGCGGCCGCGTTGACCGGCGCATTGTCGAGCGTAACGAGCGCGACATGATTTTCGATTTCGGTTCGAATGCTGCTCATGATCTTGTCTCCCAGTGCGCAGGGTCATGGCATCGGCGCATCGGGATCGGGGCGCGAAAGCCGCGCGCCGCGTCAAAAATCTCATTCTGGATTGAACGTGTCCGCGCGGAATCGCGATTGTGATTATTGCTGTCTCTTCCGCGCCTTCATTGCTCTTGGCGCCGCAACGCCGGAACGAAGGGCAGTCGGCTCGTCATCGAACGGCAACACGATTTAAAATCCGCGCACCCCTTCACGGCGAATCGCCCACCGGAGGACCAACGGAAAGCGCGATTCACACCAGGGAGTGGACAATGAACAAACACTATAAGCTTCTGTTGGCGGGTGCCGGTTTCGCCGCGATGATGACGGCATCGCCCGTGCTCGCGCAGGACCAAGAGACGGCGCAGGACGAAGCGCAACAGAGCGGCAGCGGCAGCGGCGGCCTCGGCGACATCATTGTGACCGCGACGAAGCGCGGTTCGGCGCAGAATGTACAAGATGTTCCCATCGCGATCACCGCGTTCGGGTCGAACGAACTCGACAGCATTCACGCGCGTTCGATTTCGAGCGTCAGCTACGCGGTTCCCAACGCTTCGCTCGAAAGCGTCGGCACGACGCCTGGCTATGCGAATTTCTCGATCCGCGGCCTCGGCATCAATAGCTCGATCCCCTCGATCGACCCGACCGTCGGCGTGTTCGTCGACGGTGTCTATCTGGGCGTCAGCGCTGGCGTGCTCTTCGACACCTTCGACCTTGAAGGCGTCGAAATCCTGCGCGGACCGCAGGGCCTGCTGTTTGGCCGCAACGTCACCGGCGGCGCCGTCCTTCTGCGCACCACCACCCCGTCGAACCGCTTCCGCCTCGATGCCAAGGCCGCGCTCTCGACCGGACTCGAAAAGCGGGCGAGCATTTCGGTTTCGGGTCCGCTCGCGGGCGATGTGCTCAGCGGCAAGGTCGCCGTCTATTACAACGACGACGACGGCTGGTTCCGCAACGACTTCGACGGCAAGAAGATCGGCGGCAGCGAAACGTTGATCATGCGCTCGGCTCTCCGCCTCCAGCCGAACGACAGCTTCGATCTCGTTCTGCGTTATGAACATGGCCGCATCCGCGGCGACGGCCCGGCGGTGACCAATCACGGCCTCTTCCCGCGCGACAGCTTCCGCGTGAACCAGAACTACGCCGGCTTCGTCAAAACCGACTGGGATCAGGGCATTGCCGAGCTCAACATCGACACCGCATTCGGCGACGGCAAGATCACCAACATCGCCGCCGTTCGCGCGCTCAGCAACGATTCGGGTGCTGACGTCGACGGCTCACCAGTGACCAGCCTTCACTCGCGCAACAACATCCACCAGTGGCAGTTCAGCAACGAGCTTCGCTATGCGGGGACCTTCGGCGCGTTCGACGTCACGACGGGGCTCTTCTATTTCAATCAGGACATCAATTACGCCGAACAGCGCCTGCTGTCGGGCGGAGCGCTGACCGTATCGGGTGGCGGCCGCCAGAAGCAGAGGACGGGCGGTGTCTTTGCGACCGTCGACTGGCGCCTTACCGAGCAACTGACCTTCAGCGTCGGCGCGCGTTATTCGGCCGAGGAAAAGGAAGTGCAGGTCCGCTCGATCGGCGTCGGCGGCTGTAATCTCGACACGCTTCGCTGCAGCTACGACTTCAACGACAAGGATAGTTGGGACGGCTTCACGCCGCGCATCGGTGTCCAGTTCAAGCCGACCGACGATACCTTGCTCTATGCGTCGTTCGCCAAGGGTTTCCGCAGCGGCGGGTATAACTTCCGCAACCTCAACCCCAACGTCGATCCGGGTCCGTTCGATCAGGAAAAGCAGGACGCCTATGAAATCGGCCTGAAGCAGGAAGTCGGCGGCTTCGCGCGCGTCAACATCGCCGGCTTCTACAGCCGCATCAACGGCACACAGCGCGAATTCCAAGCGCCTTTCGCGCCGTTCGGCAACTTCCAGATCATCACCAACGCTGCCGATGTGTCGATCAAGGGGATCGAGGGTGAAGTGCTGGTTAAGCCGGTTTCCGGCCTGACGATCGCCGGCCAGTTCGGCTACACCAAGGGCAAATATGAAGACATCCTCTTCGACCTCAACGCCGACGGCGTCATCAACGACCGCGATTATGCGCTGAAACTGCCGCGCCTGTCGCCGTGGAGCTATGGCGGGTCGATCACTTATGCGACCCGCGTCGGCGGCGATTTCGATGTCGAAGGCCGCGTCGGTGCGAACTATCGCGATGCCGCTTTCTACAACGACCAGAACACCGGCCTGCTCCGTGCAGCGACGATGGTCGATGCCAGCTTGGCGGTGACGCATGGGCGGGTGAAGCTGTCGGTTTACGGGAACAACCTCCTCAACGAGGCGACGTTCGGGACCGAGGCGCCGCTGCCCTTCTTCGCCGGATCGACCTTCTCCCCGCTCAACAAGGGCCGGGTCTACGGTGTCGAGGTCGGATATAAATTCTAACCTCTCTCCCACTGGAGCCCGCCAAAAGCGGGCTCCATTTTCATGGGGCTCGTCATGACCAAATCACTCGAAGGGCGCGTTGCGCTCGTCACCGGCGCGTCGCGCGGCCTCGGCCGCGACATCGCGCTCAAACTCGCCGGCAACGGCGCATCGGTCGCGCTGCTCGACCGCAAGGCGCATTGGGCCGATGATCTGGTTCAGGAGATCGCGGCCGATGGCGGCAAGGCGATCGCGCTCGGCTGCGACGTGTCCGACGGCGCCGCGCTGCACGAGGCGTTCGATACCGCGGCGGCCGAACTTGGCGGGATCGACATCGTCGTCAACAACGCGATGTGGACCAAATATTCGCCGATCGAGGGCATCGATGCTGAAAGCCTGGATCGCATGCTCGGCGTCGGCATCGCCGGCATCATCTGGGGCACCCAGGCCGCAGCGAAACATATGCGCGCGCGCGGCGCCGGGTCGATCGTCAACATCGCATCGGTATCGGCGCACCTCGGACTGCCGAACGCAATGGTCTATTGCGGGATCAAGGCGGCGGTCGAAGGCATGACGCGGTCGTCGGCGATCGAACTCGCGCCGTCGGCGATCCGCGTCAACGCCGTTGCTCCGTCGACCGTTGCGACCGAAGGTGTGCGCGCGATGCTGGACGATGCGACCTTCGAGGCGCGCGTCGCGAGCACCCCGCTCGGTCGGCTCGGCGAAACCTCGGACATTGCCGAAGCGGTGATCTTCTTCGCCGACGGCAATCGTTCGGGCTTTGTGACGGGTCAGTCTCTGCTTGTCGACGGCGGCATCTCGATCGCCCTTCGCTGATCGCTCAGCGATACATGCCTTCCGCGATCCCGGGGACATCGAGCCCGCGGATCGCGGTGATCCGCCCGGCATCGGGATGATTGGCGATCAGCCGATGCCCCGAATTGGCGATGCTCGTCAGATAGAGCGTAGCGAGCTTCTCCCCGCCAAACGCGGGACACGAAGGATAGGGCAACGGCACGGGGATCGATCGCAGCAGCGTCCCGTCGGGCGAATAGCAACCGACCGCCTGCGCGAGCACCAGAGCAACCCAGATCCGCCCTTCGGCATCGACGGTCGCGCCGTCGGCGCCCGATCCGCCATTCGCCTGACAATCGACCAGATCGTGGCGCTTGCCGATCGCTCCGGTCGCCTGGTCATAGGCATAACGGCGAAGCTTGCCGTCGAGGCTGTCGGCAAAATAGAGCGTATCGCCACCCGGCGAAAAACAGATGGCATTGCCGATCCCGATCCCGCTCTCGATCTGCTCGATCGCGCCGTCGGCGTCGAGCCGGAACAGCCCGCCCGCGCCCAGCGCATCGCCCGTTCGCATCGACGCACAAAGGAAACGCCCGGCGCGGTCGGCCTTGCCATCGTTCAGCCGCGTCCCCGCCGCCATCGCAGGATGCGCCACCGGCGACACCTGCCCGCTGCCCGTGTCGAAACGATAAAAGCCGTCGGCCATCGCAACCACCAGGCCGTCCGACGCCAATCCGATGCTGCCGACGGGCTGATCGAGCGTCCATTCAGCCTGCTCGCCGCCTTCGGCATCGCTGGAATGAAGGCGCCCTGCCGCGGAATCGACCCACCAAAGCCGCCCGCTCCGATGATCCCACAGCGGACTTTCGCCAAGACCGGCGACGCCAGCATTCAACAGTTCGATTTCGACAGGCATAGAATCTCCCTTTCGCCGCGACGATAGACGGCGGCGCGGTACGCACGGCGCGTGGTGCGCTGCAGCCTCCCATTATTCCGGATGAAATGCTTATTCGGCGGCGATGGCGTATTCGTCGATATCCTCGTCGCCAGCGGGGCGCTGATCCTGCGGGAAACGCTCGTGAAACTCGGCGATCGTATCGCGCATGATCTCGACATATTCGGCGCGGCGCGGCGACAGCCGCTCGGTCGTGCCGCCGATCCCGATGACGAGCGGAATGCCGTGAATGCTCTCGCCCAGCGGCATCGCGATCGACGCAATCCCCGGCACCGGATGCTCGGGCCAATAGACATAGCCCGTGTGGCGAATCCAGCGGATGCGGCTCATCACATCCTCCAGCGTGATCCGCCGGTCGGGGTTGAGCTCATAATAGTTGGAATAGCGGTAAATCTTGTCGATCTCGCGGTCGCGCATCCGGCTCATCAACGCCATGCCCGACGTCGCATCGAGCATCAGGCGCATTTCGCCCGGATTGGGCGGACGCTTGTGCGGATGGTCGGGCACTCGCATCATCACATATTGGATGAACAGGTCGTTCTGCGTGACGAGGACGATGGTCTCGTCGGTCTTGCGGAAAAGCTCGTCGATCAACCAGCTATAGCCGCTGCCGAACGCCACATGGCCATAAAGCCAGCTACCGAGCGACGCGACCTGCAAGGTGGGCAGATAGGTGCGCGTGTTGCGATTGTAGTTGAGGTAGCCCTCGATCACCATGCTCTTGAGCAGGTTGGTCGTGCTCGACTGCGGATAACCGAGTGCCGAATAGATTTCGTTGAGGCGCAGCGGCGCGCGGCGGTCGCGAAACAGTTCGAGCACTTCGAACGTGCGCGACGCCGATTTGACGGGTTTTCTTTTCATCTCTCCATCCCAACAACGAGAAGGCGTCATCGCCTTGAACGGTCGGTCCAATCGCCGTCCTACGACGGTCTCTGATGAAGGCATGATAACTTCAAAGACCGCCAAGCGGCCAAAACCGCGGGTTTGGCGGCCCATATCACATATGTGATTTCCTTGCGACCCTCAGGCGTGCGCCATTGCTGCCGTCAAATGCGCGGATATCCGCTCGCCCCAAGCATGCCGCAGCCGCGGCGGACCGTCATGGCCCATCGTCTCGTCGACTTCGATCGCAGCGCTTGGGATCGCTTCTGCGGTCTCGAAGGCGCGTGCCAGCGGGATCACCTTGTCGTGGCGGCCGTGCAGGATCAACGTCGGCACGCGAACCGCGCCGAGCGCCGCGCGCAGGTCCGGGGCGGCAAGGCTTGCGGCGAAATGGCGTGCGGTCCCGCCGGGAAGGATGCCGTGCCGCCAAGCAGTCCGCGCCTCCTCGGCGACTCGCTCCGGGTCGAAATCCTCCGCCATGCCATTCGTCTGCGCGACCGCGAGCTGGCGCGCGACATAAGCGTCCTCATCGGGAATATTCTCGGCCATCAGCCGGTCGAGCGCTGCATCGGGGACCGCATCGGCCATCGACCGGCTCATCGCCATGACGAGCGCCAAGCTTAGCACGCGATCGGAGTGCCGAACCGCAAGCTGCTGCGCGACGAGACCGCCGATCGAACGCCCGACAAAATGCGCCGCCACGACACTCTCGGCATCCATCACCGCCAGCACGTCGGCGGCCATGTCCGCGATCCCATAAGGCGGTTGGGCCGTGCCCGCACCCAGCGCTGCGCCCTTGACCGCATGAAGGTCGGGCATCGCGCCGGTCATCGCGGCAGATCGTCCCGTGTCGCGGCTGTCGATGCGGATCGGCACAAAGCCCGCGGCCATGATCGGGGCACAAAAGCCATAGTCGAAATCGGTCGAAGGACGCCCTGCCCCCGCGAGCAGGATCACGACCGGACCGGTCCCGGCCGCCATGCGCTGATAATGGATGCGAACGGGGCCGTTCATCGCAAAGGCCATGCGCGTTTCTCCTTGCCAACCGCTGTGCTCGGTCCGCGCACGCTATGCGAGCGCGACACGACGGGCGCGCGACATATCAGCATGGGGATAATCGCTGCGCCGGGCTGCCACGCCCCTGCGTCCGCCGAACTCGCGCCTAAGGTGATTGCTGAGAAAGACGGGCGAAGTGCCCGCCGCGGAGAGGCGAATGACCGGCAACACAATCACGCACACCGACGACGTCCAGCCGACGCGCATGCCCTATGGCGCGCTGTCGCTGCTGATGATCGTCTATGCCTTCAACATGCTCGACCGGCAGATCGTGACGATCCTCGTCGAGCCGATGAAGGCCGACCTTACCCTTGCCGACTGGCAGATCGGGATGATCAGCGGCCTTGCCTTTGCGCTCTTCTATACATTGCTTGGCATCCCGCTCGCCCGCATCGCCGATCGTGGCAACCGCGTCGGGATGATCGCCATCGCGCTGTTCGTGTGGAGCGGCTTCACTGCGCTCTGCGGCCTTGCGCGCAACTTCACCGAATTGCTGCTCGCACGCATCGGGGTCGGGGTCGGCGAAGCAGGCTGCACCCCCGCCGCGCACAGCCTGATCACCGATTATGTTCCGCGCGAACAGCGCGGCCGCGCGCTTGCCCTTTATTCGCTGGGCGTTCCGGTCGGCTCGCTCGCGGGCCTTGTCCTCGGCGGCATATTGCTCGCGACCCTCGGCTGGCGCGCCGCCTTCCTGATCGCCGGCGTTCCCGGCATCATGCTCGCGGCGATCGTGTGGTTCACGCTCGACGAACCGCGCAAGCGCGCCGTCACGGCGCAGACCACTGCCCCGCATATGCCGCTGGGTCAGGTGCTCGCCACGCTGCGCCGCCTGCCTAGCTTCTGGCTGATCTCCTTCGGCACCGCGATGGGCGCCTTCGGCTATTATGGTCAGGCATCCTTCTTCGGCTCGCTCTACATGCGCACGCATGTTGCCGGGATCGACGCAATGGCCACCGATTGGGGCGTGCCGCCGACCGTCTTCCTCGGGCTCAGCCTTGGCCTGATCGTCGGCCTCGTCGGCATGGTGGGTACTTTCGTCGGCGGCCAGCTCGCCGACCGTGCCGCGCGGCGCGGGATCAAGGGTTACACTCTGGTTCCGTCGAGCTCGCTCGTGATCGCGGCCCCCCTGTTCGCAGGGGCCGCACTCGCCCCGACCGTCGCGCTGTCCTTCACCTTCCTCAGCTGCGCGATCTTCGTTCATGCGCTCAACTATGGCTCGGTCTTCGCCTCGGTGCAGACGCTCGTCCCGGCACGGGTGCGCGCCATGGCGGCGGCGGTGCAATTGTTCGTCACCAACGCGATCGGCCTTGCTTTGGGGCCGTTGTTCGTCGGTATCGCCAGCGACCTCCTCGCGCCCTCGCTCGGCAGCGAGCAGGGGCTGCGCGCGGCAATGGCGCTCGTCGCGATGCCGCTTGCGATCGGGTCGTTGCTGTTCTGGCTGGCGGGGCGCCGGATCGAAGCCGACGAGGCAAAGCAGGGCACCTGACGCGCCCTGCAAATCCCGTACTTATCGGGTAAGTTCGGCGAACCGCGCCTTATGATGGTCACGGTCGCCATGCGCCAGGTCGAGCATCATCTGGCGGCGGAGGTGATGGCTGACGATCAGCTCCTCGCTGGTGCCGACCCCGCCGTGCAGTTGCACCGCCTGCTGCGCGACCGCGATGCCGCATTGCGCGACGCGCACCTTCGCCGCGGCGATCAGCGACGACGCGTCGCCGCCGCTCGCAAGCTGCGATGTCGCGACCATCGTCAGCGCGCGCGCTTCTTCGCACGCGATGCTCATGTCGACCACCTTGTGCTGGACGACCTGAAAACTGCCGATCGGCGTGCCAAACTGCTGGCGGGTGCGGACGTAATCGAGCGTTGCGGCGACTGCCGCCTCCATCGACCCGACGGCTTCGGCCAGATGCGCGACGATCGCGCGGTCGAGCGCGGCTTCAATGCGGTACGCCGCCTCGCCGATCGCGCCGACCGGAATGCCCGCGACGTCAATAAGGTCGAGGTTACAATGGCGATGGCTGTCGACCGAACGGAAGCGCTGGACGGTCAAGCCGTCGGCGCCGCGCGGGACGAGGAACAGGCTGACGCCCTCGCGCTCGCCCGAAACTCCCGACGTCCGCGCCGACACCAGATACCAGTCGGCGTCGGCACCGTCCTCGACATGCGCCTTGGCGCCGGTCAGTCTGAATGTGTCGCCATCGGCCACCGCTCGGGTCGAAATGACAGCAACATCAAAGCCTTGCTCCTCGACCAGCGCAGCGGCGATCCGCACCTCGCCCGCCCCGATCTGCTCAAGAAGAGCTGCACAATGCCCGCCCCCGCCGGCGATCAGCGCCGCCGGAAGCACGCAATGGCTGACATAGGCATCGGTCATCAGGTGCCGACCGACACCTTCCACGATCGCCATGACCTCGACCGGCCCGCCGCCGAGCCCGCCGTCATCCTCGGCGATCGGCAGCATCAGCCACCCAAGCTCGGCCATCTGCGCCCAACGCCGCGCGGCACCTTCGCCAACTTCCGCCAACCGCTTCAGCCGGTCGGCCGCGTTCCATTCGTCGGAGCCGAAGCGCACGGCGCTATCGTGCAGCATCTGCTGCTCGTCATTATAGGCGAACTGCATGGGTCTTCTCCCTCAAAGGCCGAGTGCGCGGCGCGCGATAATGTTGCGCTGGATCTCGCTCGACCCGCCATAGATGGTGGTGACGCGCGCATAGAGCGCGCCCTTCAGCGCAAAGGGCATGTCGTCGGGCAGCACGCTTTCATCGTCGAGCGCCGCGAAATGCTGCGCCTTCGGTCCCAGCGCCTCGACCCACAGCGCGGTCGCCTGCTGCGTCAGTTCGGACCAGCGCAGCTTGACCATCGAACCGCGCGGGCCGGAGTCGGCACCCGATGCGGCATCGGCCAACAGCCGCAGCACCATCGCCTGCACCGCCATCGCCTCGATCTCAATCTGCGCCAGCCTGGCCTTGAACTCGGGCTTGTCGATCAGCGACCCCTGCGCAGTCCGGCGGCGTGTCGCTGCCTCGCGCACGGCGCGCAGCGTCTGCGGCAGGAACATCGCAGTTGCCGCCGCGACCATGCGCTCGCGGTCGAGCAGCACCTTTCCGTAATTCCAGCCCATGCCCTCCTCGCCGACGACATTGGCGGCGGGGATGCGGACATCGTCGAGGAACACCTCGTTCGTGTGATGCTTTTCGTCGAGCGTGTGGATCGGGCTGATCCGGATGCCCGGCGTGTCCATGTCGACGAGCATCAGCGAAATGCCCTGCTGCCGCCGCCCCTCGGTCGAAGTACGGGCAAGGATGAACATGCGGTCCGCGACATGAGCATAGCTCGTCCACATCTTGTGGCCGTTGACGACATAGTCATCGCCGTCCCGGGCCGCACGCGTGCGAAGCGCCGCAAGGTCTGAGCCAGCGCCGGGCTCCGAATAGCCCTGACACCACCAATCCTCGCCGCTGATGATGCGCGGCAGGTAGAAATCCTTCTGTACCTGGCTGCCATAGGTGAAGATGATCGGGCCGATCAGTTCGAGCCCCTGATGGAATTGCGCGGGCGCATCGGCCGCCGAGGCTTCCGACCAGAAGATATGCAGTTGCTGTGGGCTCCAGCCGGTGCCGCCATATTCCTTCGGCCAAGTCGGCGCCCCCCAGCCGCGATCGGCAAGTCGGCGCTGATAGGCTACCAGGTTTTCGGGCGAAAGGCGCAGCCCGGCGCGAACGGTCTTTTTCCATTCCTCGGGAATCGAGTTCGCGAAAAAATCGCGCACTTCCTGCTGAAACTCCCGGTCTTCGGGCGCCAGGTCCAGATTCATCTTCGCTTCTCCCATCGATTGCGGAAGGCTTAGCGCCAGCGCGACCCCCCTGGCTCGCGAGCGGAGGGAGATCGCGCCAATTTCGCAAATGTGATTGTCGGCGTGTGCGCCCCGCGATGCTTCGCACCCGCGCCCGGCTGGGCAATCGTCGAAACCAATCAAGTTATTAAAGGAGAGGTTTCATGCACGGCCTGATGCAGGCGCAACCATTGACGACCGCGATGCTGATCCGGCACGCGGCGACCAATCACCCACGGCGCGAGATCGTGTCGCGCCGCGCCGACGGCTCGCTCGAGCGTTCGGACTGGCAGACGGTCGAACGCCACGCGCGGCACATCGCCGCCGGGCTTGCCGACCTCGGCCTGAAGCCCGGCGATCGCGTCGCGACGCTGGCCTGGAACCGCCTGCCCCACCTCGAACTCTATTATGGCGTCAGCGGTGCCGACATGGTGCTGCACACCGTCAACCCCCGCCTCTTCCCCGAACAGATCCGCTACATCATCGACCATGGCGGTGCACGCGTGCTGTGTGTCGACCCCGACCTGCTACCGATGATCGAGCCGCTGCTCAGCGACCTACCGAAGATCGAGCGCGTCATCATTCTCGCCGACCAGGCCGATATGCCCGAAACCGCGATTGCCGATCCGATTTCGTACCAGAGCCTGACCGACGGCCCACGCGCGATCGCGAACTGGCCCGATCTCGACGAGAATAGCGCCAGCGCCCTCTGCTACACCAGCGGAACGACGGGCAATCCGAAGGGCGTCCTCTACAGCCATCGCTCAACCGTGCTGCATGCGATGAGCGCGCTCGCGAATGATTCTATGTCGCTGGGCGCCGCAGACTCGATCCTCGTCGTGACGCCGCTGTTCCACGTCAACGCCTGGGGCATCCCCTATTCGGCCGCGATGGCTGGATCGAAGCTGGTTTTGCCGGGATCGGCACTCGATCCCGTGTCGCTCTATGAGTTGATGCGCGATGAAGGCGTCACCTTCTCACTCGGCGTGCCGACGATCTGGTTCGCCTTTCTCGATCATCTGGAACGCGAACGCGCGGTCGATGACCGCAAGGCGCTCAGACTCGACCGCATCTTCACCGGTGGCGCCGCGACCCCGCGCTCGCTGATCGAACGCTTCCGTAACCTGCTGGGCGTCGAGACGATGCAGGCGTGGGGGATGACCGAAACCAGCCCGGTCGCAACCGTCTGTCGCCCGCTCGCCCACCACGCCGATCTTGATGAGGAGGCGCAGATCGACCTTCGCGCGATGCAGGGCCGCTCGGTGTTCGGCATCGAACTACGTATCGAGGATGAGGACGGCAAGGAACTGCCGCGCGACGGCGAGGCGGCAGGGTTGCTCAAGGTTCGCGGCCCGTGGGTGCTGAGCGCCTATCACGGCCAAGCGGCAGGCAGCGCGCTCGACGCGGACGGCTGGTTCGACACGGGCGACGTCGCGAAAATCGATCCCGACGGCTTCCTTCAGATCACCGACCGCGCCAAGGACGTGATCAAGTCGGGCGGCGAATGGATTTCGTCGATCGATCTCGAAAATGCAGCTGTTGCGCACCCGAAGGTTGCCGAGGCCGCGGTGATCGGCGTCGCGCATCCCAAATGGCAGGAACGCCCGTTGCTGCTGGTTCAGCTGCACGCCGCCGAAGCCTGCACGAAGGACGAGATCATGGACCATCTTGCCGACAAGGTCGCACGCTGGTGGCTGCCCGACGATGTGATCTTCGTCGAGGAATTGCCGCACACCGCGACGGGCAAGTTGCTCAAGACCGAACTTCGCAAGCGCCACGGCGATCATTTCGCCGCGACGGCGGATGCCGTCACCTGATCGCGAAGACGTGATACATCGGGCCGCCGTCGGTGCGCATGCCATTGGCGACGGCGATGATGCGGTTCATCCAGTCATAATCGGGATGCGACGTGACGAAGCGCGGCGTCGTGCGCAAATAGAGATCTTCGTAGGGTCCTGCCTCGCGCCGCCTGAAACGCTCGGCCGCCTCGGGCGAGGTCGGGACGGTGAGGCCGGTGTAATGCATCGCGATCCGCGCGCCATCGTCGGTTTCGAGCGATGTACGCACGTCGATGATCATCGTGCCGTCGCCGCGCCAGGTCACCCAGTCGGCCCCGTCGGGCATGACCCGCCCCTTGAGCCGCGGCCCCTCGAACGTCCCGCCATGCACGGGAAAAATCCCGAGCCGGCTTTCACCGCCGATCGGCTGCGCCTGGTCATAGGCGACATTCAGCCGCATCACGAACAGCGGCTCCCATGCCAGCGTCTCGATGCCCATTACCCCTCTCCCTTCGCCGCCGTACCGAACAGCGCATAGACCGGATCGTCGGGCCAGGGTCGCCCGACCGATTTGCGGTGCGCGAACCGCTCGGCCTCGCTCTTGTCCGGCGCCGGGCGTTCGTCGATCCAGTCGAAGACGACGACCCGGTCGGCCACCCGCCATTCGCCGGCCCGCTTTTCGAACCGGTCGACATAGCGTCCCGCCATCATGAGTTCGACCTGCCCGCCTTCGCTGCCCGGCTGGCGCTGCAGGGCGGTGAAATAGCTCTCGACCGCCGCCTCATCGCCGCGCAGCTCGATCAGGATATTGTGGATCTGGTGAATGCCGCGCTCGATCAGGGGCAGCGTCTGCATCGCCCAGTCGATAAAACCGTCGGTCGTCCCGTTATAGGCGCCATGATCGTCGGTGCCGCCCGGCCAGCAGGCGGATCGCAACAACGCCTCGTCCGCGCGGTCGATCCCGCGACAATAGCGATAGAGGCAATCGCGGATCATCTCGCGATCCCAGAGTTTACCGATGTCCGCTTCCATGGCCTGCAAATCTCCCGAGCTATTTCGGCCGAATGTGCCCCACCTGAGCGCGCGGCCAAAATCGCGCCGCGCCGGGGACCGCATTATCCTGTGGGAGATGAACGGCCAGCGCGACGCGCGTCAGGCGGCGCGCTCGAAGATCGCTGCGATGCCCTGCCCGCCGCCGATGCACATCGTCTCGAGCCCGTAGCGCCCGTCGCGGCGCACCAGTTCGCGCGTCAGGTTCGCGAGGATGCGGCCGCCGGTCGCGCCGATCGGGTGGCCGAGCGAGA
>Ga0265296_1000131_pt1 | contig 148684 bp, 139 predicted proteins | sample MunlanPumphouse1_FD_189073 | JGI IMG/M metagenome (GOLD analysis project Ga0265296, IMG submission 189073) | Groundwater microbial communities from a municipal landfill in Southern Ontario, Canada - Pumphouse #1 | ecosystem: Environmental > Aquatic > Deep subsurface > Groundwater | place...
GCCGCCGCAGGCGGTCCGGCCCCCGTCGCGACGACGGCGGCGCCGACGCCGGCGGCGCCGACGCCGGCCGGGGCCGCCTCAGCGGCCCCGGCCGGTCTGCGCTCCGACCGAACGGTTCTTACCCTCGCGCCTGACCAAGGCGCCGAAATCAAGCTGGTGATGCAAGCCGGGGCCACGGCGCGTTTCACCTGGACCAGCAGTGGCGGGCGGATCAACTACGACACCCACGCCGACCGGCCCGGCACGCCCTACCACGGCTATAACAAGGGCTCGGCCGAGCGGGTCGAGGATGAACTGACTGCCGCCTTCACCGGCAGTCACGGCTGGTTCTGGCGTAATCGGACGGGCCAACCCGTGACCATCACCCTGATCACCGAGGGCGCCTACAGCGAGGTCAATCGGGTCGTTTGAGCGACCGGGTCATTTCTTCGTCGTCGGCCAACGATCATGGCGTTCGTCGATGACGAAGGGGTGGGCGTGGGCCGCGTCATCCTCGCCGCGGCCCTCGCGCCGGTGAGGATCGTCGGCCGGCATATCCCCATGACTGTGGGGAAGGTTCTCGGGGTCATGGGCGGGCCAGATCAGCAGGCCCAGGACAGTTCCGGTCGCGCACAGCCCCGCCAGCACCAGGAAGGCCGCGCCCGGATCGACGGCGGCGCTGACCAGACCCGCCACGGGGTAGGCGATCAGCCAGCAGGCATGGGACAGGGCGAACTGCGCCGCGAACAGGGCTGGTCGGTCTCCCGCGTTGGACGACCGGCGCAGAGCCCGCCCCGCCGGGGTGATCGTCAGCGAATATCCGAAGCCCATGATCACCCAAAGCGCCAACAACGCGACGTAGCTGACGGCCAACCAGGTCCCGGCCAGCAACACTCCGGTCATCGTCGCCGCGCCAAGCACCATGGCCGAGCGGTCGGTCAGCCGACCGAGCAGGCGCGGCAGAAACACCGCCGCGGTCATGGAGCCGCCGCCGAACGCCGCCAGCGCCCAGGCCGTCGCCTGGCCAGACAGACCAAAGCGCGACTGAACGAGAACGACGGTGTTGACGAACACCATGGCTCCGCCAGCCGCGGTCGCCAGGCTGATGGCCAGCAGGCCCCGCAGGCGCGGCGTCAGGGCGAACAGGCGCATGCCGCCGGTGAGGCGTTGCAGGAAGGGCTTCTGGGCCGCCTTGCCGAGCTTGGGCAGGACAGCGGTGACCACGAACAGAGCGGACACCACGAAACCCACGGCAGTGCCCGCGAACAGGTTGCTGTAACTCATTACCGCCAGCAGAAGAGCCGCGAGCACGGGACTGGCGACGCTCTCCAGGTCGGCGGCGAGCCGCGAGAGAGACAGGGCCTTGGTGTATTCCCCTTCGTCCGGCAGCAGATCGGGGATCATGGCCTGGAAGGCCGGGGTAAAGGCGGCCGAGGCCACATAGAGCACGGTCATCAGGGCATAAACCTGCCAGGCCTCGCCGACGAACGGCAGGGCGGCGGCCACGCCGGCGCGGACGACGTCCAGAGAAACCAGCAGCACCTTCCTGGGCAGCCGGGCCGAAAGCGCGCTCGCGAACGGCGCCACGCCGATATAGGCGATCATCTTGATCGCCAGCGCCGCGCCGAGGATTTGGCCCGCACTGGCACCCGCGAGGTCGTAAGCCAGCAGCCCGAGTGCCACGGTCGCCATCCCGGTCCCCAGCAAGGCTGAGACCTGGGCAATGAAGAGGTGGCGATAGCCGGCGTGGCGAAGTGGAGAGAACATCAGGAACCGTCTGAAACGCGCGGATGAAGCCGCTAGCCATATCCCTTCCAGGGGGATAGCATTGTATCATGGCTCACGTCGCTCATGAATCCCACCCCGAGATCGTCAATCGGCTGAAACGCGCCGAGGGGCATCTGCGCAAGACCATCGGCATGATCGAGGCGGGACGCAGCTGCCTCGACCTGGCCCAGCAACTTCATGCGATCGAAAAGGCGGTCGCAGCGGCCAAGAAAACCCTGATCCACGATCATATCGACCATTGCCTCGCGCACGCTTCGGACGGCGATCCGGCGGAAGCCCGACAGGCGGTTGCCGCGTTCAAGGCGATCACCAAATATCTCTGACAGCGGCCAGGCGGCGCGCCGTCGGCCCGTCCGCAGTCTCCGAACGGCCCGCCCCGCTCGGCAGGCGAGAGCCGGTGCGCCCAGGCCAGTGGACGAGCGCAGGATGGCCCCGACCGATGCTCAACCCACGCCCTGTCGTCCTTTTCAGCCCCCGAAAACACCCAGGTGTTCGAGCAGGATCGTCAACCCGAGGACGACCAGCGCCAGACCTCCGAGGAGTTCGGCGATCTTGCCGAAGCGCTGGCCGACCGCCCGGCCGATCAGCATGCCGAGCGTGGTCAGCAGGAAGGTCGTAAAGCCGATCGAAGCGGCGATGACCCAGATGTTGGCGCCGATGAAGGCCAGACCGACGCCGACGGCGGCCGCATCGATGCTGGTCCCGACCGCCGTGGCGATCAGTCCCCACGCCCCCGACCGGCGTGGAGCGTCGCTCTCCTCCTCAACTCGGGCGCGGGTCGCCTCCCAGATCATCTTGCCGCCCACGGCGGCCAGGAGGCCGAAAGCGATCCAGTGGTCGATCCGTTCGACCAGGCCGGCGGCGACCATGCCGAGCGCCCAGCCGATCACCGGCGTGATGGCCTCGATGACGCCGAACACCAGGCCCGCCTTGAGCGCGCCGGGCAGGGTCGGCCGATGCGTGGCCCCCCGTCCGACGGCGGCCGCAAAGGCGTCCGTGGACATGCTGAGGGACAGGATAGCGATGGCGACGGGGGTCATTGGGGATTTCCACCGGGCGACAGACAGCGCTTCCCACTCCGGCCGGTGCGGCGGTGGGACGCGCTGGTCTCGCTAGGCGGCGGTTCCGCTGGTCGGACCACGCGTCGAAACGCGAGTGTGTTGATCCGACCCCGGCGATCAAATGCCGGAAGCTACTCCCCAACAGGAAGCGGTCTTCTAGAGGGTCTCGCGCCCCGCTGCAAGATACTATAGGGGAGTATCCATGGCGCACACCTCCGCGAACAAGAAGAAGCTCGTAACCCGGGTCCGTCGCATTGCGGGACAGCTGGGTGCGATCGAACGCGCGATCGAGTCCGAGGCCGGCTGTTCGCAAATTCTGCAGCAGGTCGCAGCGGCGCGGGGAGCGATGGGGGGGCTGCTGGAGGAACTGATCGAGGATCACCTGCGGCACCACGTGGCCCGCCCCGATCTTAACGAGGCCGAGCGCCGGAGCGGGGCCGACGAACTGATCACCATCATTCGTCGCTATTCGAAGTAGCCGGGCCCATGGCGACGACGACCGCCGACGAACGACCTCGCGACCGGAAAATCCGGATCGCGCAACCGGCCAAACCTACTGGGTCGGCATGACGTCACCCGCATCCAGCCAGCAAATGGACTTTCCGATGGGCGATCAATCCGGACGCAGCCTCCCTGCCCTCACCGACCAGGCGGAGGCCCGCACTATCGTCCCGGCCGCCTCGAATTGTGAGGACGGTTCCGGGCACGCCCCTGTCGACGCCGGTCATGACCGCGATCACCACGATCACGACCATGACCACGACGACGATGGTCACGATCACGAGCATCCGTTCGAGTGGCCGGAGGCGATCCGCATCGGTTTCGTGGCGGTGACGGCGGCGCTCGTGTGGTTCCGGATTTGGGAGCCGCTTGAAGCGATCAGCCTGATCGGGGTCGTCGGTCTGCTGGTGGGCGGTTGGCCTATCGTGAAGGAGGCCTTCGAGAACGTCCTTCAGCGTCGCATGACCATGGAACTGTCGATGACGATCGCCATCGTGGCCGCGGCGGCGATCGGCGAGTTCTTCACGGCGCTGATCATCACCCTCTTCGTGCTGGTGGCCGAGGTGCTGGAGGGATTGACGGTCGGCCGCGGCCGAAAGGCCATCCGCGATCTGCTGGAGTTCCTGCCCCGCGAGGTCTCGGTTCGCCGAACGGGCGCCATCCGGACCGTTTCGGCCGAGGAACTCAGCATCGGCGATGCGATCCTCGTCGCGCCAGGCGGACGTATTCCGGTCGATGGTGCGGTCTTGTCAGGCCATTCGTTCGTCGATGAGTCCCGCATCACCGGTGAATCCATGCCGGTGGAGAAGACGGAAGGGACTGCTGTCTTCGCCGGGTCCATCAATCAGTCCGGCGCGCTCGAAGTTCGAGCCGAACGTATCGGCAGGGACACGAGCTACGGCAAGATCATCGAAGCGGTGGAGCGCGCGGAGCGCTCCCGAGCGCCGGTTCAACGGCTTGCGGACCGCATGGCGGGCTACCTCGTCTATTTCGCCCTCGGCTCGGCCGTCCTGACCTATCTGATCACCCAGAACATCTACTCCACGATTTCCGTGGTCATCGTCGCAGGGGCCTGCGGCATCGCCGCCGGCACGCCCCTGGCCATCCTCGGCGGTATCGGTCGCTCCGCCCGGCTCGGCGCGATCATCAAGGGCGGCGTCCATCTGGAGACGCTCGGCAAGGTCGATACTGTCGTGCTCGACAAGACGGGAACGCTGACTTTCGGCCGGCCCGAGGTCCAGGCGGTGGTGACCGTGGCCGGCGCAACGCCGGACGACCTTCTCGACGCGGCGGCTTCCGCCGAGTTGCGATCCGAACACCCCCTGGGCAAGGCGATCGTCGCCTACGCCCTGAACCAGGGGCGAACGGTGACCGAGCCGGAACACTTCGCCTACACGCCAGGCCGGGGAATCGTCGCCAGGGCGGGCTCCTCCGTCATCCTTGTCGGCAATCAGGCCTGGATGCAGGACAATGCGGTGTCGATCCCCGGCACGCTCAGCGCCGGCGTCCAGGCGGCTTCCGAGGTCTACGTCGCCCGGAACGGCTGCCTGCTGGGCGCGATCGCGGTCGCCGACACCGTACGACCGGAAGCCAGGCGCGCCATAGAAGGGCTGCACGGCCTCGGCATCCGCACCCTTCTGCTGACCGGCGACGCCCTTCCCGTCGCCCAGGCCGTAGGAGCCAACCTCGGCATTCGGGACATTGAAGCGGGCCTGCTCCCGGAAGACAAACTCGCCCGCATCCAGGCGCTCGTGGGGCAGAAGCGGATCGTCGCCATGGTGGGCGACGGCGTAAATGACGCCCCCGCGCTCGCCGCCGCGAGCGTCGGCATCGCCATGGGCTCGGGAACGGATGTCGCCCAGGAAAGCGCCAATGTCGTTCTTCTGGGAAATGATCTCGTGCGCCTCGTCGACACCTTGCGGATCGCGCGACGGACCCGCCGGATCATCTGGCAGAATTTCGCCGGCACCCTGGCCATCGACGCCCTGGGGATCGGTCTGGCGGCCGCGGGCTTTCTCAATCCGCTGTTCGCCGCCTTCATCCACGTCGCGTCGGAGCTCGCCTTCATTCTCAACTCGGCCCGGCTCCTGCCCGCCGTGGCCAGAACGGATGAGGCGATCCCCGCGCCGACACCGATCGGCGTCCGTCCTGCGGCGGCCATGCCGTGAGTTCTGATTCGCCCTGCATCGACGTCTGTCGCTTCGATGGTCGAACCGGCTGGTGCGTGGGCTGCGGCCGTTCGGTTCCGGAGATCCGGTCCTGGCGCAAAATGCAGCCACGGGCCCGACAGCTGATCCTCAAGGATCTCACGCGACGCCTGCGACGGCTGGAGGATCAGGGGCGATCCCAGGCCGATCGACCCTCCGCGGCCCCCGCCGATCTGTTCCAGAACCGGGAGAGATGATCCCGGGAGACGCGAACAGCACGCCCGGGCTTCGTCACGGGTCGAGCGCGCTCGGGCGGTGCGGATGCCTCGCGGTTACCGGGCGGTCGCGATCTTGCCTCCGGTCGCCGGGCTTCAGAGCGACGCGCCCACCGCCGCTCCCACCGCGGAGGTGACCGCCATGGCCAGAGCGCCCCAGATCGCCACCCGCCCGGCCGCGCGCAACCGGCCTGCCCCGCCCGCAGCGGCGCCGATGGCCCCAAGCCCGGCGAGCGAGACGAGCGCTCCGGTCGCCACGGCCGGCGCGACCCAGGTCGGGGGCGCTCCAAGCGCGATGAGGAGGGGCAAGCCGGCGCCGGCGGAGAATGTCACGGCCGACGTCAGGGCCGCCTGCACCGGCCGCGCCTTCATTCCGGGAACCAGACCAAGCTCGTCATGGGCATGAGCAGCCAGCGCGTCATGAGCCATCAACTGATGGGCTACGGCGGTGGCTGTTTCGTCGTTGAGGCCGCGTCGGACGTAGATGGCCGCGAGCTCGGCGATCTCGGCTTCCGGGTCCGCGGCGATCTCGCCCGCCTCGCGCTCCAGATCCGCCGCCTCGGTATCCGCCTGCGAACTGACCGAGACATATTCGCCCGCCGCCATCGACATCGCGCCCGCGACCAGACCGGCGATCCCCGTCAGCAAGATGTCGCTGGGCCGCGCCGCCGCCGCAGCCACGCCGACGATGAGGCTGGCGGTGGAAACGATCCCGTCGTAGGCGCCGAGGATCGCGGCGCGAAGCCAGCCAATCCTCTCCACGAGGTGTCTTTCCCGGTGCAACAGCATCCCGCTCTTTCCTGTCTTGCCCCGTCTTCGAGTCCGAAAGGTGGAGCGGGTCAATACTATCAGTAACCGACCACGGCAGTACTTGCCGTTTCGCGAATTCTTCTCATTTTTACAATAGATTTGTTTGATGGCTTGGCTGACTATTTGCGTATAGAGGAGAGGGGCCGTCATACCGAAGCCAACCTTGACCTGCCCCCAGGAGACTGCCTGATGTCAACAGACCGAAGCCTGCTGACCAAAGCCCTGCACGGGCTCCTGGCCATTGCGGTGATCCATCAGCTGGTGATCATCAATTTCATGATCGCGCCGAAGCCCGGACGCGCCGAAAACTTCGCGTTCGAGCTTCACGAATGGGTGGGCCTGACCAGCCTCGGCCTTCTGCTGGCCTACTGGTTGTGGACCCTGGTCCGTCGGGGCGAGGCTCGCTTCAGGCTTCTGGTTCCATGGTTCTCGCCGAAGGCGACCCTGGCCGTCTGGCGTGACTTTCGCCTTCACCTGTCCGCCTGGCGGCGTGGACGACTGCCTGACATCGACTCTCATCCCTTCGCGCACGCCGTCCACGGTCTTGGCTTGATCGTCATGAGCGTCATGGCGGTGACGGGAACGATGAGCCTCATCTCCGTCCTTCCCGAATCCGTCCGAACCGCGGGCATGAGCGTCCACGAGGCGTCATCCAAGCTCGTCTGGGCCTATGTGATCGGTCACGCCAGTCTTGCGATCCTGCACGAAGTCGCGGGCCATCGGCTTTTTCGGCAGATGTTCTGGTCACGCTGACGCAGGGCCTTTGCTCGCGGCGTCCAGCCGCTGGAGGATCTCTGTTTGGATTTCGAGATGCCGGATGATCTCCTCCACCTCGAGCTCGGCCTTCTGATTGACGGCGAAATCCTCGTCGGCTCTGGCTTCCGCGTGACGCCCCTGAATGTTCTGGCCCACCATGATCAACGGCATCAGGAGGATCTGGATGAGATTGGAGATGAACAGCCAGAGCACGAACCCCATCGGGGGGTCGAACCGGAGATGAACCGGGGCGAGCAGGTTCCAGCCGAGCCAGAGAACCGACCATGTGGCGATCATCAGGAAGAACCCCATGGTTCCGACCCGTGTCGTGATCGTGATGGCGAAGCGGTCGAGCGGAGACAACCGCTCTCTGGTCTGTTCGTTGATGTTCCGAAGGGTCGGCCGCCGCTGTCTGAGCGCGTTCAGGCCGAGCAAGTTGGTCGGACGATGCATGATTGTTCCTCGGCCTGTATTCCACACTCAGACGCGTCGCGACGATCAGGACCCTCACGGTGAACCCGGAGCAAGCGTGTTTCCAACTTGTAACGCGCGCGAGAGCATTGGCGAAGGTTGGCCGGCCTAGTGTTCGATCACGCCCGATGCTGGGCGAATGGAGACGTCACATGACTCGCAAGAAACTCATTTTCGGTTTGTCGGCGGCGGCGCTGATCTCGGCCGCGGCCATCGGCGGGGCGGCGGTCGCCGCCAATCCGGGCCCGCCTGGCGAGGACGAACGCGATGAGATTGCCGCCGTCAACGGCGCGCGCGTCTCGCTGGCCCAAGCCGTAGCCATCGGGGAACGCCAGGGATCGGGCAAGGCCATGGAAGCCTCGTTCGACGACGAAAACGGCCGTAGCTGGGAAGTCGAGATCGCAAGCGGCGACCGCGTCGCCACCTATGCCGTGGATGCCGCCAGCGGGGCGGTGAGCGCGGTCGCCGAAGAAGCCGACGAAGCCAACGAAGGTCCCGAAGACAACGATTGACCAGGACGCCGTCCCTCATCGGGGGGCGGCGGTTCCTCACCGAGTGGCCCAAATGAAACTCCTCCTTCTCGAAGATGACGCCGAGGCCGCCGAGTTCGTGCAACGCGGGCTCGCGGAGGCCGGGCATACGGTCGATCTCGCCACTAACGCCGACGACGGGCTGCATCTGGCGCTCGAGGGCGCGCATGACGTTCTGATCATCGATCGTATGGTGCCGGGCGGCGACGGCCTGTCCGTGGTCCGGGCGGTTCGCGACGCGGGCAAGGCCACGCCCGTCATATTCCTGACCGCGGTCGGCGGCGTCCGCGACCGTGTCGAAGGCTTTGAGGCGGGCGGCGACGACTATCTGGTCAAGCCCTATGCGTTCAGCGAACTGCTGGCGCGGGTGCAGGCCCTGGGCAGGCGCTCGCCGTCCATCGATCTGAGACCCGTCCTCGACGTGGGAGATCTGCAGCTTGATCTCGCCGCCCGGACGGCGCGGCGCGGATCGACCCGGCTGGACCTCACGCCCCAGGAATTCAGGCTTCTGGAGTTTCTTGTCCGCCATAGCGGTCAAGTCGTCACCCGGGCCATGTTGCTGGACAAGGTCTGGGGATTTCACTTCGATACGAAGACCAATCTGGTCGACGCCCATATGAGCCGGCTCAGGGCCAAGGTCGATCGGCCCTTCGGTCAGGATCTCATCCATACGGTCCGTGGCGCGGGATACATGATCGATGACTGCGCCTAGATTCCTGGCCTCGTCCGCCCTGCGGCTGGCGGCCGTGTTCGCCGTGATCTTCGCGCTCGGCGGCGCCCTGATGTTCACAGCCTTCTATTGGTCGGTCGCCAGCTATGCGAACGCTTCGATCCGCGATGACTTGCGAACGGAAACCCGGATTCTGTTGTCGGACGGCGGCGCTGAGAACCCTGCGATCCTGGCGCGCCGGGTCGCGTCTCGAATCCAGGCCGCCGACGCGCTGAAATACCTCGTTCTGGACGCCGAGGGCCGCGTCCTAGCGGGCGGGCTTCCAGCAAGGCCCACCGTCGCAGGCTTCAGCGAGGTCACGGCGCCGGCGCCGCCGGACGGTCGGGAAACGTCCGGCGAACTGGCCACGATCGAGGTGCTGGTCACTCAACTCCCACGGGGTTCCCTTGTGGTCGGCAAGAGCAACTACGCCATTCACGAACTGCGCGAGTGGATGGGGCTCCTCACGATCTGGGGCGTGATCGGCATGACCGTGCTCGCGGCGATCGGAGGATTGGCGTCGGGCGCCGTCCTGGCCCGCCGGCTCGACCGCGTGAACGCGGCGACGGCGCGGATCATGCAGGGTCATCTGAGCGACCGAATGCCGCCGATCGGGCTCGGAACCGAGTTCGAGGCGCTGCGCCGGAACCTCAATCGCATGCTGGACCGACTGGAGGCCTCGATGGAGGCGATACGTCATGTCTCGTCCGATATCGCCCACGATCTGCGCACCCCGCTGAACCGGCTGCGGCATCGCCTGGAACATGCGAGGGCGAACCTCACCACGGTCGAGGCCTTTCAGGCGACGGTCGATCTCTCCCTCACAGAGCTCGACCAGACGCTCGACATCTTCGCGGCGCTGCTCCGGATCGCCCAGATCGAGGCGGGCGCCGGACGGTCGAGCTTCGGCCCGATCGACGCCGGCCAGATGATGCAACGGGTGTTCGAGGCCTATCAGCCGGTCGCCGAGCAAGCCGGGCACGTGCTGGGGTTCAGAACGGAAACCGGGGCCGCAATCACCGGAGATGAGGATCTCCTGGTTCAGATGGTGTCCAACCTGGTCGAAAACGCGATTGTCCACTCGCCCGCGCCGGCTCACATCGGCCTCGACGCCCGCATCGAGGACGGCAGGGTCATCCTCGCGGTTCGGGACAACGGCCCGGGAATCCCGTCGGCCGATTTGTCGAAGGTCACCCAGCGCTTCTATCGCCTCGATCACAGCCGTGGATCTCCGGGCTCCGGCCTGGGCCTCGCCCTCGTGGCCGCGATCGCCGCCCTGCACGACGCCCGACTTTCACTTCAATCCGGCGAGCCCGGCCTGGTCGCTTCGATCGGGTTCGAGCGCGCGACTACAGAAAGCCTTGCCGCATGACCCATGCCGGTTCTCCTCCGATCGCAGATACGGCGAGCAAGGTCGCCACGGTCACCTTCGCCTTCTGGGTCATGAAAATCTGCGCCACCACCGTCGGCGAAACCGGCGGCGACCTGCTGTCGATGACGCTCAACATCGGCTACGCCGCGAGCTCGGTGGTGTTGATCGGCTTCTTCGTCGTCGCCCTCACGCTCCAGTTGAGGGCCCGGCGGTTCCACCCCTTCCTGTACTGGGCCGTCATCCTCGCCACGAGCACGGCGGGCACGACCCTCTCGGATTTCATGGATCGAAGTCTCGGCCTGGGCTACGCGACCGGCGCGACCCTTATCGCCACGACGCTGGTCGCCGTGCTCGCGGCCTGGCGCCTGACGACGGGCTCGATCGCCGTCGATCACATCCGCGATCCGAAGATCGAAACCTTCTACTGGATCGCGATCCTCGTCTCCAACACCCTGGGCACCGCCCTTGGAGACTTCCTGGCCGACAGTTCGGGTCTCGGCTACGGACTCAGCAATCTGCTCATCGCGGCCGGGATCGGCCTGACTGTGCTCGCCTACTTCTTCACCCGTATCTCGCGCACGGTGCTGTTCTGGATCGCCTTCGTGCTGACCCGACCATTCGGCGCGACGATGGGCGACCTGCTCACCAAGACGCCGGACAAGGGCGGCCTCGGCTTCGGCACCATTGGATCAACGGCGGTGTTGCTCGCCATCCTGATCGCCATGGTCCTGATGACGAGCTGGAGCCTCCGGGCCAAAAAGCAGCGAGCCGTCGCTTGACCGCGCCGCGCCCGGAGGCGGGCGAGCGCACCGAAAAGCCGCTGGGCCTCCACTGGCGGCTGACGGGCCGGCCCCTGCCCGCCTTCTTCTGTGCCGCCCTCGGTTCATGGACCTTTCCAAAGCCGGATCTGCGTCGGGTCTCACAGCCGATCACCGTCGCGGTCTCACCATGATCATCAAAGGGATCAGACGCTGAGACGACGACGAACAGACACGCTATCCTTCTGATCGTCGCCGCGTGAGGCGCGGTGCGGTCGCTACTCAAAGACGGGTTCCAGATGACCACCTCAAACTCCGTTCGACCCCTCGACCTCCGCCGCGTTCAGTTGATCCGCAAGGCCGTTCTGCTGGTCGCGATCCTGTCTGTCGTGGCCCTGGCCGCGATCACCCAGTCCATCGGCGGCGAGACGGAATGGCACGAGGGCCTCGAAACATTCGGCATGGCGGCGATCATCATCTGCATTGTCGGCCGGGCCTGGTGCTCGCTCTACATTGGCGGGCGCAAGAAGGCCGAGATCGTCGATCGCGGACCCTATTCGATCAGCCGCAATCCGCTCTATGTCTTCAGCTTCCTCGGCGCCTTCGGCATGGGCGCCCAGACCGGCAGCGCGACCATCGCAGGGCTCTTCGTCCTGATCGCCGTGCTGGTGTTCGCCGCCACGGTGAAACGCGAGGAGGCGTGGCTCGCCGACACCTTCGGGCCGACCTACGCAGCCTATGTCGCGCGCACGCCGCGCTTCTGGCCTAATTTCTCGATGTGGCGAGACCAGGAGATCATCGAGGTGAGGCCCCGGTTCTTCCTCACGACGCTCAGAGACGGTTTCGTCATGCTGCTGGCCCTCCCCCTGTTCGAGAGCCTTGAGCATTTCCAGCAAATCGGTTGGCTCAGGGTCCTGTTGAACTTGCCCTGAAGCCGGATAGGTTGAACCCGACCGCTTGCGGCACGGGCGGTGGGGGAAGGAGTGATCCCTTGGCCATAGACCCCGAAGTCATCCAGTTCACCGTGATCCGCGGCGATGGCGATTGGCGCGTTCTCCGCGATGGACGGAATTCCGGACAATTCGACTTCAGCGTCGACGCGATCGAGTCCGCGTTGGTCCGGGCGACGACGCTGATCGACAAGGGCGCTCGGGTCGAGGTTTTTGTCCAGGACGCGGCCGGCCAACTTCGCCAGGTCGATCCGGTCGGCGGCGAAGTGCTGCACTGATGGTCGTCCAAAGCTTGCGGCCGCCCGGGTCGACCGGGCCTGGACCCGATGCCGGACCGGGGCATCTGGGTTGGACGTGCCGTCAAGCGGTCAGCTCATCGGCCGGTCCTGAAATCTGCGCTGCCCGCACTGACGCCGGTGTTCGCGGCTAGTAGCTGCCGTCGTTCGGCGCCGGAAACCTTGATTGACGCATCCGTGCGCCGGCGCGCTGCAGAGTCTCGATCTGCCGCTCGACCGTCTCATCAAGCGTCTCGACCAATCGGACTCCGATTTCATCGCCACGTCGCCAGGCGACATCCGCCATATGCACGGCGCCGCCCGGCTGGATCTCCAGGCGCAGTCGGCCCGTCAAGACGACGCGGGAACTCAGGCGAAGCCGCGCGCCGTCCTCGTGGAGGTCGCGAAGGATCGCGTCCACGACCTCGTTCCAGGGACCGTAAGTAATCCGGCAGCGCAAAACGCAGCGCTCCCGTTGAATGGAACGACGGTCGGCGTCGGCTTGGGCGGATTTCGATCCTGTCCTCATGGGCCTCAACTTGCCCGGGCGAGCTTTCAAAACCATGAGCGTCGGTCGGCTACTCGTCTGGATGCGTCGATCCGGGCTAAGACCAACGGCATGAGCGCACCCCTCAGGTCCGGCCTTCGAGCGGTCCCCCGAAGCATCTGGGCGATCGGCTTCGTCTCCATGTTCATGGACGTCTCGTCGGAGATGATTCACAGCCTCCTGCCCGTCTTTCTGGTGACCGGCCTTGGCGCGAGCGTCGCGCTCGTTGGACTGCTAGAAGGCGTCGCCGAGGCCACGGCGTCGATCACCAGGGTTTTCTCCGGCTGGCTCAGCGACCGCCTTGGCCACCGCAAATGGCTGGCGGTGGCGGGCTATGGCCTGGGCGCCTTGACCAAGCCGATCTTTCCGCTCGCGGTGACCCCGTTCGAGGTGTTCGGCGCGCGATTCGCGGACCGCGTCGGCAAGGGCATTCGCGGCGCGCCCCGCGACGCCCTGGTCGCCGACATCGCGCCGCCCGGGATCCGCGGGGCGGCGTTCGGTCTGCGCCAGTCCCTCGACACGATCGGCGCTTTCGCCGGCCCCCTCGTGGCAATGGGCCTCATGTTCGTTCTCGCAGGCGACATCCGCGCGGTATTCGCCTGGGCCGTGGTTCCAGCCGCGCTTGCGGTCGTGGTGCTCATCTTCGCGGTCCAGGAGCCCCGCCCCGTCGACGGCGTGCGTCATCCGCGACCGCCGATCCGATGGATCGATGTGCTCGCGATGGGCGGAGCGTTCTGGTCTGTCGTCGCCCTGGGCGTGGTGTTCACCATGGCGCGGTTCAGCGAGGCCTTCCTGGTGTTGAGGGCGCAGGATGTCGGCCTCGCCATCGCTCTTGTGCCCGTGGTGATGGTGGTGATGAATGTGGTCTATTCGGTCGTGGCCGCGCCCGCCGGGAGCCTGTCGGACCGGATGGGTCGACGTTGGCTGCTCATCCTGGGCCTCGCGATTCTGATCGCCGCCGACCTGGTCCTTGCCTTCGTGGCGACTATTCCCGGTGTTCTGATCGGGGTCGCCCTGTGGGGCCTGCACATGGGCCTGACCCAGGGATTGCTGGCGGCTCTGGTCGTGGATACGGCCCCGTCGCACATGCGTGGAACGGCCTTTGGTCTGTTCAATCTCGCCAGCGGCGTGACCTTGCTGGCGGCCAGTGTCGTCGCCGGCTTGCTGTGGTCCCGGATGGGACCGGAGACGACCTTCCTCGCCGGCGCCGTGTTCGCCCTGCTGGCGACGGCAGGGCTTGTGTCTATGGTATCGCGTCGTCCGGGCGGAGGGACGGCGGCCCTCTGAGCGGCTTCCTGGCCGTTAGTCGCCGCCCTCGACCGCACTGGAATCATCAGTCGGCTGAGGACTTCATCCGCCCCACCCCGTCGAGTTCCTCGAAGGCCTTCGGCGCACTCGAGGTTGAAGTTCTGCGGTTCGCCGGACACCTGTGCCGCCAAGGCACTGGCCCGCCGACGCTCAGCGATGGTCGCGATCTGAAGGGAAAGGCAAGGCCTGGTCTGTGAGACCTCGGATCCTCCCGGGAACCGCCAGCCTGGGGCCTGTCTGCAGGCCGGGGAACAGATCATATCCGCTCCAGCGCCCCCTTAAGCTTCGCCGCGACCTCCGCCGCCTTGTCCGACAGCGCCGGATTTCCGATCGCCTGCATGGAGGCGACCGGATCGATCGCGGCGACCTCGATCATCCCGTCCGGGCGTTCCTGCACCACCACATTGCAAGGCAGCATGGTGCCGACCTTGTCCTCGAATTGCAGCGCCTCATGCGCCATCGCCGGATTGCAGGCGCCCAGGATGAGATAGGGTCGGAAGTCCACGTCGATCTTGGTCTTCAACGTCGCCTGAACGTCTATTTCGGTGATGACCCCGAAACCTTCCTGCTTCGGCGCCTCGCGAGTCCGGCCGACCACCTCGTCGAAACCGCCCTCGAGGGTCCTGGAAAAATAGTAGGTCACGGCTTTGTCTCCGTTGCAGATATCGCGTGGCGATCAATCGTCGTTGGGCTCATCTTGAGACGCGTCGGTCATCCAGCCCCAGCGCTGGAAGATTTCCGCGCCCGCCGGGGATTGAAGGAACTCCAGAAATTTCTGGCTGTCCGAATCCTCGCGCCCCAGCGTGGTCACGACCGCGCCCGTGTCGCGATAAATCCGGTAGGGCTCCTCGACCTCGACCAGATCCGCCACCTCCCGATTGGCCACCTGCCAGATGTTCCAGATGATCCAGGCGTCCAGGGTGGGGTCGGCGACCCAGGCCGTCCTGGCCTCGGCGCTGTTGGGAGCGAACAGGACGATGTTCTTCCTGAGCGCGCGCACGCTGCGGATGTCGCCCGCGCGTCCGGCCATGTCTTCCCACAGGCCGTCCTGTCCTGCGCCGTTAACCACCACGATCCGGTGGCCCGGCTCGAACAGGTCGGCCAAGCCTTCGATCGTACCCGGGTTGCCCGGACGCACCAGGATCGCCGCCTGGCGCAGATAGAGGGGCTCGACGTTTGCGGCTTCGATACGCCCCTCCATGGCGGTGACGAAGTCGGTCATCATTGTCTCCGAGCCGCTGAAGATCACATCCGCGTCCAGCTTGGCGTTGGCCAGCCATTGCGGCGTCGGACCGGCGACGACGGTCACCTCGCGTCCGTACGTCCTCGTGTAGGTTTCGGCGGCCTCGCGCATCGCCGGGGCAGGCCCGCCCGGCCCGTAGACATGCAACGGATCGGCCCGGGCTGCCGTGGCCCACAGGAGCGACGCGAGCGCGCCGCCGACGATCAGGATATGCGACTTCATGGGGCGGTCCTTATTGATGGCGCCAGGCCGACGCGTTGCGGTCTCGCAGGGCCGTAACGAACGGCGGGTCGCCTTGATCCGTCGGTCGCGCCGCCACCAGATTCGCAGGGTCTACTCATCCCCCCTCGACGAGGAAGTCCGCGCCGACCGGTCGATCCAGGACCTCGCCCACCCAGGCCCGCAGATCGCGTCCAAGCGCGGGATTCGGGCGCTCCGCGCGGTAGACGAGATCGCCTGAGTGGAGGGAGCGCGCGAGCAGCGGAGCGGACAAGCCGCCGGCGCCGACCCGGTCGAAATGCCGTCCGTAGTTGGCCGCGACCACCGGCGCGTAAAGCGCCGGATCGGCCGTTAGCCGCTCCGCGGCGTCGCGGTAGGCCTCGACGACGACCTCGAGCTGCCGGCGCTTCTCACTCACCCCCAAGACCCTGTCCGAAACATGCAGGCCGCCGAGTGGTAACTGGTCGGCGGGGAAGGCGGCGAACCCTGAGAAGATCGCCTGCAGGTCCAGGGCCGTGAACGGCGCCGCCGGCCCGGCTGCCGCCGGCGTCCTTGATCGCGCGACCAGGCCGGTGCTTCCCGGACTGGGCACGGTGATGGCGGCGGCCTGGCCCGACATCATGCGCTGCATGCCCGATTTGATCGGCAGGTACTCCACCTGTAGGTCGTTGACCGGGTCGATGCCCTGACGACGGGCGGCCGCCTGGAAGATCAGGTCTCCACCGCCGCCTCGGCCGGATCCGACCGGGCCGCTGACGATGGTGGTCCGCCCCTTCAGATCCTGGAAACCTCGCACCCCGGCGGCCGCGACCTGGAAAAATCCCCGCCAGGTGGTGAGGGTGTGAAGCCGAAGGTCGGGAACGGCGCCGGACAGACGCTTCCGGGCGGCGACATAGGTCATCGCCAGCATCGCATCCGCCTCGCCCGAAGCGAACAGGGCGTCGGCGTCCCGCGACTCGGCGATCGGCAGCAGTCTCACTGGAAGCGAGGGATTTAGGCTCATCGCCAGGATCAGCGGAAACACATGGGGATTGGGGGCCGTCGCGATCTCCAGCCCCGGCGCGGGCCTGGGACCCGCCACCGCCATCCCCGCGTAGGTCGCCGCGCTTGCCGCGACGCTGACCGCCAGGAGCCGTCGCCGGTCGAGCCTGGTCGTGAAATCTCTTTCGCCGTCAACCAACTGTGTCATCTGGCGTTTCCTTTGATGATTGGGCGTCATCCAGAGCGCCCGAGACTTACGCCAGCCTTAAGAACCTCCGGTCGCCTGAAAACATCGGTTAGACAAACCCAAGCGCATCGGCGCTTCGATAGAGCATGTAGATGGCCACGACGAAGATCAGCGCCGCGAACACCGAGTTCAGCGCGCCCTTCTTGTCGGAAAGGTGCCTGGCCAGTCGCGAGCCGAACAACCCGCCCACCACGCCGCCGCCGACGAAGGCGAAGGCCAGCGGCCAGTCGACCCAGCCGGACATGGCGTAGTTGAATGCCGTGGTCAGGCCAAAGGCCGTCACGCCGACGAGCGAAGAGCCCACGGCGTAATAAATCGGCATGCGAGTCGAATACATCAGGCTGGGCACGATCAGGAAGCCGCCGCCGATCCCGAAGAACCCGGACAGGATGCCGGTCGCCGTTCCTGTGCCGATCAGCTTGGGGGCGTTCTGCCGCGTCAACAGGACCGTCGCATCGCCCGAAGCCGATCGGCCGCGCATCATCAGCGCGCCCACGACGAGCATCAGCACCGCGAACAGGGCCAGCAGCTGTTGTCCGTCTATGGCCTTGCCGAGGGTGGAGCCGACCAGCGCCCCGATCACGCCGGCCCCGGCGAACAGGCCGGCGATCTTCCATTTCACCGTGCCGCCGCGCGCATGGTTGACCAGGTTGGCGGCGGCGTTGGCGGCGACCGCGAACGCGCTGGTCCCGATCGCCAGATGCGGATCCTTCACGCCCACCAGATAGACGATCAGCGGCACGGCCAGAATGGATCCTCCGCCGCCGACCAAGCCGAGCGAGAAACCCACGACCGCGCCGGCGCCGGCACCGAGGAAATATTGAAGCAGGCTCAGGGTCGTCACGGCCCGGGTCCCTGGGCCGCGGGCGCGGGCATCAGATGGGTCCTTCGAGGCGCGGCTTGAGGCCGGTCACATCATGGTCGGCGCCTTTCGCCGTCGCGATCAGGGCAGCCGCCCGCTGCTCGTCCTTGCCTACGAGGGCCCAGAGCTTCGTCGTGCGCGCGCCCGGGCGGCAGAAGCCGAGGATCGGCCCGGGCAGATCGGCCAACGCTACCCTGAAGGTGGCGACGTCCGCTTCCCCGATCGCGTCGCCAACCACGGGGATGTGGCGAAACTCAAGACCGGCGGCCTCGGCCGCGGCGGCGATCTCGGCGGCCGCGGGCTGCCTGGGCGCCTCGCCATCGGGGCGGTTGCAGATGACGGAACGATAGCCCCGGGCGGCGAGGGACGGCAGGTCCGCCGGACTCAGCGGCGGCGAGATCGAGAGGGTTTCATCGAGCGGGCGAATGTCCATGACGGTTCTCTCCTGGGCCGGGTGGCGGCGGGGCGAGGGCGGCGGCGCCTTGCGGCGTCCGTCGTTCAACCCAGGCTGACCGGAAAATAGTTGGCGGGAATACGGAAGAACACACGACCGTCGGCCTCCGCCTCGGGCAGGACGCCGCCGCGGATGTTCACCTGAAGGGCGTAGAGCATCAGTTTGGGCAGCGGCAGGGTCGCGTCCCTCGCCTCCCTGAGGGTGACGAATTCGGACTCGGAGCGCCCGCCGCCGACGTGGATGTTGTCGCGGCGCTGATCGGCCACGGTGCTGAAGCAGGCAGGTTCCCGACCGTCCGGCCCGTAGTCGTGGCCGACGAAGACGCCGGTTTCTTCCGGCAAGGCCAGGATGTCCTGGATGCTGCCGTACAGCACGTGGGCGTCACCGCCCGGAAAGTCGGCGCGGGAGGTGCCCGCATAGGGCATCATCAGGGTGTCGTGCACGAAGGCGCAGCCGCCGACGACATAGCTGATCGACGCCAGGGTGTGGCCGGGGGACAGCATCACCCGGCCCTCCAGTCCGCCGATCCGGAAGGTGTCGCCGGCGGCGAACAACCGGTCCCACTGACGCCCGTCGGTCGGAAAGCTTTCGGGGAGCCGGTAGATGTCCTTCCACAGGGCCTGGACGCCCCGAACCTTTTCGCCAATGGCCGTCGGTGCCCCGAGCTTCTCGTGAAGATAGGGAGCGGCGGAGAAATGGTCGGCGTGCGGGTGGGTGTCGAGAATCCACTCCACCTTCAGGCCGGCCTCGCGGACATGGTCCACAAGCGCGTCGGCATTGCGGGTGGAGGTGGCGGCGGCCTTTTCGTCGAAATCCCACACCGGGTCGATGATCGCCGCCACGCCCGAGTCCGGATCGCTGACCACATACTGCCAGCTGCCGGTCTTCTCGTCATGCAGCGCCGCCACCTGCGCGCCGCCATGGCTGATGTATCGCATCGATGATCCTCCGGCGTGACGGATGCCGTCAGGCGCAATAACTTCCATGATTGCGCAAAGGATGCGGGATGAACGGCGCGAGGGTCAGACGACAATGACGCTGGGGGGCCGCAGACCGTCGCCGACGACGTTCCTTGACAGCCAGCGTCGCAGGGCCGTGATCGCATCGATTTGCAGATCGCGACGCCCGGTTCCATATCGCCTGGGCACGCCCTGGGTGGTGACGAAGGCGCAAGGGTAGACGCGCTCCGGATCGACTGGCTCATCGCCGACAAACAGGCGATCGACGCGCTCGCCCTTCGGGTTCTCGAGTTTCACGAACACCGTCAGGCCGCGGCAGCGCTTTATGTAACCGCCCATCTGGGCATAGGGGTCGGCGGCGAAGGTGCGCTCGAGATTGTCTTCCAGAAGCTCGTGAATCTCCGCTCCGGTCAGATCGACCCGGGAGACCGGCGGGTTCATCGGAATGTTGTTGTAGAGATCGTTCAGGGTCACCGGGCCTGGCGCGACCGGCGCGCCGTAACGCCACCCGTTGGAAAAGGCGATCTCGACCTCGGCCGCCGCCGCGATCGCGTCGAGAAGGACGTCGTCCATCGGCGCGCTGGGCATGGCGTAGCGGTGCAGCGGCCGGGTCGTGCGGCCGACCACTTCGGAGAGCCTGTCCCGGTGCGGCGCCATGGCGTTCTCGACCAGGGCCGCCATCTCCGGATCCTCGGGCCAGCCGTCGTCAACGGGGATCAGCTGGTGGCGATGGCTGACGATCCGCCCCGCCTCGACGTCCAGGTCGAGCCGTCCGACGAAGGCGCCGTGACAGCCGGACTGGAAGATGATCGCACCGTTCACCACCACCGGCTCATGCATGCGGTTGTGGGTGTGGCCGCTGTGGATGACGTCGATGCCCGCCACGTCGTTGGCGAGCTGGACGTCCTGGGGAAAGCCGAGGTGCGACAGGACCACGACGAGATCGACGCCCTCGTCCGAGCGCAGCGCCGCGACGTGATCCCGGCATTCCTCGACGCCGATCTCGAAGCGCAGTCCCTCGCTGAAACTGGGGGGCATGGTCTTGTCGACGATGGGACAGGCCAGTCCGACGACCCCGACCTTGAGTCCGCCGCGGTCGAACACGCGACGCCCCTCAAAGGCTGGAGCGCCGTCCGATTTGCGAAAGACATTGGCGGCCAGCACCGGATAGTCCAGCTGCGCGGCGAGCCTGGCGAATCCGGCCGGCCCATAGGCGAACTCCCAGTGCGCCGTCATGGCGTCGATCTTCAGGGCGTTCATCAACGGAACCAGGGCCTCGCCCTTCGACTCCAGGGCGACATGGGTGCCGTGGAAGGTGTCGCCGTTGTCCAGGGTCAGAACGGCGCCCTCCGACTCGACCCGCGCCTTGGCGAAGATCGAGGCGATGCGTGCCAGCCCGCCCAGCCTCTCGAACCGCCAGCCGCCTCCGGTTCGCACCAGTTCTGGATGAGGCTCGAGATAGCCGTGCAGGTCGTTGAGCTGAAGCAGGGTCAGATGGGCCAAGGCGGTCGTGCTCCGTTCAGCGGAGCGGCTCTCCCGCGCGGATGCGGGCGATCACCGCCTGTAGCTGCGCCAGGGGCATACCCCCGGGGATCAGGTTGCCGTTGATGATAAAGGCCGGCGTGCCCTGAAGGGCCAACGCGGAGGCCTCGCGTTTGTTTCTGTCCAGCACGGCGTCGATCTCGGCCCGGTGGGTCTGGAGGTCACGATCCAGCCGGGTCATGTCCACGCCGGCGGATTCAGCCAGGGTCCGAATGTCGTCCTCGCCGGCGATGCGATTGGCCGAGCGCATGAAGGCGTTGTGAACGGCTTCGTATTTGCCCTGATAGCCAGCCGCGAGCGCGGTCCGCGCCGCGGCCGTGGACGGCTCGCCGAAGATCGGCCAGTCCTTGTAAAGAATGCGGACCTTGGGGTCGGCTTCGAGCAGGGCCGCCAGTTCCGGGTTCATCTGGCGGCAGTAGGGGCAGTTGTAGTCCATGAAGCCGATGATCGTGACGTCGGCCTTCTCCGCCCCGATGAACGGCGCGGCCGGCGTCCGCAGCAGGTCGGCGAAGCCGACGCTGGTGACGAGGGCGCCGTCCTGCGTGGCCGTGCCGGCGGATTCCGTCGTGGAATTCTCGGCTCCCGCGGGGTTGCAGGCGGCGAGCGCCAGGGCGCCCAGGACGGTGGCGACCATATGATGTGTGTTGAGCATGCTCTTCTCCAGTGCTGTCTCGAATGATGTGGAACCGTCAGCGGGCGATGGCCTGCAGTTCGGCGTCGATCTGTTCGGGCGAAATCTCGCCCATGTGCGACTTTCGCAGGGCGCCGTCGGCGTCGATGAACAGCGTCACCGGAATGCCGAGGGTCCCATAGTGTCTCGGCAAGGCCATCGCCTCGTCGAGCAGGACGGTGTCCAGCTCCAGGCCCTGGCCGTCGAGGAAGCGGTTGATGGTTTCAGCACCTTCGCCCTGGTTGACGAAGAGGAACCGGACGTCCGGATTGGCCGCCTCGGCGGCCGCCAGGACCGGCATTTCCCGGCGACACGGCGGGCACCAGGTGGCCCAGACATTGATCACGGTCGGTCGGCCGTCGCCCTCGGCGAGGTTCAGCGGGGCGCCGTCGATCTGAGCCAGGGTAAGGTCCGGCATCGGCTTGGCGTCGGTCTGGGCGGTCAGTTGGTAGGCGACGTTCCAGACGAAGACCGCCGCGATCACGGGAGCGAGCCCATAGGCCATCAGACGGCGCTGTTTGAGAATTAAAGGGCTGGCGAGGCCGACCGCGACCAGGGCCCAGGGCCAGGAGAAACCGCCCTGCCAGACGGCGAAAATTCGCAGCAGGTCCCCTTCGAAATAGGACCAGTGACCGATCACATGAGCCAGGCGCGCTATGGCCACGCCGCCCAGCGCCACCACCGTGCTCCAGGGGTTGAACCGTCCGCTCACCCGGCTCGCGAGAATCCCTGACACGATCAGGAAGGCCGCCACGCCGAGAATGATGGCGAACCGTTCGGCGGACAGGACCAGAGGCCCGATGACGATCGCGCCCATCTCAGCCTCCCTGCGCCAGGGTCAGGGCGTCAAGAACGCCCTTGGCTCCGGTTTCGCCGACGATCCGCGTATCGGCGGGCTCGCGCGCTTCGGCATCCAGGAAGATCATCGTCGGGGGACCAACCACGGCGAAGGCTTCCATCAGGGACCGCGCCTCGACGTCGGTCTTTGTGACATCGACCTTGATCAGAGAGACCTCCCCCAGACGGGCCCGGACTTCGGGATCCTCGAAGACCTCGCGTTCGATGACCTTGCAGCTCACGCACCAGTCCGCCGTGAAATAGACCAGCGACGGCCGTCCGGACTGGCTCGCCAGGGCGGTCGCCTGTCGCAGCCCGGCCTCGTCGGTCACCACGGTTTCGGTGTAGTCCGGGGGAGCCGCCGCCGCCCGGACGCCGCCGAAGGGCTCGAGGGGTTGCAGGGGATCGGTCGCGCCCGCGCCCGCGCCCACCAACAGCATCACGCCCCAGACGGTCGCCGCCAGCCCCGCGACACGCGCCATCCGCGCGCCGAGGCCGTGCGCCGGATCACGCTGGAACAGCCCGAGCGCCGCGGCCGCCATCAGAAGGAGCGCGGCGCCAGTCACCAGGGTCACGACCGGCGGCAGGATGCGGGATCCCAGCCACCAGGCGGTCGCCAGGAACAGGAAACCGAAGACGGCCTTGACGCGGTTCATCCAGGGGCCGGCTTTGGGCAGAAGGCGCGCGCCCATGGTGCCGAACATGATCAGCGGCACGCCCTTGCCGAGACCCAGGGCGAACAGGGCGCCGGCCCCCAGCGCGAGATCGCCGGTCTGGGCGATGTAGAGCAGGGCTCCCGCGAGCGGCGCGGTGACGCAGGGCCCCACGATCAAGGCGGATACGAATCCCATGCCCGCCGCGGAGGGCGCCGAGCGTCGGCCCGTGCCCGGTCCACCGACAGCCGCGACGTCCAGGCGGATGGCAGCTGGAGTTCGAACAGTCCGAACATGGACGCGGCCAGAACCACGAAGACCAGCGACAGCGCGCCGACCGCCCAGACGGATTGCAGCGCCATCTGCAGATTCTGCCCCGACCAGGCGGCCGCCATGCCCAGAAGCGCGAAGGCGGACGCCAGGCCCAGAACATAGGACCCGGACAGGATGAAACCCCGCCGGGGGTCGCGCCCGTCCACGCCCCGTCCGATCACGCCGGCGAGGATGGGGTACATGGGGAAGACGCAGGGCGTGAACGCCAGCAGAATTCCGAAACCGAAAAAGGCCAGAAGCACCCAAGGGGCGCCGCCGTGCAGGGACAGGGATTCCACCATTCCGCCGCCCGACTGGAGTTGCACCTCGCCGGTTCCGGAGGCGACGGGACCCGGGGCGGCGACGCCGCCGGGGCTTTCGGCGAACGACGCTTCGGCGGCGGCGATCGCCAGGGCGCTGGCGCTCGCCGCGACCGCGTCCGAAGGGTCGCTGGTCGCCAGGGTTTGCGCGGGCGCCGCGCGGCCTTCCGGCAGAACCGGCAGGGCCACGGTCTCGGTGACGGGCGGGTAGCAGATCGAGTCCTCGACGCAGCCCTGATAGGTGATGTTGACCGTTTGGGAAGAGCCGGCGCCCTCGAGCGTCGCCTGGGTCAGGGTCGCCTGGCCGGCGTCGCGCCAGATTTCGACGACGCCGAAGCCGGGGTCGTCCTTTTGTTGGCCCGGAGCCAGGTCCAGGGCGAGCGCCGTCTTGCCGTCCGCCGCCGTGGCCACGGTATGGCCCCGGTAAAGATAGTGTCCGGGCGCGATGCGCCACGCGAAGGTCACATCGCCGGCCTCGGTGCGGGTGACCGAGAGGTCGAAGGCGTCCTGCGGAGACAGGGGCGCCTGGGCTGCGGCGGGCAAGGTTCCGGCCAGCGCCATGATCACCAGGGCGAGGGCCAGTCTCAGGCCGGAAATGAAGGCGAAGCGCTTTTTCATGCGGCGTCGATCGTCATCGCAGCTTAAGTCAGCCTTAAGCCTGGAGGCCGATCCGATCGCCATGCGCATCCTCGCCGTAGAAGACGACCCCATTCTCGCCAACGGCCTTCAGGTCGGTCTGACCACCTATGGCTGGACCGTCGATGTCGCCGGCACCGTCCAGGATGCCCTGGCCGCTCTGGACTGTTCCAGCTTCGACGCCGTCGTGCTGGATCTCGGCCTGCCGGACGGCGACGGTCTGGAGGTGCTGCGCTTCGTCCGACGCCGCGAGATGGCGGTGGCCGTGCTGCTCCTGACCGCCCGGGACTCCGCACCCGATCGCGTCGAGGGCCTGGATGCGGGCGCCGACGACTACCTCGGCAAGCCTTTCGATCTGGAGGAGCTCGCGGCGCGGCTGAGAGCGGTCCGTCGCAGGGTCCTCGGGCGGGCGTCCGCGCCCTTGAAACACGGCGATCTCGTTCTCGATCCGAAGGCCCGTCTCGCCTGGCTGGGCGACCGGGACGTCCCCCTCTCGCGCCGCGAGTTCGCGATCCTGGAGGCCCTTATCGAGCGTCCGGGCCAGGTGCTGTCGCGCGGACAACTGGAAGAGAGGCTCTATGGATGGCAGGAAGACATCGGCAGCAATGCCGTGGAAGTGCACATCCACCATCTGCGCGCCAAATTCGGCGCCGATCTGATCCGAACGATGCGCGGCCTGGGATACGCCTTGCGATGAGCTCGATTCGCCTCAGACTGTTCGTCATCCTCGCCCTTGCCTCGACGGTCGTCTGGAGCCTGGCGGCGGGCTGGGTCTATGTCCGCACCCAGCACGAGGTCGAGCGCGTCCTCGACGCCCGCCTGATTGAGGCCTCGCGCATGGTGTCGTCTCTGCTGTCCAGCGGCGATGTCGCCCGCGTACCGTCGGACGCCGCGGCGCTGGCGTCCGCCACGAGCCGAACCTCCTACGCCCGCCAGCTGTCCTGCCAGATCTGGTCGCTTGACGGCGCGCTCATCGGTCGTTCGGACGGGGCTCCGGGTTCGCGTCTCACGACCGCTGCGACGGGGTTCTCCGAGACGGTGATCGACGGGGAGCGCTGGCGTGTCTACGCCGTCGAGAACCGCGAGGCCGGCGTCCGCGTCCTGGTCGGCGACAATCTCGGCATGCGCGACCATCTGGTTCAGAGCGTGATCGCAGGCCTGATCGCCCCGGCCGGGCTGGGGCTGCTGGCGATGGCGGGCCTGATCTGGATGTCGGTGGGTCGCGGCCTTGCCCCGATCCGGTCGGTCACCCGCGCCATCGCCGCGCGCGACGCCGATGACCTGACCCCGGTCATGACGCCCGAGGCCGCCGACGAACTCAAGCCGTTCACCGACGCCCTGAACGGCCTCATCGGGCGTCTGGACGCGGCGCGACAGCGCGAGTCGCAATTCATCTCCGCTGCGGCGCATGAACTGCGCACCCCCCTCGCCGGCCTGCGCGTCCAGGCCCAGATCGCCGCCGCCGCCAAGGACAAGACCGTGCGCGACGGCGCCCTGGCGCAGATGACCGAGTCCGTCGATCGCACCGCGCGACTGGTCAGCCAGTTGCTGGAAATGTCGCGCAGCGAGGCCCTCTCATCGACCCTGGAGGAGCGACGCTGGATCCCGCTGGCCGACCTCTGGCCGGATCTCATCAAGCGGGCGGGAGACCACCCCGGCATCGCGATCCATCGGCCCGGCCCCTTGAGCCTGCACGCGCAACCCCATCCGCTCTCCGTCATCCTCGGCAACCTGTTGTCCAACGCCGCCACCTATGCCGAATCCCGCGTCGAGGTCCGCCTGGAGGCCGACGGACATTTGACCCGACTGATCGTCGAAGACGACGGCCCCGGCGTCGGCTTCTCCGATCTGACCAGCCTCGGCCATCGCTTCTTCCGGGCGGCCAACGCCCGTCCGGGCGGCAACGGCTTGGGGCTGTCAATCGCCCAGGCCTGCGCGCGCGCTCAAGGCTGGCGGATGGACTATGCGCGCTCGGCGCTTGGGGGGCTGCGGGTTGACCTGATCATGCCCGTAACCGACGTGCGCGCCGAGGTCTGAAAAGACCTTGCCCCCAGAACGTCGGAAACATCGACGTTCGTCGAACGCCCCGTCCCGACCCCAATCACGGTCCGCCCCGACCTGACGCCGGATTTGCTCTCGCCGCGGAGCGACCGGTGGTCGTAAAAATGGTGGACCGAATCCGGCCTTAAGACTGCCTTAAGGTAGGACGTGTGGCTCCTGCGGCAAAACGTCGGGAGAAAAACGCATGAAGCTCGGAATGATCGCGGTCGCGCTTGGACTGGTGGTCGCGGCCGCGCCGCGCCCGGCTCTGGCCCAGGATCGCGCCTTCACCCTGTTGCACACCAACGACATGCACGGGCGTCATACGCCTTTCCCGGTCGCGCCGGGCGACGCCACCGCCCAGACGGGCGATCCCGGCCGCGACCCGGCCCAGTTCGACCGGGCCGCCATGATCGGCGGCTTCGCCTACCTCGCCTCCGCGATCGAAAACGTGCGCCGGAAAGTCGGACCCGACTCTGTGCTGCTCGTGGACGGGGGCGACACCTTCAGCGACGACCTGGTCGGCAACGCCACGCGAGGCGAGGCGATGATCCGGCTGATGAACGCGGTCGGCTATCGCTTCATGGCCCTGGGCAATCACGATTTCGACTACGGGCTGGACCGGACCCGGGAACTTCAGGCCATCGCCGACTTTCCGATGCGGGGAGCCAACGCCCTGATGGACGGCGAACCCATATTCGGACGGCCGTGGGAGTTGTTCGAGGTCGGCGGCGTCCGGGTCGCTGTGCTGGCCCTCAGCTATCACAACACCGGCGAGACCGGATCCAAGGCCAACACCCGGGGCGTGACCTTCACCAACGGCATCGACGCGGCGCGCGCCTTTCTGCCGCAAATGCGCGAGGCCGCCGAAGTGGTTGTGGTCCTGTCGCACCAGGGCACCGCCGTAGATCGCGAGATGGCGCGACAGATTCCCGACATCGATCTGATCGTGGCCGCTCATTCCCACGACCGGATCGATCCCCCCGAGCGGGTGAACGGGGTCTGGATCGCCCAAGCCGTGTCCGATGCGGCCGCTCTTGGCGAGCTGACCGTCACCGTGGACGCGGACGGCGAGGTGTCGGCGGTCGAGGGCAAGGTGACCGACCTCTGGAACGACCGGATCGACCCGGATCCCCGCATCGCCGCCCTGGTGTCCGATCTGGACGGACCCCATCGCGCCCGCCTCGATGAGGTCCTGGCCACGGCCTATGATCGGATCGGACGCCAGTACAAATCTGAAAGCCCCTTCGACGTTCTGGTCGGCGACCTGATGCGCGAACGCACGGGCGCGGACATCGCCTTCATGCCCGGCGTCGGTTACGGCGTTTCCATCACCCCGGGACCGGTCACGCGCGATCGCCTGGTCACCCTGCTGCCCCATCCGACGAGGATGGTGACCCTGCGTTTGACGGGTGCCCAGGTCCTGTCGATCCTCGAACAGAGCGCCACCAACCTCGGACCCGAAGATGTCTTCGACCGCGTCGGAGGCCTGGTGCAGACCTCCGGCATCGGCTGGACCTTCGACCTTAACCGTCCAGCTGGACGGCGCGTCAGCGACGTCACGATCGATGGCCGCGCGATCGAAGCCGACCGGCTGTATCTCGCCGCCACCAATGTCGGCATGCTGGAAGGGCTGCATCGCTATGCCGCCTTCGCCCAGGGCCAGGACACCCAGGTGCATGATGTCAGCGTCACCCAGGTCGTCGAGGAGGGGATGGTTCGCCGCGGCGTCCTGACCGCCCCTGCCATGGGTAGGATTCGTCGTATTGGACCCGTCGCCCGATGATCGCACCGCTCCTCGCGGTCTTGGCGATATCCCATCCGGCCGCGGCGCAGTCGGCGCCGGTGATCGCTCCGGAGGCCCCCGCCACACCCTCGCGCTGGACCGTATCTGGCAGCCTGCGGGTTCGCGCGGAAACCCTGGCGGGCCAGTTCCGTCCGCGTTTCGCCGAACATGACGACGTCCTGTTCACCCGCGCGACCCTGGCCGTGGGCTACGACGCCGGTCGCGTTCGCTTCGGGACCGAATTGTACGATTCTCGGGCGTTCGGACAGGATCCCCTGTCCTCCGTGGGCACCAGCGAGGTCAACGGACTCGAACTGGTGCAAGCCTTTGCCGATATCGATCTCGGCGGCGACGGCGACAGCGTTCTCCGCCTGGGCCGGATGACGATGGACGTCGGGTCCAAGCGGCTGGTCTCGCGACAGAATTTCCGCAACACCACCAACGCCTATACGGGCGCGCGGCTTCAGACCCCGCTGGGGGGCGGGAACCTGACCGCGTTTTGGGTCATGCCCCAGTACCGCTTGCCCGACGACCGGGCCGGCGTGGAAGGCCATGCCGTCGAATGGGACCGCGAAAGCACCGACCTGCAGTTCTTTGGCGCGTCATGGGTGGGATCGCTCGATGATCGGGCCACCACCCTGGAAATCTACGGCTATGGGCTGAACGAACAGGATGACCCGGCCCTGCAGACCCGGGACAGGCGGCTGTTCACGCCCGGCTTTCGCTTGCGTCGGGGGCCCGGGACCGGTCGGGTGGATTTCGAGCTCGAGGCCGCGGGACAGGTCGGCACGGCCCGACGGACGGCCGCCGTGGCCGACACGCGCGATCTGGACGTCGGCGCCTGGTTCATGCACGCCGAAGTGGGCCGAACCTTCGATCGCGTCTGGAAGCCCCGGCTGGCGGTCCAGTATGACCACGCCAGCGGCGACGAAGGCGGAGACCATTACGCGCGGTTTGATCCACTGTTCGGCGCCCGTCGGTTCGAGTTCGGCCCCGCCGGTCTCTACGGGCCCGTCTCGCGCCAGAACCTGAGGTCGCCTGGCGTCCGGGTCGAGGTCAGGCCCTCCCCCCGGTTCGAGGCGATGGCGATGTACAGGGGGCTCTGGCTGGACAGCCCGACCGACGCCCTCGGCCTGACCTTGGTCGCCGACCCTTCGGGTCGCTCCGGGCGGTTCGCCGGGCAGCAGATCGAAGCGCGGGCGCGATATGCGCTGCGACCCGATGGCGCCTGGCTGGAAGTCGGAGCGGCCCGGCTGTTCAAGGGGCGGGTTCTGACCGACGCGCCCGGCGCGCCCGATACCGGCGATACCGTCTATGGATATGCAGATGTCACCGTCGCATTCTGATCCGGGAGAACGCGCGTGTCGGTGACGATCGGCCTTTTGCTGGCTCTCAGCTTCCTTGTCTCCCTGCTGGCGCTGGCCTTCCTGATCTGGGCGGTGACCAACCGTCAGATGGAACTGCACCAGGGTCAGGCCTATACGGTGTTCGTCCCCGGCGAGGCCGGGCAGGCCGACGACGCCACCATGGCCGGCGACGACCCACAGGCCCTCGGCCCGCACCACTATGACACCGCGCGGGCGGGGATCGACGCTGTCTCGCGACGGCCCGTTCTGGTCCTGCTGGCGAGCGGCATCTTCTGGCTTGTGCTGGGGTCCGTGTTCGGGGTCATGGCCTCGCTCAAACTGCACTGGCCGGACTGGCTTTCGGCCTATGGTCCCCTGACCTTCGGGCGGGTCCGGACCCTGCATCTGAACATGGTGGCCTACGGCTGGCTGTCGCTGACCGGCATCGGGGTGGCGATATGGATCGCGCCGCGCATCTTCCACACCGCGCTGCGTCATCCGCGCCTTCCGATCCTGGGCGCCGCGCTCTGGAACATCGCCCTGGCCGCCGGGGCCGCGGCCATCGCTTCCGGCTGGACCGACGGCGAGGAATGGCTGGAGATTCCCTGGCAGATCGACATCCTGCTGGCCGCCGCCGGGGCCTGTTTCGTCCTGCCCCTGCTGCGAACAGCGCTGAATCGCAACGTCGGCCACATCTATGTGACCGGCTGGTACTATCTTGGCGCCCTGTGCTGGTTTCCGATCCTGTTCTTCATCGCCAACCTGCCCGGCCTGCATTCGGGCGTGCAGGAAGCCACCGTGAACTGGTGGTTCGCCCACAATGTCCTGGGTCTGTGGCTCACCCCCCTCGGTGTCGGCGCGGCCTATTATTTCATTCCCAAGATCATCGGCAAGCCGATCTATTCCTACAGCCTGTCGCTGCTCGGCTTCTGGGCCCTGGCCCTCTTCTACAGCCAGGTCGGCATCCACCATCTGATCGGCGGCCCGGTCCCCACCTGGGTCGTCACCCTGTCCATCGTCCACAGCGTGATGATGTTCGTCCCGGTGATCGCCGTGGCCGTCAATCAGCACGTCACAGTCGCGCGCAACCTCTGGGTCTTCAAGGCTTCCATCCCCCTCAGATTCATCTCCCTGGGCGCGCTCATGTACACGGCGGCCTCCTTCCAGGGGTCGATCGAGGCGCTGCGCAGCGTCAACACCGTGACCCACTTCACACAATACACGGTCGGCCACGCCCATCTCGGCGCCTATGGCTTCGTGTCCTTCGTTCTGTTCGGCGCCGTCTACCACACCCTGCCGCGGCTGACCGGTCGCGCCTGGCCCTGGCCCAGGTTGATCGCGGCCCATTTCTGGCTCGTGGTCGCCGGCTTCGCCGTCTATTTCGTGTCATTGACGGTGGGCGGCGTCCTCCAGGGCCTGGCGATGCTGGATGTGACCCGTCCTTTCGCCGACAGCGTGACGCTGCTCAAGCCATATCTCGAGGCCCGGTCCGTGGGCGGTATCCTGATGACCGTGGGCCATCTGATCTTCGCGATCCATTTCATGGCCGTGATCGTGCGCGGACGGGCCCCGTCGTCCGCGTCGGACGCCACTGACTCGCCGCCCGACACCGTTCCGGCGACCGCCGCATGAACCGCGTCATTCCCCTCGGCGTCCTCGCCCTCGCCATCCTGGCCTTCGCCACCCTCCTTCTCGTGATCCTCCCAGGCATCCAGATACGGACCGAGCCCCCCACACCGGGTCTCGAGGCCTATACTGCGGCGGAATCGCGCGGCCGCGACATCTATGTCTCGCAGGGCTGCGTGTCCTGTCACAGCCAGCAGCCCCGGTCGCTGGACCAGGCCCCCGACGCCGAACGTGGTTGGGGGCGCGCCTCGGTGGCCTCGGACTATTTCTACGATCAGCCCCACCAGCTGGGCACCATGCGGACCGGGCCGGATCTTCAGAACGTCGGCGCACGGCTTCCCAGCCGGGACTGGCATCTCACCCATCTCTACCAGCCCCGGGCCGTGTTCGACTGGAGCATCATGCCCGCCTATCCCTATCTGTTCGAGATCAAGGACAAGGCGGCCAGGGGCGATGTCGTCGTGGCCATGCCCGGGGGCTATGCGCCCGCGGGCAAGGTCGTCGTGGCCCGCTCCCAGGCCCTGGATCTGGTGGCCTATCTCAAGAGTTTGGACAGGACTTTCCCGGCGCCCCGCGCCGGCGTTCGCGATGACGGCTACAGCGAGAGGGGCGAGCCGCGATGATCCGCCTTCCCTGGACACGGCGAACCCCCGACCCGGTCGAACGACGCGAGACGGACGAGGCCTACGAACCCTATGAGGAGTTCCGGCGCATCCCGCTCCCGGTTCTCTGGATCGCCGTCGCCCTGGCCCTCTGGGGCGGCATCACCCTGTGGGACAACAGCCAGGCCGTCGCGATCGGCCGGTCCGAACGCGCCGCCCAGATGGCCGAATTGCCCCGTCATGCGGTCAATTCCGGGGCGCAGATCTTCGAGGCCCGCTGCTCCTCCTGCCATCAGCCCAACGCCGTGGGGGTTCGCGGCGCCGTGCCGCCCCTGGAAGGCTCAGCCTTCGTCTCGGCCGATCCCCAGGTCGTGGTCCAGATACTGCTGCACGGGATCGACGGCCCCATCGCCGTCAGCGGTCGGACCTTCAACGGCCATATGCCGAACTTCTCCAGCGTTCTGTCCGACGAAGAACTGGCCCGCGTCGCCTCGTACGTCCGCCAAACCTGGGGCGGAGCCGAGGCCCCGGTCACCCCCGCCTTCGTCGCGGCACAGCGTCGCCGGTTCCCTGACCGGGGGCCCTGGCGGGGCGGCGTCGAGATCGTCTCCCGCATGGCGCCGGACCTGGCGCCGCAACCCGTGTTCGTCGCGCCGCCCCCGGCCGCGATTGACGCCGGGGTGATCCGACTGATCAACGAGGGGCGAGGCGACGCCTGGTCCTGTTCGTCCTGTCATGGGACCCGGGGCCAGGGCAGCGAGACCGTGCCCCGACTGGCCGGCCTGCCCTCGGCCTATATCGTCAAACAGCTGAACGACTATATCGCGGGCGCCCGCGAAAACGAGTCGATGGCCATTGTGGCCTCCGCCCTGTCGCCGGACGAGCGCCGCGCGCTTGGGGACTATTATGCGCGATTGCGGGCCCCCTCCACGGCCAGGCCGTCGCTCGGCGGAGACATCGCGCGGGGCGAACGCTTGGCGCTCTATGGCGACTGGTCCAAGAATGTCCCGGCCTGCTTCTCCTGCCACGGCCCCTCGGGCTTTGGGGTCGCGCCGCAGTTCCCGTCTCTGGCCGCCCAGCATCCCGCCTATACCGCCTCTCAACTTTCCGCCTGGGCCGGAGGACAGCGCGACAATTCCTCCGTCGATCTGATGAACGCCGTCTCCCGCAACCTGTCGGACGCCGATCGCCGCGCCGTGGCGGACTATCTCGCCACCTTGCCGCCCAATCCCGCTTCACCTCCTGACGACAGGCGCTAGACCATGTCCGATGACCCCAAATCCCCGCCCCCCGCCACCGGCCCCGACAAGCCGCGCAAGGGCGGCCTCGCCCGCGACGCCATCTTCGCCGTCGCCGGCGGACTGGCCCTCTTCGTGATCGGCACCCTGGCCGTCGACGCAGGCTGGATTCGCGATCGCAAGGGCAGCGAAGGCGGCGATGGACCGGGTCTCGAGCCGGCCGCCTATTTCCAGCCGCCGATGTCCTCGGCCATACCGGACGGTCCCTCCGGCGACGCCATTCGGCGCGGCGAGGCGATCTTCATGAACACCCCGGCGAATGCCTCGGACTTCGTGGGCAACAGCCTGTCGTGCGCGGCCTGCCATCTGGACGGCGGACGACGGCCGGACTCGGCGCCGATGTGGGCCGCCTGGGTCGCCTATCCGAAATATCGCTCCAAGAACAAGCAGATCAATACGATGGAGGATCGGATCAAGGGCTGTTTCACCTATTCGATGAACGCCCAGGCCTCGCCGAGCGGCGGCCCACCGCCCGCCGGCCACGACGTCTACAAGGATCTGCAGACCTATATGCATTTCCTCGCCACCGGGGCCCCCACGGGCGTCGATATGGAGGGCTCGGGCTATCCGGAGCTGCAGAAGACCGCCCTCGGATATGACCCCGTCCGCGGGCAGCAGGTCTTCGCCGCCAACTGCGCGGTCTGCCATTCCGCCGACGGCCAGGGCCAGGCCGACGCCAACGGGCGCACGGTCTTTCCGCCCCTTTGGGGTCCGCAGTCCTACAACTGGGGCGCCGGAATGGCGCGCGTGAACACGGCCGCGGGCTTCATCAAGGCCAATATGCCCCTCGGCCAGACCAACCGGCTGACCGATCAGCAGGCGTGGGACGTGGCGGCCTACATCAACAGCCAGGAACGCCCCAGGGACCCCCGCCAGACCGGTACGGTCGCCGAGAACGCCGCGCGCAACCACACCGGCGCGGAGACTTTCTACGGGCGGATCTATCACGGCCGGCTGCTGGGCGCCGGCGCCCCGCCAGCGGCGCCGGCCGGGGGACGTTAGGCCGGTGCCCGCCGCCGCCGTCACGCGGCAGCTGTTCGCCGTGGACGGCCTGTGGTGCGGCGGCTGCGCGCGAGGCCTGGAAAGCCGCCTCCGCGCGATCGACGGCGTGATCGGCGCCGGCGTCCACTATGTCACCGCCTCGGCCCTGGTGCAGTGGGACCCGGACCGGTGCGACGCGGAGGCCGTCCGTGCCTGCGTGCACGAGGCGGGCTACCGCCTTCTGGAGCGCAGCGACCCCCAGACCATTCGCCTGCGACTGGACCGGGAGGTCCGTTCGCTCACCCTGCGCCTGGTCGTGGCGATCGCCTTCGGCATGTGGTCCATGGCCTGCGCGGTGGTGCTGTATCTGGACCCGGGATTGTCGCCCGCCGCAGCGTGGTGGATCGCCCTGGCCAGCGGCGTCCTGGCCGGGCCCGTTATCCTGTTCAGCGGCGCAGGAATCGGACGGATGGCGGCGCGGTCGATCCGTCTTCGCGCGCCCGGTCTGGACCTCTTGATCAGCCTCGGCGTGGTCGGCTCCGTCGCCACCTCGGCGCTCGCCCTCGCTCGCGGGGAGGCGCAGGTCTATTTCGACACCGCCACCATGCTGGTCACCCTGCTTGTGCTGGCCCGTTTGATCGAGACCCGCGTCCGCCGAAACGCCACGGACGCCACGCTCGCCCTCGGTCGTCTGTTCGACGACACCGCTGAGCGGCGCGATGGCGCGGGCGGCTGGGAGCCGGTGGCCTGCGATCAGCTGGCGATCGGCGATGTCGTTCAGGTTCGAGCGGGCGGCGTCTCGACGGTCGACGGCGTCGTCGTGAGCGGGCGAAGCGCCGTCGATACCGCTATTCTGACAGGCGAAAGCGGCGCGAGCGCTCTTGGGGTCGGCGACCGCGTCGCCGCCGGCACGGTCAATCTCGTCCGGGCTGTCGAGGTGCGTGTCGATCGTGTATCAGGCGACCGCGAGGTGGACCGCATGGGCGGCCGCATCGCGATAGAACTGGCGGCGCGGGGCGAACCGATCGACAGCGTGAGCCGCGCGGCCGGCCTCCTGACGACCGCCATTCCCGTCGTTTCGCTGCTCATCGTTCTGGTCACCGCGATCCTGACGCGTTCGATCGAAACCGGACTGGTCCGGGGCCTGGTCGTCATGTTGGCGGCCTGCCCCTGCGCCCTGAGTCTCGCGGCGCCCCTCGTCCACTTGCGGGCCAGCGTGATTGCCGCCGGACGCGGCTTTCGTCTGGCGGACGCCGCCGTGGTCGAACGCCTGACCGGGGCCCGTACGGCAATCTTCGACAAGACCGGCACCCTGACGGCCGGTCAGCCCCGGGTCCTGTCGGTCGAGTCCCGGGCCGGCTGGACCGACGCGGAGGTCGTGGCGCTCGCCGCTCGGGCCGAGACGGGTCTCGACCATCCACTCGCCCGGGCCGTGACGGCGCATCATGGCGGTCCCCTCGGGGCTGGAGGATCGCGTGGCTCCCGCGACGCCCGGGGGTTCGACCCCGCCGGTCGCCGGATCCGGGTCGGCGGCGCGCCAGGCGGCGCGTCGGAGGGCGCCACGCGCCTGCGGGTCTGGCTGGACGACGTCCCGGTAGGGGACCTGCTGATCGGGGACGCGATCGATCCCGAGGCCGGAGACACCATTCTGGAGCTGCGGCGGCGCGGCATCGACGTCCTGTTGGCCACCGGCGACGCCGAAGGTCCGGCCCACGCCGTCGCCCGCGCGGTGGGCCTCAGCCCGTCCAGCGTTTTCGCCGGCTGCACCCCCCTGTCCAAGGGCGAACTGGTCCGGCGCGCACGGGGGCCGGTGCTGTTCGTCGGCGACGGCGTGAACGACGGGCCGGCGCTGGCCGCCGCGGACTGCGGGATATCGGTCGCGCGAGCGCACGCCGCGGCGGCGGCGACCGCCGCCGTCGTCATCACCCGGGGCGGGCTGGGCCGGGTGGTCGACGTCTTGGACCTCGCCGCGGCGGCGCGACGCCGGTTGCGACAGAACATCGTGCTCGCCCTCGCCTACAACCTCTTCGCCTTGCCGGCGGCGGCTCTGGGCCTGCTCAGTCCCGCCTGGGCCGCCGTCGCCATGATCGCCAGTTCCCTGGCGGTCACGGCCAATGCGATGCGCCTGACGATCGCCGACCAGGGGGCGTCGCGATGGAACTGAAGAGCCATCCGATGCGGGACCGAATCGTCTCGGAAATGCATCTACGCCGAATGCCGCCCCTGACGACGCCGTGCCGGATCCTCCAGGTCCTGCGTCTTGTCGAAGGCGCGGACCGGGAACGGGAATATGCGTCGCTCCTCGCCCTGGCCGAACGATCGGGCGATCAGGATCAGGTGTTCCCGCGCCATGGACGCGGCATGATCGCCGGCGGTCCGGTGTGGCTCTGGGAACGGCACAGCGAGGCCTCGACCTATACGGTCATCTCCGACGCGGCGGGCGAGCCCTTCTCCCTGGAGCCTCATCCGCCCGTTCTGCTGGATTGGCTGGAAACCGCCCCGGGCCTGGTGATCCGGGCGGTCCGGGTCGTGGTCGAGGCCGACGAGCGTCGGGCCGTCCCGGCCGTCGCCGAGCTTGATCCCGAAGACCTGATCAGCTGTCGAAAGGACGAGGCGCGCCTGTGGTCCGACTTCAAGGTCCATGATGACGGCTGGGGGCGTCTGGTGCTGGCCGCGGGCGGCATGCATCCGGCCGATCTGGGACGGCTGGCGCAGCGGGTCCAGGAGCTCGGCAACTACCGGAACCTGGCGCTGCTGGCCTTGCCGATGGTTCAGGAGCGAGCCGCCGACCTCGACCGACTGGAGGCCGCCTTGGTCGCCGTCTCGGAGCGACTGACCCAGGACCGGGACGATCAGACGCTGCTCGGCGAGATCAGCCGGCTGTCAGCCGAGGTCGCCAGCCTGACGGCGACCACCGCCTTCCGACTGGGTGCGATGGCGGCCTATTCCGGCATCGTGGCTGACCGGTTGCGAGATCTGGACTGCGTCCGCATCGAGGGCTTCCAGCGCCTCGACGACTTCATCGACCGCCGCCTGACCCCCGCGACCCGGACATGCCAGGCGTTCTCGGGACGCCTGGACGCCCTGGCCACGCGGCTGGAACGCGCGACGGCCCTGCTCAGGACGCGGATCGAGATGCGTGTCCAGGCCCAGAACACCGCCTTGCTGCATTCGGTCGAGCGGACCAGCGCGCGCCAATTGAAGCTCCAGCATCTGGTCGAGGGTCTGTCGGTCGTGGCCGTCAGCTATTATGCGCTGGGCCTCCTGGGGTATGGGCTCAAGCCGTTGGCGCATAGCTACGGCGTCTCGCCGGAAGCGCTGGCGGCGCTCGCGGCGCCGGTGACCATCCTGTTGGTCTGGTACTATCTGCGACGTCGGGTCCGTCGGCTTGAGGGCGATGAAGCTCGCGGCCACCCGCCGTCCTGATCCCGTCGGAGACGGCCCCGGGAAACCTCAGCGTCAGGCGGCGCCCATGCCGGGTCTCCGGTTCGGCGCTTCGCCCGCCGGACCCCGGGGCAATGAAGCGTTCTCACTCAAACGTCCCCCGCATCGGATCAGTCGTCACGGCGCGACGCCTCTTAAGATCGACTTAAGCTGAGCCGCGTCTTCGGCTTCCCGAACGACTTGAGGGACCATGATGAGCGTTGCAGCGTCGCATACGACGGCCTTGGGTCGGACAGCGTCATGATGGGGATCGTCCGGATCGCGTTGACGCGTCCGCTCACCTTCATCGTCATGGCCATCCTCATCGCGCTGGGCGGAGCCGTGGCGGCCGTTCGCACGCCCATCGACATCTTCCCCGACATCCGGGTGCCGGTCATCGCCGTGGCCTGGACCTATGCGGGCCTGCCACCGCAGGAAATGGCCGGGCGGATCATCACGCCGTTCGAGCGGGCCCTGTCGGCCACGGTCAGCGATGTCGAACATATCGAGAGCCAGTCCATGCCCGGCGTGGGGATCGTGAAGATCTATTTTCAGCCCGGCGTCGATATCCGCACAGCGACCGCGCAGCTGACCTCGATTTCCCAGACCATGCTTCGCCAGCTGCCCCCTGGCACAAGCCCGCCCTTCATCGTCAACTATGACGCCTCGACCGTCCCGATCGTGCAGCTGGCCCTTTCGGGGGAAGGGCTCACTGAACAGCAGCTCTACGATCTCGGTCTCAATCAGGTTCGACCGCAGCTGATCACCGTCCCCGGCGCGGCCGTGCCCTTCCCCGCCGGCGGACGACAGCGGCAGGTGCAGATCGACCTCGACCCCCAGGCGTTGCGCGCCCGCGGTCTGTCGGCCCAGGACGTCTCGCTGGCGATCGCGGCCCAGAACCAGATCAATCCGGCGGGCTTCGCCAAGATCGGCGAGTTCCAGTACAACATAAAGCTCAACAACGCCCCGGGATCGATCGAGGCGCTGAACGATCTGCCGGTGAAAGTGGTCGACGGGGCCACCATCTATATCCGCGACGTCGCCAATGTCCGCGACGGAAGCGCGCCCCAGACCAACGTCGTTCACGTCAACGGTCAGCGCTCGGCGCTGATGACGGTCCTGCGGGGCGGGTCCGCCTCGACCCTGTCGATCGTCGAGGGCATCAAGGCGAAGATCCCTGAAATCGCGGCGGGGCTCCCCGACGCCCTCACCATTCAAACCATCGGCGATCAGTCCGTCTTCGTCCGGGGGGCGCTCGAAGCCGTGGTCGTCGAAGGCGTGATCGCCGCGGCGCTCACCTCGCTCATGATCCTTCTTTTCCTCGGATCCTGGCGATCGACGGTGATCATCGCCCTCTCCATACCCCTGGCCGTCCTGGCCGCGATCGCCGCCCTCTCGGCCAGCGGACAGACGCTGAACGTCATGACCCTGGGCGGACTGGCCCTGGCCATCGGCATCCTCGTCGACGACGCCACGGTGACCATCGAAAACATCAACTGGCATCTTGAGCAGGGCAAGGGCGTGCGCGACGCCATCATGGACGGCGCGGCCCAGATCGTGACGCCCGCCTTCGTCTCCCTCCTGTGCATCTGCATCGTCTTCGTCCCGATGCTCCTGTTGCCAGGGGTCGCCGGCTACCTCTTCGTGCCGATGGCGCTGGCGGTGGTGTTCGCCCTGATCGCCTCCTTCGTGCTGTCGCGAACCCTGGTCCCGACCCTGGCCAAGTATCTGCTTCGGCCGCATGTGCCCGGCCTGGATCTCCATGCCGCCGGCAGACCGGGCTCCCGCAACCCCCTGGTGCGCTTCCAGCGCGCGTTCGAAGCGCGATTCGAGCGGACGCGGATCGCCTATGGTCGGCTGCTGGGCCGGGCCCTCGGGGGCCGGCGCGTGTTCATCCCCGTGTTTCTGGCCGTGGTGCTGGCGTCGTTCGCCCTGACGCCCTGGCTTGGCCGCGACTTCTTCCCCAGCGTCGATTCCGGGCAGATCTCGCTTCACGTCCGCGCCCCCGCCGGCACCCGGATCGAAGAGACGGCGGTCGTCATGGACCGCGTCCAGCAGCGCGTCCGCCAGTTGATCCCCGACAGCGAGTTGCGCTCCATCGTCGACAATATCGGCCTGTCCAGCGCCCCGCTGAACACGGTCTACAACAACAGCGGCACGGTCGGTTCGAGCGAAGGCGACATTCTGATCGCCCTGGAAGAAGGGCATCGCCCGACCGAACGCCATGTGGAGCGGCTCCGGGAGGAACTCCCCAAGAGCTTTCCGGGACTGAGCTTCGCCTTCCTGCCCGCCGACATCACGTCCCAGATTCTGAACTTCGGCTCTCCGGCGCCGATCGACATCCAGATCAGCGGACGTGATCTCGCGGCCAACGCGGCCTATGCGGAAACGCTGCTCCGCCGCCTGCGCGCCGTTCCCGGACTCGCTGACGCGCGCATCCAGCAGTCCGCCCGTTATCCGCAGCTGAACATCGATGTCGATCGCGCCCGCATCGCGCAATACGGCCTGACCGAACGCGACGTCACCGTCAGTGTCGGCAATGCCCTCGCCGGCACCTCGCAGACGGCCCCCGTGTTTTTCCTCAACCCGGAAAACGGAGTCTCCTACCCCGTCGTGGCCCAGGTGCCGGAGCATCGGGTCGGCTCCATCGAGGACCTGCAATCGCTTCCGGTGACCGGTGCGGGCGGTTCGGCCGCGCAAACTCTGGGCGGGTTGAGCGACTTGCGCCGAACTGGCGTCGCCTCGGTGATCAGCCATTACGACATCCAGCCGACGATCAATATCTTCGCCACCGCCCATGGCCGCGACCTCGGCGCCGTGGCCGGTGACGTGAAGTCCGTGATCAAGGATCTCGAGCAGGGCCAGCCGAAGGGCGCCAAGGTCACGGTCCGCGGCCAGTACGCCACGATGAACGCGGCGTTCGCGGGCCTGACGCTGGGGATGATCGGCGCGGTGCTGCTGATCTATCTGGTGCTGGTGGTCAATTTCCAGAGCTGGGCCGATCCGCTGGTCATCATCTCGGCCTTGCCCGGCGCCCTGGCCGGAATCGTCTGGATCCTGTTCGTCACCGGCACGACGCTCTCGGTGCCCGCCCTGACCGGCGCGATCATGTGCCTGGGCGTCTCGACGGCCAATTCGATCCTGATCGTCAGTTTCGCCCGCGAGCGGCTCGCCGTCCTCGGAGACGCCACCCAGGCCGCGCTGGAAGCCGGGCTCGTCCGTTTCAGGCCCGTTCTCATGACCGCCCTGGCCATGATCATCGGCATGTCGCCCATGGCGCTCGGGATCGGCGAGGGCGGCGAACAGAATGCGCCGCTCGGGCGCGCCGTCATCGGCGGGCTGATCCTGGCGACCGCCGCCACGCTGTTTTTGGTGCCCGCCATCTTCAGCTTCGTTCACCGTCGCGCGGGTCAACGCTCCGCAACAGGAAAACTCGATGTCGCCCATGTTCAGTAAGGTTCGCGCGGTCGGGCTGAAACCCGCCCTCGCGGCCGGCGCCCTTGGCGCGGTCGCGATCATCGCCTGGGGCGCGTGGGCGCGCGATGCGAACGACGACGCGCTCGCCGAAGTCTCCCGCGAGGCGGCGATCCCGACCGTCAGCCTGATCCAGGCGACCGCCGCGGACACGGAAGGCAAGCTGGTCCTGGCCGCGGAGATCCAGGCGTGGAACACCGCTGACATCCACGCGCGCACCAACGGCTATGTCGAACGCTGGCTGGTCGATATCGGCGACCCCGTGCGCGACGGCCAGATCCTCGCCGTGCTCGACGCGCCGGAACTCGACCTTCAACTGGCCCAGGCGCGCGCCCAGCATCAGATGGCCCTGGCCGATCTGTCGCTCGCGCGGGCCACCGCCGACCGCTGGGGCGCGCTGCTGGAACGGGATGCCGTATCGCGCCAGGCCGCGGACGAGAAGACCGGCGCCCTGGCCGCCAGCGCGGCGGTCGCCGACGCCGCCCGAGCCAACGTCCAGCGGCTCGCCGCGCTCCGGGGCTTCACACGGCTTGCCGCGCCGTTCGATGGAATCGTGACCAGCCGCTCGGCGGAGGTCGGGGCCCTGGTGACGGCGGGCGTGGCTGCAGCGCCGCTGTTCACGATCGCCGACACGCGTCGAATGCGCGTCCAGGTCCGCGTGCCGCAATCGGCGTCTGCCGATATCCGGCCCGGCATGCGCGCCGAGCTGCGGCTGCCCGAGGCGCCCGGCGAGCCCTTTCCGGCGGTGGTGACCCGGAGCGCCCAGGCCGTGGATGGGCGCTCCGGCACGATGCTGGTGGAACTCCAGGCGGACAACCCGCTGCGGCGGCTGAAGCCCGGAAGCTACGCTGAAGTCACCTTCCCCGTTACCGGCGGCGGCGGCGTCATCATCCCGGCGAGCGCCTTGATCCTCGGCCGCAACGGGCCTTCCGTCGCATCGGTCGATTCCAAAGGCAGGGTGTCCCTCACCCCGGTGCGCCTGGGTCGCGACCAGGGTCGCACCGTCGAGATCCTCGACGGCGTGCGACCGGGAACGCGCCTCATCAATGCGCCACCCGACGCCCTGGCCGACGGCGATCGGGTGAGTGTCCGACAACAATCACCTCGGGGCCGCGCCAATGCTCAGGACTAGGCTGGCCTGGCCTCTCGCGTTCGCCGCGCTTTCGGGATGCGCCCTGGCTCCGCCGCTTGAACTTCCGGTCACCCCGACCCCTTCCGTCTACAAGGCCTTGGCGACGGGGCCGGAGGGGCAAGGCGCCGGCGCGGCCTGGGCCTCGGCGACGCCCGGCGAGGCCGTCCCTCGAGGTGGCTGGTGGAGCGTGTTTCAGGACCCCGTGCTCGACGCGCTCATTCTCAAGCTGGATCGCGCGAGCCCAACGCTCGCGGCGGCGCTCGCCCGATACGATCAGGCCCGCGCGACCGCAGGCCTCGACTCCGCAGGTCTTCATCCCCGACTGACCGTCAGCGGCAGGGTCGAACGCCAACAGCAGTCACAGACCCGCGCGGGCGGGCAGACGCCGACAGACGCCTATGATCAATCCTTCCTCGGCGCGGCGCTCGGCTATGAACTCGACCTCTGGGGCCGGGTCCGCGACGCCGTGGAGGCCAGCCGCGCCGAGGCGGACGCCAGCGGGGCGGATCTGGTCAATGTCCGGCTGAGCCTGCAGGCCACCCTGGCCGACGCCTATTTCCGGCTTCGTGGGCTGGACTCGGAAATGGCGCTCCTGGATCAGACCGTGACGGCCTACAGCCACGCCCATGCGCTCACCGCGACCCGTCACGAGGTCGGGGTCGCGTCGGGGGTGGATGTGGGCCGGGCAGAAGCGCAACTCGCCGGCGCGCGAGCGCGCCGCGTCGACGTCCACCGCCGTCGCGTCCAGGTCGAGAACCAGATCGCGGCGCTCACAGGAGACGCCGCTTCGGAGTTCACCGTCCCCCGGTCCGGCAGCCGGCCTTTGCCGCCCCATATTCCAGGCGGCGTTCCTTCGGAGCTATTGCAACGGCGGCCCGACATCGCCGCCGCCGAGCGTCGCATGGCGGCGGCCAATGCCCGGATCGGCGTCGCGCGGGCCGCCTATTTCCCGGTCCTCAACATCGGTCTGGGAGGAGGATATCAGGCGGCCCATGGCGCGCTGCTCGCGGCGCCCGCGAGTTTCTGGAGCCTGGGTCCCCTTTCGGCGACGATCCCGCTGTGGGACGGCGGCGCGCGAAAGGCGGAGGTCGCGGCGAGCCGGGCCCGTCACGCGGAGCTGTCGGCCGCCTATCGGGGAACCGTCCTTGAGGCGTTTCGCGAGGTGGAGGACGCCTTGGCGGCGGCCCGGGATCTGGCGGAGCAAGCCACGCAGCAACGTCGGGCCGCGGACGCCGCGAAACGGACCGAGGCGCTGGCCCTCATCCTCTATGAGGAAGGCGCGAGCGACTTTCTCGAGGTCGTGACGGCGCAAACGGCGGCGCTCGAGAGCGAGCGTGCGGCCCTCTCGGTCGAGACGTCGCGGATGCAGGCCGCCGTCGCCCTTGTCCGGGCCCTGGGTGGTGGATATTCCGGTCCACAGACCGATCTCTCGGCCCCCGTGGCGATGGAGACGCCCTGATCGGGCCCGCAAGGCGCCGGCGGGTGGGTCTGATGATCCGATGGTGCCGGATATCGGAAGGATCGGCGTCCGGGATTATGAAACCATCTGGCCGGAGATCTGAACACCTGTGGTCGCCTATGCGTTTGGGGCGTGCTCGAACTCGCCGGGAGCTGAAGAAGCCCGTATACCGCCAGACGGCCGCAGGCAGAGTGAGGGCTGGCCATCGGGGAGGATCACGACCATGTCGTTCGCTCAATCGGGTCTCGCGTCGGTCATGGCCAGCAGCCTGACCGCCTGTTCGGTATCATCGTTCCGGCCCGACCTTGAGCGATTGGGGTTTTGGGAAGGGGAATGATCATGGAGCTCGCCCGTGATGATCCTTGGCCTGATGCCCCCTGTCGGCCGGAATGTATAACCGCGCCTGACCCGTCCGCCGCGGGGCGGACCGGTCAGCGGCCGCCATTCGGCGCGTCACGGGGTCTGACCGCGCCCCGCAGCCTCTTCACAGGAAGACCAACATGTCGGATACGGCCACGGGCCTGACCCGCACCGCTCACGCCCCCGAGCCTGGTGAGGACTGGGCGGGCGAAATGGGCGCGCGCTGGCTCACCCATCTCGACACATTCGAGGGGATGATCGCCCCGATCGGCGAGGCCCTGCTCGCCCGAGCCGCCCTCGCACCGGGCGAACGGGTCGTCGACATCGGGTGCGGAGGCGGCGCCACGACACTCGCGGCCGCCCGCGCGGTCGCGCCGGACGGAATCGCTCTGGGGCTGGACATCTCGCCGGTTCTGCTACGTCGGGCCCGCGAGCGGGCGGCAGGAGCCAGCGAGATCGATGTAGACTTCGTCTGTGCCGATGCCGCGGCGGTCCAGCTGGACGCGGCCCCCTTCGACCGGATGATCTCGCGTTTTGGCAGCATGTTCTTCCCGGAGCCCTATCCGGCCTTCGCCAATCTACGCGGCATGATCCGGCCCGGCGGCCGGCTGGATCTGGCCGTCTGGGCCGCGCCCCGCGATAATCTCTGGATGGCCGCCATGGTCGCGATCATGCGCCGCTATATCGATCTGCCACGCCCGGAACCGCGGACCCCCGGCCCCTTCGCCTTCGAGGACACCGAATATCTGGGCGACGTCCTCGCGACGAATGGGTTCTCCGAGATCGAATTCGAGACCTGGAGTGGCGATCTGCCGTTTGGCGGCCCAGGCGCCACGCCGGATCAGGCCGTCGCCTTCGCCCTTGACGGCATGGCATTCCGGAACCGGATCGCAACGATCGAACCAGACTCGGTCACGCGACTTTCTCGCGACCTCATGGACCTATACGATGATCGCCACACCCCGAACGGAGTCATGATGCCGGCCAAGGTCTGGCTCGTCAGCGCCCGGACGTGAACGCGCGTCACGATTGGCAGCCGCGCGGACGGGCGACGGGCCCGCGGGGCCCGCAATGGCTGGACCAGGCCAGGACAGACGGCGACCTGATCTTCTTCGGCTCGGAGATGATGATGACGGATATCGTCACCGCCTTGGACGGTCGCATCCGCGCCGAGACCTGGCCGACGCGTCGAGGTTGCGGAGCCCTATCGGATCTATCGGGACGCGGGCGCGGTCGTGACCGCAGGCGGCCACCAGGATCCGGACGCCCAGCCCTTCCTTGACTTCCTGAAGTCCGAAGACGGCGCAGCCATCTTTGCGCGCTGGGGCTGACGGACCCGCCAACCTTAAGGCTGCCATAAGGTTGGCGACGCGGTGTCGGTCGCATGGCCGCACACCGCTCCCCCCTCCTGAACCGCAGAATCCTGCTGGCCTCGCTGCTGGCGCCCGGCCCGTCATGGGCCCAGACCGGGATGCCGGCCGGCTCATCAGTCCAACGACTGGCGACAGATTTCTACGCCGCAAGCGGCGGCCGCCGCTCCGCCTGGTCCGGCCCGGCGCGCCAGGAGGCGATCCGGGCTCTGGCCCTGGCCGACCGGCACGGCCTCCCGGCGCCGGACGGTCTGGCTCTGGACGAAGCCGAACTCACCCGGGCCATCCTAACCCTGGCCGAGGCGCTGGCGCACGGGCGGGTCGATCCGGCGACGGTCGAGACCTTGTGGGAGATGGATCGAAACCATATCGATACGCCGCCGCTTCTGGCGAAGGCCGTCGAAGACGGGACGCTGATTGAGACCATGGCCGGCCTCGCGCCCCAGGATCGGGGCTACCAGGGCCTGTGCGACGGCTTCCTCCGCTACCGAGGCATCGCCGATCGCGGCGGCTGGCCCGCCTTCGCCCTAGGCGCGACGATCGAACCCTTCGCTTCCGACCCGCGTATCCCCGCCATCCTGCCGCGCCTGCGGGTGGAGGGCGACCTGAGCGATGCGGCGGCCTCGATGCTGTACCCTTCAGCCGTCGAATACGGGTCGGTGCTGCAGGAGGCTGTTCGGGCCTTTCAGGTCCGCCATGGCCTGGAGGCGGACGCCCGCATCGGCCCGGCGACACAGCGGGCCCTGTCGATCTCCGCCGAGGACCGGGCCCGCCAGATCGCGTTGAACCTGGAACGCCGCCGCTGGCTCAAGCGGGACGTGGCGCCGGAGCGGATCGAGGTCAACACCGCCGCCTCCATCATGGTCTACTGGAAGGACGGGCGGCCGGTGCATTCCATGCGGGTCGTAACGGGCGACGCCGATAATCCGACGCCCAGCCTTGAGCGGCCGTTCGCTTCGGTCGTCGCCAATCCGCCCTGGACGGTGCCCACCTCCATCGCCCAGCGGGAAATCCTGCCGCGCGGCCCAGCCTATATGCGGGCGAACAACATGACGATCCAGAACGGCATGGTAGTCCAGCGCGCGGGCCCCAACGCCGCCCTGGGTCAGGTCAAGTTCGAGCTCCAGGACAGCTACGCCATTTTCCTGCACGATACCCCCTCGCGCGGGGCGTTCGACCAGAGCTTCCGCCATCTCAGCCACGGATGCGTGCGGGTGCAGGACGCCGTGGGCTTCGCCCGCCTGCTGCTGGCGCCCGACCCCGATCGGCTCGCCCGCTTCGATGAGGCGCTGGACAGCGGCCGAACCGTCCGTGTGGCGACCGGGCGACCGATCGACGTGCGCTTGCTGTACTGGACCGCCTTCCTCGACGGACAGGGCCGTGTCGCCTTTCGTGAGGACATTTATCGGCGCGACGCCCGTCTGGCCGGGGCTCTGGGCATCGCCCTGCGCCTGCCGCGACCAGACGAACGGCGCGCCGATGCGAACGATGTCGGCCCCTAGCGACGGTTTGGTCATGCGGCGGCCCCATCGACCGGGGCGTCCAGATGCTGGCCGTCTCCGACGGCTACCGGTGAGCACCTCATCTTCGCCCGCACGCGCGGCGGAAATCGATATCTGTTCCTGGCCCCCCACGGCACGCCCGAGGACAGACTGACTGCGAGCGCACGCGTCTGTCTGTCGGATTTCCCGGAACTTAGCCAGATCGCAGCCTCTCTGCCGACTGTCTGATCCCCAACATGATGGCCGTCGAACGCCGGATCGAGAGGTGCAGCCCCTAGGAGAAACGCGCCGGAACTAAAGAATGTGTACGGGGAGCCTACCCCGCCTTTGCTGGCGCGAGGAGACGCCTCAATTCCTCTATCAGGGGAACCGTGTTCAAGTCGTAGCTTGCGATCATGGCTGGCAGAAAAGTGTCGCGATCCAGCCGAGTCAGGTCGAAGGGATAGCCTGCCGCGTCACCGAGCAGGTGCAAGAACGCGAGCTGCGAGCGACCATTGCCTTCGCGAAATGGGTGGATTGCATTGAGCTCGGCGAGAAACACCGCAGCGGCCGCCACAAAGTCTTCTGCGGAGGTCGCCCCGAAGTCAGGACCGCCTTCGAGACCGCGAAAGAGTTTCGTCATCGTCGAAGCGATGTGCTCTGGAAAGCAGAACGGGTTGCCCCCCTTCGAGGTCCGCACCGTGCGGTACTCGCCGGCCCACCTATAGACATCCTGGAACAGGAATCGGTGGATCGCCCGATAGTGAGCCACGCTGAAATTGCCGATCGGGAGCGGCTCGTTGGCGCGCAGCGTCGTCATCTCGAGCTCGAACGCCTCCAGCGTTTCGAAATCGCGGATGCCCAGGAGGTTCTTGAGTGTTCGGAAGTTCTTGTAGGCGTAGGGGTCGTCGAAGGCGTCATAGCCTCCGTCGTCCATCAGCGCGACTTGTTGCCGGAATAGGCGCGGACGACCTCGGCGCGTTGCTCGTCGGGCGACAGCTTCCTGCGCCGCATCGAGGCGATTCGGTCGAGGCTGGCCTTGCTCAGACTGATGCCCTCGACCGCCGAGATGGCGGCGAAGGTCCGGTCACCCAAGACGCGGGCGTCCGGCGATGCGATACGAGCTTTGACGGGCTTCTTCATGAATCGATCCTAGCACGACCGCGCGCGGGAGGAGCAAGGCCGCGCACGACCTCAACTCGCTCCCTAGCGGTCAAGCAGCCGTCTCGCCTGACTGATTCTGTCCTTCAAGCCGGCTTGGAAGTCGGGATCGCGGCGTCGCGTATCAATATGGGTCGCGATCGCGGCCCTGATCACATCCGATACTGGCAGGTTCTCGACGCTGGCGACGGTCTCGAGAGCCTGGGCCTGCTCTTCGGACAGGCGGACGGTCATGGCTTTAGGAGATTTCATCGCCGCACCAGTGCACCGAAAACGAGTGCTTGTCAATACGATCGGTGGTGTGGTATCTTGGTATCAAGTTTAGGAGGTATCAATGAACGGCAAGAACGACATCGCGGACGACCGCAAGGAGAATGGCCCTGGCAAGGGCGACACGTCCCAAATCCGGATCGATCGGACCCACTACAAGGTCAAGGAGGCGGTCCTAACCGGCGCCGACCTGCGCAAGCTACCGGAGCCCGACATCGGTCCTGATCGGGATCTGTTCGAGGTCGTGCCCGGTGGCTCCGACGTGAAGGTCGAGCTCGACGCCCAAGTCCGCCTGCGTGACGGCATGCGGTTCTTCACCGCGCCGGCCCAGATCAACCCCGGCCGAATCCAGGAGTAACGACCATGCTTCCCCCGAATGAGCAGGCCTACCTCGACGAACGCGCCCCTGCCCGGACGGTCTCCGTCGAGGGGGGCATGATCTGCGTCCTGCTGCCCGCGTATCCCCTGCCGCCCGGCTTCACCACGGCGGCGTCCGACCTGCTGCTCCGGCTGTCGCCCGGCTATCCCGACGTGCCGCCCGACATGTGGTGGTTCGATCCGCCGGTCCAGCGGACTGACGGCCAGGTGATCGTCGCCACGGAATGTCGGGAAAGCCATCTCGGCCGCATCTGGCAGCGCTGGTCCCGGCATCTCAATCCGGGGCAGTGGCGCTCGGGCGTCGATTCGCTGGAGAGCTATTTCTCACTCGTCGACAAGGAGCTGCGGGTCGCGGCCATGGCGCGAGCCGCATGACCCTCACCCTCGTCCTCCCGGGTCCGATCGAGCAGGAGCTGCTGGCCAGCACCCGCGCACTGCTGGAGACCGCCGGCGTGCTGCTCGCCCGTCGGGTGGACACGCCCACCGGCGTGCGCCTACTTGCGCGCCGCATGATCTGGGTTGACGAGGCCGCCTATCTGGAACGCAGCGAGACCCATATGGTAATCGCGTCGCAAGGCTATGTTCCGGCCCTCGGGGCAGCAGAGCTCGACGACTGCGTGCCCATCTGGTTCCACACTCATCCGGGCGAGGGCGCCTCGCCCAGACCGAGCCGTTGGGATCGCAAGGTGGACCGCGACATCGCCGACCTGTTCCGGCTCCGCTCCGGTTCGCCGGACTATGCCACCCTTATCCTGTCGCCCCACGGTGCGCATTACAGCTTCACCGGCGCCGTGCACCCGGAGACGGGGAAGCGCCTTGCGATTGACCGCATCTGGTCGGTCGGCGACCCGTGGCGGCTGACCCGCGCGGCGGACGCCGCCGAGGCGGTCCTTCCAGACATCTTCGACCGCAACGTGCGGGCTTTCGGCCCTACTATTCAGTCCGTTCTCGGCCAACTCGATGTCGCGATCGTCGGTTCTGGCGGCACGGGCTCTGCAGTCGCCGAGCAATTGGTCCGGCTTGGTGTCCGGCGTTTCACACTCGTCGACCCGGACATGCTCTCGGACAGCAATGTCACCCGGGTCTACGGCTCCACCCCAGCAGACGTCAGCCGACCCAAGGTCGAGGTCCTGCGCGACCACCTTATGGACATCGCTCCGGACGCCGTGGTCTCGACCGTGCAGGGTATGGGCACGCTGAAGGCGACGGCACGGCGCCTGACGGGGGCCGACGTTGTGTTTGGTTGCACCGACGACAACGCCGGGCGTCTCGTCCTGTCGCGTCTATCGACCTGGTTCCTCACGCCGGTGATCGACATCGGCGTCCTGCTCAGCAGCACCGCTGATGGCGGCCTGACCGGCATCGACGGTCGCGTCACCACCCTGGCGCCGGGCCACGCCTGTCTCGTATGCCGCGATCGTATCGACCTCGCGCGGGCCGCGGCGGAACTGCAAACCCCCGACGAACGAAAGCGGCTCGCGGACGAGGGCTACGCCCCCGCCCTCGGCCAGACCGAACCCGCCGTCGTCGCCTTCACTACCGCCGTGGCCGCCGCGGCGGTCAACGAACTGCTGGACCGGTTGATCGGCTATGGTCCGCCGGAGCGGCCGAGCGAAACCCTGCTCCGACTTCATGAACGCGAGATCTCGACCAACCGAGCCGACCCCCGACCGCATCATTACTGTCATCCGTCCCAAGCTCACTGGGGCGCGGGCGGCGAAGATCCCTTCCTCGGACAATTGTGGCCTGACGCATGAGATTTTCTTGGTGGACTTGGCTGCCGTTCTGGCGCTGGCGCGTGATCGGCGAGACCGACTATGCCGGCGACGTGCCCGAGCGGCTGCCCCGCAATGGCGTGGTGCTGATCGGCGAGGACCGGCTCAAATGGATCGTCTTCGACTGCCCGTGCCGGCGCGGTCATCGGATCATGCTCAATGCGGACAGCGCGCGTCGTCCTTACTGGACATTGAAAAGCGGCGGCACAATCACAATCTCACCGAGTATAGATTACGTGGGTGGCAATCGCCGTTGCCATTATTTCGTTCACGACGGTCGGATTGAGTGGGTGGGAGACAGTCTCTGATGACGAACGCCAAACAGTCTCCATCTGCAGCGGGTGCCGCGCCGATCATCGAAAAGACGCCGATGTTCACGGCGATGAACGCGGCACGCTACCAGCGCCAGGCGCTGATCCGGGAGATCGAGACCGATAACCCCAACCTGCTTTGCTACGTGGCGGGGCCCAAGGCCCCTGTCGAACGCGCCGATACGCTCGGTTTCGTCGACATGCTGCACAATGTGACGCCCGGTCAGCCGGTCGATCTCTTGCTGCATACGCCGGGCGGGGATGTCGATGCCGCGGAGAAACTGATCACCCTGGTCCGCGCCGCCGTCGGCGACGACAGCGAGTTCCGGGTAATCGTTCCGGACTACGCCAAGAGCGCCGGCACCCTCATGTCGCTCGGCGCGAACAAGATCATCATGAGCGATTCCTCCGAACTCGGTCCGATCGATCCCCAGGTCACCCTGCGCGACGGCAACGGTAATGAACACTCTCAATCGGCGCTCAACTACCTGATGGCCTACAAGGACGCGGAGGATGCGGTACGCGCCAATCCCGACGACGTCGCGGCGCGCATCACCTTCGAGAAATTCGATCCGACCGTAGTGCGCAAGTTCACCTCGGTCCGGAACCGGGCCCAGAAATTCGCCGAGAACCTGCTGAAGCGCCAAGGCGCCAATTTTTCGAAGATCGCCAGTGAACTGATGGACATCACCCGATACCCGTCCCACGGACAGATGATCGGATGGGAAGCGGCCCGCGACATGGGTCTGGAGATCGACTACCGGCCGATGTCCGATCCGACCTGGCGCAAATACTGGGCCCTCTACTGTCACATGCGGCTCGCGATCGAGAGCGATCAGCGGATCTTCGAGTCCAACTATTCGTCCCTGGTTCTCTAGGTCGAAGAAGGAACACGACGATGGCGATGGACAAATTCACCCTACACAAGGACTCGGCGTCAAAGCGGTGGCGTCTGGAAAAAGAAGGCTCGGACCGGGCCGTCAAACTTTTCGACACCAAGGCCGACGCCACCAAAGGCGGAGCCCTGTCGGCGGCCATCGGCAAAGCCGGCGGCTCCGTCCGGATCCGCAAGGTCGACAACACCATCCAGGAAGAGCGGACGATCAGGCCCGCTAAGGATCCGAAGTCCAAGGGCTGAATGCCTGAGTGGCCGACGATCTCCTAGGACACTTCGATACCGGTTCGGGTCGTACGGATAGATGGTCATGTCCGAACAAGCGGGCCGAGTGTCAGAGGCCTCTTCCCATGCGCTCTGAAGAAACTTTGGTTCTGCGGAGCAGACGTCCTTGATGTCCAATGAGTCAGGAGCGGCTATTCACGATCAACCAGACGCCAAAGCATTGTCAGCGGAACCCTCTAATCCAGCGCTCGATCTCGACCTTCTGCCCGCCCCGCGCTAGATCGAGGCCCGCCTTTGCGAGGATGTCCATGTGCGACGACGCGACCTCGGGCCGGCGAGCCATGTCCATGCAGAGCGAGACGACGGCGTGGTGCAGGTCACCCTCCGCAACCAGTCGAAGGGCCCGGGCCTTGGCTGTCTCGATCTCTGATGCGGGTGTAGCCGCCAGCGTGTCGAGGGATCCGCCCCCCTTTTCGGCTGCGGCCGCCGTTGATCCAGTCAGATGTCCGGCCCACGCCGCCAGGGCCGACCGCTTTTCCGGCAGATAGGTGTGACGGTCGTAAACGCCGGTGACCGCGGCCCCCTCGTTTGCCGTATGCCCCAGGACCAGGCCGACGACGAACCGGGTGACGCCGTACCGGCCGGTCAAAGTGGTCGCTCCCGAACGCCGTACATCATGCGGAGAGCCGACCGCGATCTTTCGGCGGGCGCAGGTGCGCGCAAAGGCCCGCGTGATGGCGTGGGGATCCAGATGCTGGTCAGGCGCCCGTCCGGACGGAAATACAAACGGACTTTTCGGATCGAGCGCGAAAGCCTCCTCGAGAACGGTCAGGCAATCCGGACCGAGGGGCACGACGTGCTGATGCTTCGCCTTGGCGCGCGTCGACGGGATGATCCAGACCTTGGCGGCGAGATCGAACTCTGTCTTGAGCGCGCCAGCGACCTCGTTGCGGCGGGTCAGGGTCAGCATCAGGAGCTGGATCGCCAGCCCCATCACCGGTTCGAGGCGGGCGTGGACCCCGGCGGTCTTCTCGCCCGGAGTTCTCGGCGTGCTGGCCTCCACGGCCGCCTGCCAGAGCACCTGGAGTGCGGCATCGTCAAACATGCGTTCGCGGGATGTCAGGGCGAGCGGCCGGGCCAGACCGGCGGCGACGTTTGATTCGAGCCTTTCCTCAAGAACGCCGAACCCGAGCACGGCGTGCAGGACACCTCCGATCGAGGCCACGCTCGCCGCCGACAAACGCTTTTCGGTGATCAGGTTTCGCATGAATGCCTTCACGTCGGCGCGCCGAATCTCGGCGAACTCGCGTCCGCCCAGCGGACGCTGGATGTGGTTTTTCCAGACGCTGCGCTCATTCTGGATGGTGACCGCGCGCTTCGGTTTGCGCCGACCGCCGTGCAATCCGACTTCCGCGGCACTCCAGTAGGCTTCGGCGAGCTGGTCGAGCGTGTCTCCGGCCTTCGCTTCCTCGAGCGCCCGGTCTCGCGCTGCAGTCCTCTCGCCGACCGGGTCCAGTCCCTCATGCACCGCGACGCGCATTGTTGCCGCCTTTGCCTTGGCCTCGGCGAGCGAGAGACCGGGATAGAGACCAAGCACCAGACGTCTGCGCGTGCCGCTCTCGGTGAGGTAGCGAAGCTCGAATTGTTTGGATGACGACGGGAAGACCCGAACCCCGAGGCCCCGGGTTCCGCTGACCTTCTTCTCATAAGCCTTGGCCGCCGGCTTGAGCGCCGCTATCTGCCGGTCTGTGGCAAGCTGAATGGACGTTCCCAAGACACCCTCCGCCTGTTCGCAAATCATGGGACAGGCTGGCCAGACTAGCCTTTCGTGGGGCGCCAGTGGGGCATTTTATGCAGCACTCGTTGAAAACCGCTGAAATGCCAAAAAATCCGACAATCAACGTTTTCAAAATATTACACGAGTTTTGGAATGTAGTGAAACACCCTGAAATGGCTCTTGAGGCGATTCACACCGAGGGGGTCACAGGTTCAATCCCTGTCGCATCCACCATTCCTCCCTGTCAGCGCAAACGCCGGTCATTGAGCGCCCGCCGCCGTCGCGGGCAGCCGGACGATCACATCATCGACCTGCACCCCGCCCCGGTCGACGACGAGGTTCTGGTAGTTGCGCTGGCCTTCCTGGGTCTCGGATTCGACGTTCTCGACCTGCTCCCGAAACTGGCGGCGCAGGTAGGTTGAGAGCTCACCGGCGGTCACCAGCCGGTCGCCGTCTCCGTCGGCCTCGCCTCCCATGCCCGCGCGAAGGAAGTGGGACAGATAGCCCCCGGCCTGGAATTTATCGGCCACGGCGCTGGTCAGGTCCTCTTCCGAGCTGAACAGCCCCATCACCCCGGGCCGGTCCACCACATTACGCGCGAAGCCGCCCGAGAAGCAGGAGTCGATCACCAGCAGCGACAGTCGCGTGCGCAATGTGCCGAACAGCACGGCCATTTCGCCGTCGCTGATCTCGCCGTCGCGCAGCACGATGGACTCGGACCTGCCATCCGGCTCCAGCCCGCTGACCTGCGTATCGGACTGGTCGCCGTGGCCCGAGAAGAAGAACATGAAGGTGTCCTGCGGCCCCGCCTGGGCCGCGACCCGGGCGAAGGCGCGGCGCACGCCGGCGACCGTGGCCTCGGCGTTGGTCAGCACCACGCTGGCGTCGTTCAGCGAGCCGTCCGCGCGCAGGGTCTCGGCCAGCTTGCGGGCGTCCTCGTCGGTGAAATCGAGGGAACTTTGGGCCCCGCCGTAGTCGGACACCCCGACCAGGACCGCGAACACCCGAGCCCCGCCCTGCACCGAGGCCTGCCGCGGCGAGCCGAGGCTGGGGCTGACGCTGAAGCGATAGGAGCCGGTCTCGCCGGGGGCGTAGGACGTGACCATGACCTCGTATTCGCCGTCCTCGGCCAGGACGGTGTCGAGCCGACTGTCGTGGCCGCCGTCGCGGGCGTCGTCGTTCTCCTGCTGGTCCCCCGACGGGGTGGTCAGGATGGTGTAGGCGTCGAAGGCCGAGGACGTCAGCTCCACCGCCACCCGCTGGCCCCGACGGCCGGTGAAACGGAAATGATCGACGTATTCGCCCGATTCCAGGGTGTCGTCGCCGGCGTCCAGCGAACCGCTGACGGCCTGGCCGAGGGTGATCCCGCCGTTGGCCGAAGCGCGCTCGGACGGGCGCACCGGCGGCGGGGCGGGGATTGCGGCCCCTGCGCCGTCCAGCACCGCCAGACGGTATCCGCCCTGCTCGCCCGAGGCGTAGCTGGTTGCGGTGATGCGGTAGTCGCCGTCGGCCGGCAGGGTGACGACCAGCCGACTGTTGCGCCCGTCGGTCACCGCCGGATCGTCGTCGTTGAAGGCCGAGAAATCGCCGGGGCCGCTGATGGCGACGTAAGGATCGAAGGCCGTCGAGGTCAGCCGCAGATCCAGCGTCTGTCCGCGCCGCCCGTGCAGCACATAGCTGTTGATGTATTCGCCGCTGTCCAGTTGACGGTCGCCGGCGCCAAGCCGCCCGTCCAGCGTCTGGCCGAGGCGAATGGCGCGGTCCGAGGCCGTTACGGCGGCCCGGGATGCGACGGAGCCGGTCGCCGCGCCGCCCAGCGTCAGGGTGTAGGCCCCGGTCTCGCCGGGCTCGTAGCTGGTCGCAGAAACTTCGACCACGCCGTCGGCCGGGGCTGTGAACCGCACCCGGCTGTCGTGCGAGCCGCGCGCGGCCGGATCATCGTCATTGTCCTCGCTCAGCCCGCCGGGGCCGCGCACGATCAGATAGGGATCGAAGGCCGAGGACGAGAGATTCAGCTCATAGGTCTGCCCCCGGCGGACCGGGAAGGTCCAGTCGTCGGCGTATTCGCCGCTCTGCAGGGTGTCGTCGCCCCGCGCCAGCCGGCCGCTAACGGGCCGTCCGCTGGTGAGGACCCCCGCGCCCTGCGCGTCCGGAGTCGGCGTCTGTTGCGCGGCCTGCCGGCTCCCGACAGGCCTCTGCGGCGGGGTCAACGCCTGCGCGCAGGCGGCGCCGGCCATGGAGACGAGCGTCAGCGCGGTGGTGGCGGCGAGTATGGTCTTGAGCATGTGATCCCCCGAAATCCCACTCTGCCCGCGAAACGGGGGTCTGTCAGCGGCCATTCGTCGGGGCCTAAATCAGCGGGGGCCACCCTTCGGCCTTGTTCCAAGCATACATCGCCCGCCCTTCGCCGGTCGCCCCTTCTCCGGGGCGAGGCTGGCGCGCGCCGCGTTGGCGCCTTACGGACTGCCCATGCCTTTCCCCGCCAGCCATCCCGCGCTCGATCGCGCCCTTTCCGACCGCGGCTATGCCGAGCCGACGCCGGTTCAGTCCGCCGTCCTTGACGCCGCGCCGAACGAGGACGGCTCGGGTCGCGACCTGCTGGTCTCGGCCCAGACCGGCTCCGGCAAGACCGTCGCCTTCGGCCTGGCCCTGGCCCCCACCCTGCTGGGCGAGGCCGAGAAATTCGCCGAGTTCGGCGCGCCGGTGGCCCTGGTCATCGCCCCGACCCGCGAATTGGCCCTGCAGGTCTCGAACGAATTGCAGTGGCTATACGCCCAGACCGGGGCGCGGATCGTCTCCTGCGTCGGCGGCATGGACCCCAAGGTCGAGCGCCAGGCGCTGAATCGCGGCTGCCACATCGTCGTCGGCACCCCCGGCCGCCTGCGCGACCACCTCGAGCGCGGCTCGCTGGACCTGACGACGCTCAAGGCCGTCGTGCTGGATGAAGCCGACGAGATGCTGGACATGGGCTTCCACGAGGACCTGACCTTCATCCTCGAGACCGCGCCGGCCGAGCGCCGCACCCTGATGTTCTCGGCCACCCTGGCGCGCGACATCGTGCAGCTGGCCAAGACCTATCAGAAGGATGCGCTGCGCATCGACACGGTCGCCGGCGCCGGATCGCACGCCGACATCGAATACAAGGCCATCCGCGTCGCCCCGAACGAGGTCGAACTCGCGGTCGTGAACGTGCTGCGCTATTTCGAGGCCCCCGGGGCGCTGGTGTTCGCCAATACGCGCGAGCGGGTGAAGCATCTGACCTCGAGCCTGCGCGAGCGCGGCTTCTCGGTCGTGGGCCTGTCGGGCGAACTGACCCAGAGCCAGCGGTCGGAAGCGCTGCAGGCGCTTCGGGACGGCCATGCGCGGGTGTGCGTGGCCACCGACGTCGCCGCGCGCGGTCTGGACCTGCCCGATCTGGGTCTGGTCATCCACGCCGAGATCCCGGTCAACAAGGCCGGCCTGCTGCACCGTTCGGGCCGTACGGGCCGCGCCGGCAAGAAGGGCGTCTCGGTCCTGCTGGTCAGCTATACGCGCCGCCGCAAGGTCGAGCTGATGCTGCAATCAGCCTCGATCAACGCCGAATGGTCGGGCCCGCCCTCGGCCGAGATGATCCTCGAGAACGACCGCAAACGCATGCTGGCCGATCCCGTCCTGACCGCGCCGGTCGAGGACGAGGAGGTTCTGGCCCTCGGCCGGAAACTGCTGGAGACCAGCACGCCGGAACAGGTCGCGGCCGCCCTGATCCGCCTGTACCAGCAGAAGCTCCCGGCGCCGGAAGACGTCTTCGACGACGAACGGATGAAGCGCCAGCAGGCCACGGGCAAGAACGACAAGGGCCAGCCGGACGTTCCGTACACGGACTTCGCCCGCGGCGGCGACATGACCTGGTACCGGATCAACATCGGCCGCGACAAGAACGCCGATCCCAAATGGCTGATGCCGACGATCTGCCGCCTGGGCCATGTGACCAAGCGCGACATCGGCTCGATCAAGATCTTCGAACGCGAGACCAAGTTCGAGATCACCCAGGAGATGAAGGCGAAATTCGAGGCCGCCATCGCCCTGGGTCTCGAGGAAGGCGTCAAGATCGACCCCGCCGTGGCCCCCGGCCCGTCGGAGAAACCTGTCAGCCGTTGGGACAAGAAGCCCGCTGGTGGCGGCGACCGTCCCGAGCGGAAGCCCTGGAAGGCGCGTGAAGAGGGCGGCGACAAGCCGGCCTGGAAGCCGCGCGAGGATCGTCCCGAGGGCGAGAAGAAGCCCTGGGTCAAACGCGACGACGCGGCGGCTCCGGCTGAAGGCAAGAAGCCCTGGGTCAAGCGCGAAGAGACCGGCGACAAGCCCGCGTGGAAGGCCCGCGAGGACCGGCCGCAGGGCGAGAAGAAGCCTTGGGTGAAACGGGATGACGCGGCTGCTCCGGCGGCCGAGGGCAAGAAGCCCTGGGTCAAACGCACCCCGAACGATCCCACGCCCGAAGGCAAGAAGCCGTGGGTGAAGAAGCCGCCGGTCGAGGGCAAGACGCCGTGGACGCCGCGCTCGGACGCCGAGGCTGCGCCGGCCGCCGCCGGCGACAAGCCTTGGAAGGGCAAGCCCAAGGGCGGCGATCGTCCGTGGGCGGCCAAGGACGCGCGCGGAAAGCCCGCAGCGCCCCGGGCTCCGTACAAGGGCAAGACCCCGCGCTGATCCCTGCCCGGCCCGCTGGCCGTGAGGATTGATCCGCTCCTGTAACCGTTTACGGTGACCGCAAATCCGGCCTCATGCAGCGCGAAGCGCGGTAGGCCAAACAAGAAGCTGCGGGCAGGAAACATATGGCGGACGTCCGGCTGACCGGCGTGACCAAGAGCTTCGGGACCACCGAGGTTCTCAAGGGCATCGATCTGGAGATCGCGGACGGAGAGTTCGTGGTCTTCGTCGGACCGTCGGGCTGCGGCAAGTCCACCCTGCTGCGCACCATCGCGGGCCTCGAGGAGGCGACCGGCGGCGACATCGCCATCGGCGGCCAGGTCGTCAACGACCTGGGCCCGTCCGACCGGGGCATCGCCATGGTGTTCCAGTCCTACGCCCTCTATCCGCACATGAGCGTCTACGAGAACATGGCCTTCGGGCTGAAGTTGTCGAAGGCCGACAAGGGCGAGATCGACCGCCGGGTGCGGGGCGCGGCCGAAACGCTGAACATCACAGACCTGCTGGAGAGAAAGCCGAAGGCCCTGTCCGGCGGCCAGAGACAACGGGTCGCCATCGGCCGGGCCATCGTGCGCGAGCCGCAGGTGTTCCTGTTCGATGAACCCCTGTCCAACCTCGACGCCGCCCTGCGGGTGCGGATGCGTTACGAGTTCGCCAGCCTGCATGAGCGACTGAAGACGACCATGGTCTATGTCACCCACGACCAGGTCGAGGCGATGACCCTGGCGGACCGGATCGTGGTGCTGAACGCCGGCCGGATCGAACAGGTCGGCAAGCCGATGGAGCTGTACGAGCGGCCCCGCAACCTGTTCGTGGCCGAGTTCATCGGCAGTCCGAAGATGAACCTGCTGCCGGTCGGGATCGTCACCGCCACGGCCAAGGGCGCGACGGTGCGGACGGCGGCGGGCGAAATGCTGACGGTCGCGGTCGATGCGGCGCGGGCGAAGGTGGGCGACACGGTCACCCTGGGCGTGCGGCCCGAGCATCTGACCACGGCGGGCAAGGGCGATGCGATCCGCGCCGCGGTGACCTTCGTCGAGACGCTGGGGCACGCGACCTACGCCTATCTGACGGCCGGGGAGGCGCCGCTGACGGTGCTGTTGCCGGGCGACGTGCGGCCGGCGGCGGGCGAGACGCTGAGCCTGAAGGTCCCGGCGGATCAGGCGCATCTGTTCGACGCCGACGGCGAGGCTTTCGCGCGGCTGTAGGCTCCGCGTGTTGCATCGCACAAGCTGAGCCTTCTACATGGCGGGATGCCCGCACCGGCCACGCTCACCGTCGATCTGAACGCCCTCGCCGCGAACTTCCATGCGCTGGAGGCGGCGGGCGGCGTTCCCGTGCATCCGGTGGTCAAGGCCGACAGCTACGGGCTGGGGGCCGTCGCCTGCGCGACGCGGCTGACAGCCGAGGGGGCGCGGACCTTCTTCGTGGCGCGGACCAACGAGGGGGAGCGGCTGCGGGCGGCGCTGGGCGAGGCGCCGGCGATCTATGTGCTGGACGGATGTCTGGCCGGGCGGGCGGAGCGATTGCGGGCGGCGGGGCTGAAGCCGGTGCTCAACACGGGCGCTCAGCTGGCGGAGTGGCGGGCGGCCGGTGGCGGCGCGTGCGGGCTGCAGATCGACACGGGGATGAACCGGCTGGGCTTCCGCGTCGAGGACGCGCCCGAGCCGTTCGAAGGGCTGGATCTGGTGCTCAGCCATCTGGCCTGCGCCGATGATCCGGCCGAGCCCATGAATGCGCGGCAGCGGGACGCCTTCGCGGCGGCGGCGGGGCGCTACCCGGGGACGGTGCGGTCGTTCGCCAATTCGGGCGGGGCGTTTCTGGGGGCGGACTATGCGTTCGACGCCCTGCGGCCCGGCGTCTGCCTGTACGGCGGCGGGCCCGAGGGACGGCCGGATGCGCGCATCCGGCCGGTGGCGACGCTGGCGGCCGAGGTGCTGCAGGTGCGCGAGGTCCCGGCGGGCGAGAGCGTCGGCTATTCGCGCGGCTTCGTGGCGGAGCGGCCGACGCGGATCGCGACCTGCGCCGCGGGCTATGCGGACGGGGTGATGCGCGCCAACAGCCCGAAAGGCCTGGTCTTCGTCGCCGGTCAGCTGCGGCCGATCGTGGGGCGGGTGTCGATGGACGTCTGCGCCGTCGACGTGACCGGACTGGAGGTCGCGACCGGCGACCGGGTCGAGCTGTTCGGCGCGAACCGGATGCTGGACGAGGCTGCGGCGGCGGCGGGGACCATCGCCTATGAGCTGCTCACCTCGGTCACCGCCCGGGTTCCCCGCGTCTACGTCTGAGCCTCAGCGGGCGTCCCGCACCACATCGCCGCCCTTGATGACCACGGGCACGGTTTCCAGCATCCGCACATCCGCCAGCGGATCGCCCGACACGGCGATCAGATCGCCGTAGCGGCCGGCGGCGATGGCGCCGACGTCGCCTTCGCGGCCGAGAGCCTGGGCGGCGTTCCAGGTGGCGGCGCGGATCGCCTCGGCCGGGGTCATGCCGTATTCGACCATGACGGCGAACTGTTTCGCGTTCTGGCCGTGGGGATAGATGGCGGCGTCGGAGCCGAACACCATGCGGGCGCCGGCGCGGTGGGCGGCGCGGAAATTGTCGCGCTGCAGCTGGCCGATCTCCCGATCCTTGCGCAGATTGTCCTCGGTGACGCCGAACTCGGTGCCCGTCGCCTGGGTGAAGTCGGTGTTGTAGATGTCCATCGACAGCCAGGTCCCGCGCTGGACCGCCAGCCGGATGCCCTCGGCGTCGATCAGCGAGGCGTGTTCGATGGTGTCGATGCCGGCGCGGATGGCGTCGGCGATGCCCGAGGCGCCGTGGGCGTGAGCCGCGACCTTGAGACCCCACATATGCGCCTCGTCGGCGACGGCGGTCAGTTCGGCCAGGGTCATCTGCTGCTGGCCCGGCTCGGTGTTGCGCGAGAAGACGCCGCCGGTGGCGCAGACCTTGATCACCTGGGCCCCGTATTTGCGCACCTCGCGGACGCTGTGTCGGGCGGCGTCGACGCTGTCGGCATTGTAGTCATTGGCCTGGGCCATGGAGCGCGGCAGGCCGGTGTCGTCGCAATGGCCGCCGGTGGCGCCGAAGGAGACGCCCGCCGGGATGACCCGCGGCCCCTCGATGAAGCCGGCGTCGATGGCCTGACGCAGGGCGACGTCGGCGAAGTCGGGGCCGCCCAGATTGCGGACGGTGGTGAAGCCGGCCATCAGATTGGCGCGGGCGTTGGGGACCTGAAGCACCGTCTCGAAGTCGTCGGCGTATTCCAGAACCTTGAAGCCGGAGACGTACGGCGTGCCGGCCAGGTGGACGTGCATGTCGATCAGGCCGGGCAGCAGGGTCAGGCCCGGCAGGTCGAGGCGGCGGGCGTCGGCCGGCAGGCCCGCGGGGACGGCGCTTCCGACCGAGGTGATCCGGCCGTCGGTGACGACGACGACGGGATTGTCGACATAGCGGCCGCGCTCGACGTCGACCATGCGGGCGGCGGTGACGACGAGGGTGTCGGCGTGGGCGGGCGCGGCGAGGCCGAGCGTGAGTGCGATGGCGGCGGCCAGACGGTGCAGCATTTGGTGATGGTCTCCCCTGTGGGCGTGAAGCTGGCATGGCGGGGGCCGGCGGGCAACGGGTGCGCCGCCGACCGCACGGCTTCGGGGGCGGGAGTCCCCACTCTCACGATTAAAAATCATCATGACGAATGGGCCGGGACGACCGGATCACCGCGAGGCGGACGCCGGGGCCTGAGGCGGCTCCGGGCGAGGCTGGGTGTTGTCAAAGACCAGTCCCCGTGGGGATTTGATCCAGTATGCATGGCGATGCGTCAAACGCGGACGCAGGGGGTTTGGGGGGGGCGACTGGAGCCGGGATGAAGGGGCGGGATGGGCGAAAAAATGTCTCGAGAGTCCCGGGCTGGAGGGGGCGAGAGTCCTCATCTCGACCATGCGAATTTCGTCTCCTCCCCATCGCAGATGGGGAGGTGGATCGGAGGCGGAGCCGACGAGACGGAGGGGGCTGCGCCTACGTCATTTCCGGACGTACCTGTTCGTGAGCCCCCTGCCCCGCCGCGCGCGACTCCTGTAAGCCGGACGCATGGCGAGAGACGGTGCGATCTATGTTTGTCAGTCCTGCGGGGCGGTGCACGGCAAGTGGGCCGGCCAGTGCGGGGCGTGCGGGCAGTGGAACTCCATCGTCGAGGAGAGCCGCGCGGCGCCGCCGGGGGCGATGAAGCCGGCGACGAGCGCGGCCGGGCGCGGGCGCGGGGTGCAGTTCGAGGGACTGCAGTCCGAGACACCGGAGCCGCCGCGCATCATCACCGGGGTGGCCGAGTTCGACCGGGTCTGCGGCGGCGGGGTGGTGCCCGGTTCGGCGATCCTGCTGAGCGGCGATCCGGGCGTCGGCAAGTCGACCCTGCTGCTGGACGTGGCCGGCCGCGCGGCCCTGTCCGGGCGGCGGGTGGCCTATATCTCGGGCGAGGAGGCGGTCGAGCAGATCCGGGCGCGGGCGAAGCGGATGGGGCTGGAGAAGGCCCCCGTCGAACTGGCCTCGGCCACGGCTCTGCGCGACATTCTGGGGACGCTGAAGCGCGAGAAGTTCGACATCGTCATCGTCGATTCGATCCAGACGCTTTGGTCCGACGCCCATGAGGCGGGGCCGGGCTCGGTGACCCAGGTGCGGGCCTGCGCCGGGGAGATGGTGCGGCTGGCCAAGTCGCAGGGGGTGGCGGTGGTGCTGGTCGGGCATGTGACCAAGGACGGGCAGGTCGCCGGCCCGCGCGTGGTCGAGCATATGGTCGACGCGGTGCTGAGCTTCGAGGGCGAGCGCGGCTATCCGTTCCGCATCCTCAGGGCCGGCAAGAACCGCTTCGGCGCCACCGACGAGATCGGGGTGTTCGAGATGGGAGACGCGGGTCTGCGCGAGGTGGCCAATCCTTCGGCCCTGTTCCTCGGCGAGGGTCGGGACCGGGCCCCGGGCGCGGCGGTGTTCGCCGGCATCGAGGGCTCGCGGCCGGTGCTGGTCGAGATGCAGGCGCTGGTGTCGAAATCGGCCTATGGCACGCCGCGCCGGGCCGTGGTGGGCTGGGACACCGGGCGGCTGGCCATGGTTCTGGCGGTGCTGGAGGCGCGGTGCGGCTTCGGCTTCGGCGATCAGGACGTCTATCTGAACGTGGCCGGCGGTCTGCGCATCAATGAGCCGGCGGCGGATCTGGCGGCGGCGGCGGCGTTGATCAGTTCGGCGACCGACACCCCCCTGCCCCAGGGCTGCGTCGTGTTCGGCGAGATCAGCCTGTCGGGCGAGGTGCGGGCCGTGGGCCGGGCCGAGGCGCGGCTGCGCGAGGCCCAGAAGCTGGGCTTCGATCAGGCCCTGACGCCGCCCCTCACGGTCAAGGACAAGGGGGTCAAGGTGACGTCGGTGACGCGATTGACCGAAGCGGTCGAACGAATCTCGCAAAACCGCTATTGAGATCGGACTGATCTCAGTTCGGGCGCGCATGACCGGTTTCGACGTTATCGCCATTCTGGTCATCCTCGCCTCGGCCGCGGCCGGCTGGGTGCGCGGGGGGACGCGCGAGATCATCACCCTGCTGAGCTTCGTGCTGGCGGCGTTTCTCGCCCTGGTGACGCTGCCGCTGACGGCGCCGCTGGGCCGGGCCCTGGTCGATCCGGACTGGATGGGGACCATCGCGGCGGCCGTCGTTTCCTTCCTCGCCATCTATTTCGGCATCCGCCTGTTCGGCTCGATCCTGTCGAAGCGGGCCCAGGCCCATCCGCAGCTGGGCGGGATTGACCGGATCGCGGGCGTCTTCGTCGGCGCGGCCCGGTCGCTGGTGCTGCTGGGAGCCATCCATCTGGTCATCGTCGCGGCCATGCCGGGCGAGAAAACGCCGCGCTGGCTGAGCGAGGCGGCCCTGCGGCCGGTCACGGCGGGCGCCGCGCGGCTGATCCAGTTCGTGCTTCCCGGCATCGGCCGGGGCGCGGACGCCCTCACCCCGATGGTGACTTCGTCCGTGAGCAAAGGGTTTTCGGACGAAGAAGCCTTGCCCTCGCCCCAAACAAACAATACTTCGCGCCCGTCCGCCGCACGCTAGCGTTCCCTGCTTCATCGGAGCCCCACGATGAGCCGCCTCGAGCATTCCATCGCCGCCCCGGTCGTTCACCGGGCGCACCATCGCGACGCGGACGACGACCGTCCGCGCCTGGAATGCGGCGTCTGCGGCGTCTGGGGGGCTGACAAGGACGCGGCCTCGGCCGTGGTGGCCCTGGGCCTGCACGCCCTGCAGCATCGCGGCCAGGAGGCCTGCGGCATCGCCAGCGTGCATGACACCCGCTTCCACACCGAGCGCCACATGGGTCTGGTCGGCGAAGCCTTCGGCGGCGCCGACCTGCCCGAGCGTCTGCCCGGCACGGCGGCCGTCGGACACACCCGCTATTCGACGGCGGGCGGCAGCTTCCTGCGCAACATCCAGCCGATGTTCGCCGATCTGGACCAGGGCGGCATCGCCATCGCCCACAACGGCAATCTGACCAATTTCCTGTATCTGCGGAACCAGCTGGTCGGCGAAGGGGCGATCTTCCAGTCGACCTCGGACTCGGAGGTCATCCTTCACCTGATCGCGCGCAGCCGGAAGGCCAAGATCGTCGACCGCTTCATCGACGCCATCGGCCGGATCGAGGGCGGCTACGCCCTGGTCTGCGCCACCCGTTCGAAGCTGATCGGCGCGCGCGATCCGCTGGGCATCCGGCCGCTGGTGCTGGGCCGGCTGGGCGACGCCTGGGTGCTGGCGTCCGAGACCTGCGCCCTGGACACGATAGGCGCGACCTTCGAGCGCGACGTCGAGCATGGCGAGGTGGTCGTGATCGACCACGAGGGGCTGAAGTCGCTGAAGCCCTTCCCCACCCGCGGGGCCCGGCCCTGCCTGTTCGAATATGTCTATTTCTCGCGCCCCGACAGCGTCGTGAACGGCCGCTCGGTCTATGGCGTGCGCAAGCGTATGGGCATGAAGCTGGCCCGCGAGCACGCGGTCGAGGCCGATGTGGTGGTGCCGGTGCCCGACTCCGGCGTGCCGGCGGCGCTGGGCTACGCCCAGGAGAGCGGCATTCCCTATGAGATGGGGATCATCCGCAGCCACTATCTGGGCCGCACCTTCATCCAGCCCAGCCAGGGCGCCCGGCAGAAGGGGGTGCGGATGAAGCACAGCCCCAACGGCTCGGTGCTGAAGGGCAAGCGGGTGGTGCTGATCGACGATTCCATCGTGCGCGGCACGACGTCGGTGAAGCTGGTGCGGGCCGTGCGGGCCGCAGGCGCGACCGAGGTGCACCTGCGCTCGGCCAGCCCGCCGATCCTGTGGCCGGACTTCTACGGCATCGACATGCCCGAGCGGGACCAGCTGATCGCCGCCAACAAGACGCTGGAGGAGATGAAGGCCTTCCTCGAGGTCGACTCCCTGGGCTTCCTGTCGGTCGACGGCCTGTACGACGCCATGGAGGCCGGACCGCGCGATCCGCACAATCCGCAGTTCACCGACCACTATTTCACCGGCGAATACCCGACCCGTCTGCTGGATCGCGAGATCGAGGAAGGCGGGCGCGAGGTGGCGGCGCGGCAACTTTCCCTGCTGGTCAGCGCTTAAGGCTCAATCCGTTCCTTCAGAGGCGTCGCATGGTTCAGCTCGGCTATTTCACCATCGACACCCTCGACGTCGACCAGGCGCGCGCCTTCTATTCGGCCCTGTTCGGCTGGCGGTTCGACGAGTCGGCGTCCGGGCCCACCTACGCCCATGTCGCCGGCAGCGATCCGGCGTTCGGCTTCACCAAGGTGGAGCGGGCCGGCCGGTTTCCGCACCTGTATTTCCGCGTTGACGACATCGACGCCGCCTGCCGGCGGGTGACCGAGCTGGGCGGCCGGGCGGCGGTCCCCGCGGACGGCTCGACCGGGCGTTCGGCCGTGGTCAGCGACGACCAGGGCGTCAGTTTCAGCCTGTGGCAGCCCGCGCCGGGGTTCTAGCGTCCATAGTCCCTTGACGAGTGCAGGACGGTAACGATCCGGGTTTCTCCCAGCCCCTCGTCCCGCGTGTAGATCAGGATATATCGGGTTCCGATCACCGATTTCTCGAACGTGCCGCGACGCCGTCCGATACGGCCGATGTTTCGGCGAGCGACGAACTCGGCGGCCGCTTCGATCCGGGCTACCGTCCGTTCGGCCGCGGCCGGGTTTTCCACGGCGATATAGTCATAGGCCTTCTTCAGCTCGGCCCGGGCGCCGGCTGACCAGATGACCCGTGTCACGCCGCTTCGGCGTTCTTTCGAGCGTCGATATGCGCCCTTATTTCAGCCATTGCGTCTTCATGGCTCACGACGCGCCCGGCGGCGATATCATCCAGTCCCTCTTCGATCTGCTCGAAAATGGGGATCTCAAGGTCGACGAAACGATGCAAGGCTTGGGCGGCGATCGTCTCCACCGAGCGGCCAGACTGCTCTGACAGATAAGCCAGGGCCTCCAGAAGCTCGGCCGGCAACGTCAGCGTCAGCTTTTCTTCTGCACTCATCGCGTTGCTCCGCTAGAAGGCCAGTTCCGACCATCCCAAGATAATCCATGACCCCTCATTCCGATACCCTTCCCCTCAAAGACCGCATCGCCCTCGTCGTCGGGGCCTCGCGCGGCATCGGCTATGAGACCGCCCTGGCGCTGGCGAAGGCGGGCGCGCATGTGATCGCCACGGCGCGGACCCAGGGCGGGCTGGAGGAACTGGACGACGCCATTTACGCGGCCACCGGCAAGCACGCGACGCTGATCCCGTTCGATCTGGTCGACGGCGGGGCCATCGACCGGCTGGGCGGGGCGATCTATGAGCGGTTCGGACGGCTGGATGTCTGGGTGCAGGCGGCGGCGACCATGGGGGCCTCGGGCCTGACGCCGGTCAGCCACGCCGACCCGCGCGTCTGGGCCAAGGTCGAGAAGACCAATTTCACCGCCGTCTATCGGTTGATCCGCTCGCTGGAGCCGTTGCTGAAGGCGTCGGACGCAGGGCGGGCGATCTATCTGACCACCAGCGTGGCCAGCGCGCCCAAGGCCTTCTGGGGGGCCTATGCGGCGTCCAAGGCCGGGGCCGAGGCCCTGGTCAAATGCTGGGCCGACGAGATCGAGTCGACGCCGGTGCGGGTGGCGATCGTCGATCCGGGCCGGATGCGGACGGCGATGCGGGCCCAGGCCTATCCGGGCGAGGATCCGGATGACGTCACCCATCCCTCGGCCATCGGCCCGCTGATGGTCGAGCTGGCGCGCGGCGATCTGGAGCCGGCGCTGGAGGTCAAGTTCAGCGAATGGAGCGAAGGTCCGTCGGTCCAGGCCCTGATCTAGGCGGCCAAGGTTCACCTCCCCATTCGCGGAGGCGAATGGGGAGGACAGGCGCGGCACGCGCCAGGAGGGGGCGACGCGGTGTCAGCCCTCATCACGCCTTTCACGCACAGCGATCAGCAGGAATCCGAGGACGCCCTCCAGTTCGTCCCTTACGTCCGTCGCGCGTAATCGAATGACCTTGATTCCCTTGGTGCTGAGCCACGCCGTTCTCCGACGATCATGAGCGATGCGATCGGGATGGTCATGGGTCATGCCGTCAACCTCAACCGCCAGCCGGGCTTCAGCGCAGTAAAAGTCCAGAATGTAGGGGCCGACGGGATGCTGACGCCGAAACTTCAAGCTACGGAAGCGGCCGGCGCGCAGGCAACTCCATAACCGCGCTTCTGGGGGCGTCATCTGGCGACGGAAGGCTTTGGCGCGCGTGTAGCTGAGACCGTCGGGCATGTGAGCAGTATTTCGCGGCTCGCCGGAACCGTCGAGTCGCCCCCTCCTGACCGCTGACGCGGTCTGTCCTCCCCATTCGCCTACGCGAATGGAGAGGTGAACTCAGAGCCAGCCTACTTCTTCGGCAAATGCTTCTGTCCCGTCCGCACGCGGCCCGAGCGCGAGACCTGACGGGCCCCGCCGCGGGCGCCCTTCTGGACGGCCACCGAGGAGCCGGCCTTCTTGTTGGCGCTGGCCTTGAGGCCGGCCAGCGGCTTGAGCTTGGTCTTGCCGGCCTTCTTCTGCTCCAGCGCCTTGCCGGGCAGGTTGGACAGCATCTCGGCGCGCTCGGCCTTCTTGATGACCTTGCGCGGCGCGGTCTTGGCGTCGCCCTTGTAGCGTTCGGGGCCCGATTTGGAGCCGCCCGGCGCATAGGGGTTCTCGCTGCCCGACTTGACCAGCAGGCGGATCGGCGTGCCCGGCAGGTCGAACGACTCGCGCAGGTTGTTGACCAGATAGCGCTTGTACTGCTCGGGCATGGACTCGGCGCGGCTGGCCATCAGCACGAAGGTGGGCGGCCGGGCCTTGGTCTGGGCCATGTATTTGGGCTTGATCCGCTTGCCGTCGACGGCGGGGGGCGGATGCCTCTGGGTCGCCAGGGCCAGCCAGGTGTTGAGGTCCTTGGTCTTGACCTTGACCGACCAGGTGGCGTGGGCCTGAAGCACGGCCGGCATCAGCCGTTCGACGCCGCGGCCGCTGTGCGACGACAGGGCGACGAAGGGCGAGCCCTTGAGCTGGGGCAGCTTGTCCTCGGCCATCTGGGTCAATTTGGCGAGCTTGGCCTGGGGCTCGGTCTCGAGGTCCCATTTGGCGGCGACATAGACGAGCGCCCTGCCCTCGCGCTCGACCAGATCGGCCAGCTGCAGGTCCTGGGTGTCGAAGGCGTCGTCCTTGTCCATGACCAGCACGACCACCTCGGCGAAGGTGATGGCGCGGATGGTGTCGGCGACCGACAGCTTTTCCAGCTTTTCCTGCACCCGGGCCTTGCGGCGCATGCCGGCGGTGTCGACCAGGCGGATGTTCTGGCCCTCGTATTCCCAGTCGACCGAGATGGAGTCGCGGGTGATGCCGGCCTCGGGGCCGGTCAGCATGCGGTCCTCGCCGATCAGGCGGTTGATCAGGGTCGACTTGCCGGCGTTGGGACGGCCGATGATGGCGATGCGGATCGGCTTGTCGGGCTCGTCGACCTCTTCGATGAAGATGTCGGCGCTGGCGGCGACGATGGCGGCGTAGAGGTCGGCCATGCCCTCGCCGTGCTCGGCCGAGATGGCGACGGGCTCGCCGAAGCCGAGCGACCAGGACTCGCCGATGCCGCCGCCGCTCTCGCGGCTCTCGGACTTGTTGGCCAGCAGGATGACGGGCTTGTGCTGTTTGCGCAGGCGGTCGGCGAAGATCTGGTCCAGCGAGGTCACGCCCTCGCGGGCGTCCATCATGAACAGCAGCAGATCGGCGTCCTCGATGGCGGCCTCGGTCTGCTCGCGCATGCGCGACTCGAGGCTCTCGTCGCTGATGTCCTCATAGCCGGCCGTGTCGATCAGCGTCAGGTCCATGTCGCCGATGTTGCCGTCGGCGTAGCGACGGTCGCGGGTCACGCCCGGGCGGTCGTCGACGAGCGCGAGGCGCTTGCCGACGAGACGATTGAACAGTGTCGACTTGCCCACGTTGGGGCGGCCGACGATGGCGACTTTGAGAGCCATGTCGGCCTTCTAACGCAGTTTGTGGTCCAGCGTCAGCGAATGCTGACGAGGTCGCCCTTGTCGGTGAGGACATACAGGGCGCCGTTGTAGGCGGCCGGCGCCAGATAGATCGGTCCGGCGCCCAGTTTGAGCGAGGCGGTCTGGACGCCGGTCTTCGGGTCGAAGGCGACGAGCTCGCCGTCCGAATTGGTCAGGACCAGACGGTTCGAGGCCAGCAGCGGTCCCGACCATTCCGGCCGCACCGTGCGGTCGAAGAAACCGAAATAGCCGCCTTCCTGACGCACGCGGCCCTCGTTGAGGTCGCGGCTCCAGTAGATCTGGCCCGTCTCGCGGTTGATGACGGTCAGTTCGCCGTCCTTGGACACGACATAGATGACGTCGCCGACCGGCAGGGGCGCATTGACGCCGGCGATCGGCAGGGGCGCCCATTTGGGCTGGCCGGACCGAATGTCCATCGCCTGCAGCAGACCCGAGTGGCTGACGGCGTAGACCGTGCCGCGGCTGATGACGGGACGGCCGACGATGTCGCGGATTTCGGACAGGGCGCTGGTGCGGCTGGTGCGCGACAGCACCTGCTGCCACACGGCCTGACCGGTCGAGGCCCGCAGGGCCACGATCTCGCCCGACGAGAAGGGCGCGATCACGGTGTCGCCGGTGACCGCCGGGCTGGAGGCGCGCATGATACGGGCCGGTTCGGGAATGCCGCGATAGGACCAGACCTGGGCGCCGGTCGTGGTGTCGAAGGCCTGGATCTGGTTCTCGACATCGACCACGAACACCCGGCCGCCCGCGACGGTCGGGGCGCCGTGGATCGGCACATCGACGGGCGTGGTCCACAGGACGGCCCCCGTGGCCTGGTCCAGGGCCGTCATGGTGCGATAGCCGGACGAGACGAAGACCTTGCCGCCGCCCACGGCGACCCCGCCGCCGAAGCCGCCGCCGGTCGTTCCGCCCGTGCCGCCGAAGCCGAGGAAGCCGCGGCTGCCGCCTTCGCGTTCGTCGGGCTTGATGTTGACCTTCCAGGCCTGGGCGCCGGTGCCGGAGTCGAGGGCCGACACCAAGGATTCGCCGTCCAGAACGAAGACGCGGCCGTTGTCGGCCACGACCGGAGCCATGACCTGACGCGTGCGTGACGAGCCCGCGCCGACACCGCGCCGCCAGGCGACGGCGAACTCGGGCGCGGCGATGACATGCTCAACCGAATTCTCGGCGTTTCCGCCGGGCTGGGTCCAGGCCGTGGCGGCCTGGGGCCCCGGGAGGAAGAAGTCGCGGCCGGACAGGGCGGCGGACGGCGCCAGCTGCTGTTCGAACTCCAGGACCGAGATCCGCTGCCCCGCCGAGGCCGTGGCCTGGGGCTCCTTCGAGCCGCCCAGACCGAACGGCAGGGCGTTGCGCACCGTGCCGCACGAAGCGAGGGAGACGGCCACACCGCCCAGCAGAGCGATTTTAAGCACGCGATTCATGGCGGACGTCCTGGAAACGGGGATCACGGGCGGGCCGGAGCGGATGCGGGCGCGGCGGGAGTCGGCGCGGCGGGGCCGGCGGCGGGAGCCGCACCGGCCGGAGGGGCCACGGGAAGAGCCGCCTGGGCGCGAACGATGGCCGACAGGCCGGCCGCGGCGCCGGAGTCGATGGCGGCGATGGTCAGGTCGGCGCGCTGGCTGATGATGTCGGGCGTATCCAGGCCGTTCTTGAGCAGCACCAGCGCCTCACGCGCCGGCGCGACCTGGCCGTTCTGGAGCCGCGCCATGGCCAGGGCCTCGAGCGCGAAGGGGCTGTACGGACGGCCATCCTTCGCGATCGGCGCGAGGCGGGCCTCGATCTGGGCCAGGGTTTCGCTGTCCATGGCCAGCCATGCGGCCTTGAGGGCCGCCGCGTCGGACAGAAGCGGATCGCGCGAGGCCTTGGCCGCCTCGTCAAAATGGCGGATGGCGTCCGGAATGCGGTTGGCGTCGACCGCGATGCCGGCGCGCTGCATCAGGGCCAGGGCCTTGTAGGCGCCGTTGCCCTCCCTGGCCGCCTGGGTGAAGGCGGCGTCGGCGCCGACCGGGTTGTTCGCCTGCATCGATTGCATGCCGCGGTCGAAGGCGATCGAGGCCTTGTCGGCCTTTGACGTCTGAAGACTGTCCCAGCCCCAGAAGGCCAGGGCGGCGATCAGGGCGATCAGAAGCACGCCGCCGGCGACCGGCAGCCAGGTGCGGGCCAGCCGCTTGTAGCGGTCGGAGCGGAGCTCCTCCTCGACCTGCTCGAAGACATCAACCACGGATACGTCGCCCCCAGAAAACGGCGCTCAGGCCGCTGAAATTCAATCCGGCCGGACCCTAGAGGGTCAGCCTGCCCGCCGCAACGCAGCCCTTAGGGCGTAACGGGCTTTTTCGAGAAGTAGGTCTCGACTTCGGCAGGAAAACGGCGGGCTTTCACGTCGGCGGCGTAGGCGGCCACGGCGCGGTCGATCTCGCCGCGCATATCGGCGTAGCGGCGGACGAATTTCGGCGTCCAGTCGAACAGGCCCAGCATGTCCGGGGTGACCAGGATCTGGCCGTCGCAGGCGGACGAGGCGCCGATGCCGATGGTCGGCTTGTCGACGGCGGCGGTGATGTCGCGGGCCAGGCCCTCGGCCACGCCCTCAATGACGATGGAAAAGGCCCCGGCGTCAGCGGTGGCCTCGGCTTCCGACATGACGCGAAGCCGTTCCTCGTCGGTCCGGCCCTTGGCCTTGAAGGCCCCGTCCGTCAGCACGGCCTGGGGCCGCAGGCCGACGTGGCCCATGACCGGGATGCCGCGCTGGACCAGATAGGCGATGGTTTCCGCGACCGTGGGGCCGCTCTCCAGCTTCACGCCCTGGGCGCCCGTCTCCTTCATGACGCGGGCGCAGTTTTCGTAGGCCAGCTCCTTGCCGCCCTCGTAGCTGCCGAACGGCATGTCGACGACCACCATGGCCTTCCTTGAGCCGCGCATGACGGCCTGGCCGTGGAGAATCATCATCTCCAGGGTGACGCCGACGGTGTTGGGCAGGCCGTGCACCACCATGCCGACGCTGTCGCCGACGAGCAGAAGATCGCAATGATCGTCCAGCAGGGCGGCGGTGGGAGCGTCATAGGCGGTCAGGCAGACGATGGGCTCGCCGCCCTTGCGGTTGCGGATGTCGGGCGCGGCGAGGCGGCGGACGGTTTCCTGCTTCTGGCTGGACATGGCGGTCCTCCTGTTCGGAGACCTAGATAGCGACGGGGCTCGCCCCCGTCATCCCTTGGCCCATCATCCCGGGAGATGACGGACGCCGGGTCAGATTTCCTGCGACAGCTTCATCACGCCGGCGGCGGCGAGGGCGATCAGGGCGCCCGCGACGATCCAGAACAGCTGCATGCCGCCCATGGAGCCCAGTTCCAGATGGCCGAGGCCGAACTGGTCAAGGCCGCCCTGAACCGTGCTTTGAACCCCGAGCGAGGTCGAGCGAATGCCCTGACCCAGGGCGTCGCCGGCGACGACGCCGTCGCTCCCGCCGCTGAGGCCCAGGTTCACGCTCATGGTCTCGCGGACCGCCACGACGCCGCCGACGACGCCGGCGAGGCCAAGGGCGACGAAGCGAACATGGGAGCCCTTCTGCAGGCGTTGCTCGACCCGGGCGGTGAACAGGGCCGCGTCGGGCAGGTGCGGGGTGCGCGCGAACAGGCGCTCGATATCGGGATCGAACTCGTCAGCCGACATGCTGCGTTCCTCCCACGGACCGCGCGGATTGCGGTTGTAGCCGCGCGCGGAGTTTATCCAGACCACGTTTGACATGAGACTTCACCGTGCCGAGTGGCAAATTCAGGGCGGCGGCGATCTCGGGATGCGCCATGCCGGCCCCGTGACAAAGGGAAACACAGAGGCGTTCAGGCTCGCTGAGGCCCTTGAGGGCTTCGTCGAGGTCCATCAGGCCCGCCTGATCGGCGACGGGCGCGATATCTTCCTGTTCAACTTCAGCAATGTAGCGGGCTTCCTTGGCGACGCGCTTGATGTAAAGGCGCGCCGCGATCCGCTTGACCCAGGCGGCGAAGGTGCCCTCGCCGCGAAACTCCGCGCACCGCTCGAACGCCTGGATGAAGGCGTCCTGGGCGATGTCGTCGGCGAGCGAGGCCTGGGCCCCCATCCGCCGCAGCAGGCCGCGCACCGCCGAGCCGTGGCGGCGCACCAGTTCGCCGAACTCCCGCCGTCCGCCCGCCGCCGCGAGGGCGGCGAGCTCGACGTCGTGCCGGTCGATCAGAGGTTGGGTCATGATCAGTCCCCCTGTCCGACCCGGCTCAGTCCTTGTTCGGGTTGAAGAAGCTCAGGACCAGGAACGCCAGGCCGATGGTGACGGGAATGGCCGCGATGCCCAGCAGGCCGTCGCCGACGTTGCCGCCCCAGTCGTCCCCGCCGTGCCAGGGCATGTCGTTGATCAGGCCGAAGGCGGCGATGCCGACGCCGACCGCCAGCCAGATGATGCCGCGGCGGATGTCGCGGGTCCGCGACGGCAGCTTGCGGGCGGCCTCGCTGCTCAGGGCGGTGATGATTTCAGGCGGCAGTTCCTGCCCCTTGTCGATCGCGTGACGCACCGTCGCCTGCATTTCCCGGCGTTCGCGGGACTTGAGCCAGGTGGGGCCGACGACGATGGCCGTGATGGTGCCGAAGACCGCGAAGATCGCGAACAGCGGGATGAAGTCTTCCATGCGGGTATCCCCTCTTTTGGTCAGACCGGGAGCGTGATGCTTCGGCCTTCTGACGACAAGAGGCTGTGAAGCGACCGCATGGATGCGGACGGCGAGGTGAAACTTTCGTAAGGCGCAACGACCCCATTCGTCTGGACGGACCGGAGACACGCCGATGATCGACCGCCGACTCCTTCTGGCCGGCCTGGCCGCCGCGCCGCTGACCGCCTGCGCGGCCGGGACGGGCGTGGCGACCGACGCCGCCGGGCCGTCGCTGACGCTGGTGACGTTCAATATCTGGCACAACCAGGGCGACTGGCCCGCGCGACTGCCCCTGCTGATCGCCGCGATGCGGGCCGTGGATCCGGACGTGATCGCCCTGCAGGAGGTGCTGGAGGACGCCGCCGTCGGCCTGCCGAACCAGGCGCGGACGATCGCGGACGCCCTGGGCGGCTATGAGATGCATTTCGTCTCGACCGACGCGGAGGGGGCGCCGCGACGGTATGGCAATGCGATCCTGAGCCGCCTGCCGGTGCTGGCGCATGACTGGAGGAAGCTGGAGCCGCTGGACGATTATCGCACCGCCGTCCGGGCGCGGGTGGCGGTGGAAGGCCGCAGGGTCGACATCGTCAACACCCATCTGGCCTGGCAGGCCGACGCCCAGGCCGTGCGGGCCCGCCAGCTGGTCGATCTGATGGCCTGGGCGCCGAAGGACGGGACGCCGCTGATCGTCACGGGCGACTTCAACGCGGTGCAGGAGGACGCCGGGCTGGCGGCGCTGACCGGCGAGCGGTTCTTCAGCGCCCTGCCCCCCGGGACGGCCGCCACGACGCTGAACCCGGCGAAGAACCATCCGCCGCGGGTCATCGACCACATCTTCGCCGAGGCCGCCCGGTTCGCGCCGGCGAGCGCGGCGGTGATCGGAACCGGGCCGACGGGCGGAGAGTATCCCTCGGATCATTTCGGCGTGGCGGCGACCCTCAGGCTGCGCTGAACCGGCGCGCCAGAGACAGGGCCGCGACGGCGCTGACCGCCACGCCCGCCAGCATGGCGGCGGCGGGGATCAGGGCGCCGATGTCTTCCGTCAAGGGACCGACGACAGGCCTCAGGGCCCACAGGACGGCGATCGCGGCGACGCCCCAGGGGATGAGGGCCGCGACGGTCATCCACGCCCGGCGCAGGGCGATCCGCTGCGCCAGCCGCGCCTGGAAGGCGTAGTCGCGCGCCGGGGGCGTTTCGGCGGCGAACAGGGCCTGGAGTTTCTGGTCAGGCGTCATCGGTTCCTCCGAGCGCTTTCAGAAGCCGCGCCCGTCCCCGGGCAACATGCGACTTCACGGTGCCGAGAGGCAAGCCCAGGGCGACCGACGCCTCGCCGTGCGACCAGCCGTCGGCGAGACACAGGGCGACGCAGGCGCGGACGTCCGCCGGCAGTTCGGCCATGGCGGCGGCCATCGACAGCCGATCCTCGTGCGACACGCCCGCGGGCGTATCGATCGTCTCCAGCCAGACGCCGTCGCGCGCCGCGCCCCGCCGGGAGGCGCGGATCCGGTCCCGGGCCTTGCGCCAGGCGATGCCGCACAGCCAGGCGCGGACGCCGCTCGGGTCCCTGAGCGAGCGCAGCGAGCGCCAGGCGGCGAGGAAGGCGTCCTGGGCCACGTCGTCCGCCTCGGCCCAGCCCCCGCCCAGGGCCCGGCGCAGAAAGCCGCGCACGGCCGCCTGATGCCGTTCGACCAGTCGCGAAAAGGCCGCGTCCGAGCCGGCGAGCGCCCGGCTCACCAGCTCGGCGTCGCTGTGAAATCCCCCCATGGCGCGCCGTCCCGGGCCGCATCAGGCCCGCGGACCGCGTCCGCCGCTGCGCAGGGCCGAGACCAGGGAGGCGAGGCAGAGGGCCCCGAGCACGAAGCTGACGATCATAAAGGCCTCGCCGGCGCCGTAGATGTCGGTCCAGCTGGCGTAGGCGAAGCCGGCCGCCATGATTCCGAAGAGCACCACGGAGAACCAGGCGCCGTCGCCGGGACGGCCATAGCGGTCGTTGGGCGACTCCCACACGCCGCTGCCGTCGATGGGTTTGTCGAGCAGGGCGAGAAGGGCGGCGGGCGGCTCCTGGCCCTTTTCGGCATAGGTCTGGATCAGCTTCAGCGCATCCCTTTGCCGACGGTAGTTGAGCAGGCTGGTGAAGCCGCCGAACACGAACCAGGCCAGCGGGAACAGCAGCCACCAGTAAGAACGGAACAGGTCTTCCATGATCCTCACCCCTCATGCGCCGGACGCAGCGCCCGCGCTTTCATAGGGTAGTCGTCGCCGACCGCGCCAGCGGATGCGGTCTCGCGGATTTTTCTGGAGCCTAAACCGGGGCGGTCATCGCAACCCATCTTGCGGCCTTGCGTTCGCTGGCGGACACTCAATCCGCACAGGAGCCCCCCATGGTCCAGATCACCTATCGCATCGTCGAGCACGACGGAGGCTGGGCCTATCAGTCGGGCGGAACCTATTCCGAGACCTATCCGACGCACGATTCCGCGCGCGCGGCCGCCGTCGCCGTGGCGCGCGAGCAGAAGGTGCCGGACGAGGACGCCCTGATCGAATACGCCGACGCCTCGGGCCGCTGGATCACCGAACGGGCCGACGGCCACGACCGGCCCGAGGTCGACGTCGAGGGTTGATCGCAACCGCTTGTGATCGCGCCGGGCTAGGCGGGGCCGGCCCCGGCCTTTAGGTCTGGCCGCCCAGTCAGCGGAACCGGTTACAATGCGTCATTCCCCCCTTCCCGCCCCGACCCGCCGCGCCCTTCTGGCCGGAGGCGCCCTGGCCGCCGGCATGGTGATGGCGCCGCGGATCGCCTCGGCGCAGGCGGCCTCGAACCTGGACCGGGTCAACGGTCTGATCGCCCGCATGACCATCGAGGAGAAGGCCGGACAGCTGAACCTGCTGAACGACCCCTTCCGCTGGCGGCCCGAGGGCGTGAACCCGGGCGACTTCAATCCGGACCAGGCGTCCACCGCCGCCGACATCCGCGCCGGCCGGATCGGCGCCCTGTTCAACGGCGTGGGGGCCGAGGCCACGCGGATGGTGCAGGACATGGCCGTGCGGGACAGCCGGCTGGGCATTCCCCTGCTGTTCGCCGCCGACATCGTCCACGGCCTGCGCACCACCTTCCCCGTGCCGCTGGGCGAAACCGCCAGCTGGGATACGGACCTGGCCCGGCGCACGGCGCGGGCCGCCGCCGTCGAGGGCGGGGCCGCGGGCGTGCACCAGACCTATGCGCCCATGGTCGACGTCGGCCGCGACCAGCGCTGGGGCCGGGTGGTCGAGGGGGCGGGCGAGGACGTCCTGCTGGGCAATCTGTTCGCCGCGGCGCGCACGCGGGGCTTCCAGGGCGACGATCTGAAGGCCTGGTCGTCGCTGCTGGCCTGTCCCAAGCATTTCGCCGCCTACGGCGCGGCCGAGGCCGGCATGGACTACAATTCGACCGACATGAGCGAGCTGGAGCTGCGCTCGGTCTATCTGCCGCCGTTCAAGGCCGCCTTCGACGCCGGCGCCCTGTCGACGATGAGCGCCTTCAACGACCTGAACGGCGTGCCGGCCAGCGGCAACCGATGGCTGCTGACCGACATCCTGCGCGGTGAATGGGGCTTCGCCGGCTTCGTGGTCTCGGACTACACCTCCGAACAGGAGCTGATCGCCCACGGCTACGCCGCCGACGGCCGCGACGCGGCGCGGCTGGCCCTGATGGCCGGCGTCGACATGTCGATGAAGAGCGGGCTGTACCTCAAGCACATCCCCGAGCTGGTGCAGTCCGGCGACGTGCCGGTGGCGCGCGTGGACGAGGCCGTGCGGCGGGTGCTGATGACCAAGGCCGCGCTGGGCCTGTTCGAGACCCCGTACCGGGGTTCGGACGTGCGCGTGGAGCGCCGGGTCCATGGCAGCCGCGAGCATCTGGCCCTCGCCCGCGAGGCCGGGCGCAAGTCGATCGTGATGCTGAAGAATGACGGCGGCCTGCTGCCCCTGGCCAGGGCGGGCAAACGCTACGCCCTGATCGGGCCGTTCGGGGCGGATACGACCGACCTGTTCGGCCCGTGGTCCATCTTCAAGGATCCGAAGCTGGCCGTGTCGCTGGAACAGGGCCTGCGCGCCCAGCTGGGCGAAGGCTCCAGCCTGACGGTGGTCAAGGGATCGGACGTCGAGGCGCCGCTGGCCGGCGGGATCGAGGCCGCCGTGATCGCGGCGGGCCAGGCGGATGTGGTGCTGCTGGCGATCGGCGAGTCCACCCAGATGTCGGCCGAATCCCAGTCACGCGTCGACATCGGCATTCCCGCGCCGCAACTGGCGCTGGCCGAGGCCGTGGCGGCCACCGGCAAGCCTGTGGTGGTTCTGCTGCGCAACGGCCGGGGCATGGAGCTGGCGGGGGCGGTCAAGGACGCCCCGGCCATTCTGGTGACCTGGTTCCTGGGCTCGGAGACCGGCAATTCCGTCGCCGACATCCTGTTCGGGGACCACGCCCCGACCGGCCGCCTGCCGGTCAGCTTCCCGCACCGCTCGGGCCAGTCGCCCTTCTACTATGCGCACAAGGCCACGGGCCGGCCGTCGAAGCCGACGGACACGGAGTTCACCTCGAAATTCCGCGAGGTTCCGCATCTGGCGCTGTACCCGTTCGGCCACGGCCTGACCTACGGGGCCGTCGACTACTCGCCCGTCCGCCTGTCGGCGCCGACGATGGCGTGGAACGGCGAGATCACGGTCGCCGTCACCCTGACCAACGCCGGGTCCCGCGCGGTTTCCGAGGTGGTCCAGCTGTACATCCGCGACAGGACCGCCTCGATCACCCAGCCGGTGCGGCTGCTGAAGGGATTCCGCCGCGTCACCGTGCCGGCGGGCGGGTCGGTCGAGGCCGCGATGCCGCTGACGTTCGCCGAGCTGTCGTTCCTCGGCCCCGACCTGCGGCCGACCGTGGAGCCGGGGCTGTTCGACGTGTGGCTGAGCGCCGACGCCCAGAGCGGCGAACCGGCGTCGTTCGCCCTCGTCCGTTAGACGGCACCCTTCGGGGAAGGCGCTGCGGCTGGAAGGTTCATCACCAAGGAACTCACAAAGGACACGACGGGACCGGGGCCGCGTCGAGGTTGGCGCCTTCTTCCGCGCGTCTCGTGATCGCGGCGTTCGCCGCATTTGATTTAATCAAGGCTCAGGCGTGAGCCGGAGTCTGCTCATCGCGCTGACGACGGGTCCGGCTCTGTCATCCACTCAGGACCCGTTGTGTCCTTCGTGATTTCCTTTGTGTCCTTTGTGATGAACCAGCACTCGCCGGGGCAAGGGACCAGACGGAGCCTCAACCTAGGTCAGGATCGCGGCCCAGGCGTCGGGCTTGAACCCGACCAGGGTCCGGTCGCCCAGATCCAGCACCGGGCGTTTGATCATCGACGGCTGGGCCAGCATCAGGTCGATGGCCTTCGCCGCGTCGAGACCGGTCTTGTCGGCGTCCGGCAGGGCCCGGAAGGTCGTGCCGGCGCGGTTCAGCACGGTCTCCCAGCCGTGCGCCGCGACCCAGGCCTCCAGCCGCGGGCGGTCGATTCCGGCCTTCTTGTAGTCGTGGAAATCAAAGCCCACGCCGTGCTGGTCCAGCCAGGTCCGGGCCTTCTTGACCGTGTCGCAGTTGGGGATTCCGTAGAGAGTCGGGGTCATGGCGCCTGTCTGCCCAGCCCCGCCGGGAACAGCAAGCCACGCGTCCGCGTTTGCATTTAACCCGTAAGTTTAATATTATCCGTCTCCAGCATTAAGGAGACGCGCCATGTCCGCCCTGCCCCCGCGCCAGAAGCTGATCCCCTGTCTCTGGTTCGACAAGCAAGCCGAGGAGGCCGCCGGGTTTTACGTTTCGCTGTTCCCGGATTCCCGGATCGACGCCGTCATCACCTCGCCGGGTGATTATCCGAGCGGCAAGGCCGGCGACGTCCTGCTGGTCGAGTTCACCCTCGCCGGCCATCGCTACACCGCCCTGAATGGCGGGCCGCATTTCAGCTTCACCGAAGCCATCTCGCTGCAGATTGACTGCGAGGACCAGGCGGAGGTGGATCGCCTGACCGAGGCCCTGTCCGCCGTGCCCGAGGCCGAGCAGTGCGGCTGGGTGAAAGACCGCTACGGCCTGTCGTGGCAGGTCGTGCCCTATGCGATGAACCGATATCTGGCCGATCCGGACGCGGGCGTCCGCAAGCGGGTGTTCGAGGCCATGATGACCATGAAACGGCTGAACGTCGCGGAGATCGAGCGCGCCGCGCGGGGCTAGTCCTCGTCCGCCTGCACGGCGCCCGCCGCGACCGGGCCGGGCGCGCCCGACAGCGCCATGTTCAAGGCCTCGCGATCCAGTCCGTTCTCCCATTTCGCCACCACGATGGTAGCCACGGCGTTGCCGATGAAGTTGGTCAGGGCCCGGCACTCGCTCATGAACCGGTCGACGCCGAGGATCAGGGCCATGCCGGCGACGGGCACGCTTGGCACCACCGCGAGGGTGGCGGCCAGGGTGATGAAGCCGGCGCCGGTGACGCCCGCCGCGCCCTTGGAGCTGAGCATGGCCACCGCCAGCAGCAGCAGCTGTTCGCCCAGAGACAGCTCGACGCCGCAGGCCTGGGCGATGAACAGGGCCGCCAGGGTCATGTAGATGTTGGTGCCGTCCAGATTGAACGAATAGCCGGTGGGCACGACCAGGCCGACCACCGACTTGTCGCAGCCGGCGCGGCCCATCTTCTCGATCAGGCTGGGCAGGGCCGCCTCGGACGACGAGGTGCCGAGGACCAGCAGCAGCTCTTCCTTGAGATAGCGGATCAGCCTGAAGATCGAGAAGCCGTTGAACCGGGCCACGGCCCCCAGGACCACGATCACGAAGAAGGCGGAGGTCAGGTAGAAGGTGGCGACCAGGGCGGCGAGGCTGATCACCGACTCTATGCCGTAGCGGCCGATGGTGAAGGCGAAGGCCCCGAAGGCCCCGATCGGCGCCGCCTTCATCAGGATGGCTACCAGTTTGAAGAAGGCCTCGGACACGCTCTCCAGCAGGGTCAGGACGGGCTGGGCGCGGTCGCCGATGATCGCCAGCGAAATGCCGAACAGGATGGCGAAGAACAGCACCTGCAGGATGTCGCCGCCGGCGAAGGCGCCGACCACGGTCTCGGGGATGATGTTGATCAGGAAGGCGACGATGTCGGTGTCGTGCGCCTTCTGGACATAGGTGGTCACGGCGCCCGGATCGAGCGTGGCCGGATCGACGTTCATCCCCGCCCCCGGCTGCACCACATTGGCGACGATCAGGCCGATGATCAGGGCCAGGGTGGAGAAGGTCAGGAAATAGGCGAAGGCCTTGCCCACCACCTTGCCCAGCCGGCCGAGGTCGCGCAGGTGGGCGATGCCGGTGGCCACGGTCAGGAAGATCACCGGGGCGATGATCATCTTGACCAGGCGGATGAAGGCGTCGCCGAGCGGCTTCAGGCTCTCGCCGAAGACGGGCCAGAAGTGGCCGATCAGGGCGCCGAGACTGATGGCGACCAGGACCTGGAAATAGAGGTGGGTCCAGATCGGCTTCTTCTTCGCCGGGGTCGGCGGCGCGGCCTCGACGGCGACGCCAGGCGCGATCCTGGCGGTCCGGGGCGCGGGTTTCTTCGGCGTGGCGGATGTCGTCGGCTTGCGGGCCATGCCTGTTTCCCCTGATCGCGTGTCGCCGCGATTCCCGGACGCAGACTACGACCTCGCGCCGCGCTTTCCCACCGGCGTCGCCCTGAAGAGGCGGTCGCGAGGCGCGCTGACGGGGCCGGCCGTCAGACGTCGTCGACGGCGGCCTTCAGGCGTTCGCCCACCGTCCCGGCATGGGCGAGAAGCGCCGGGTTTTCGATGGCGCGCATGGAGGCGGCGGGCTCGATGGCGAAGACCTCCACACACCCGTCTGACTGTTGAACCACCACGTTGCACGGCAGCATGACGCCGACGTGAGGCTCCATCATCAGGGCCTCATGGGCCATGACGGGATTGCAGGCCCCGAGGATGCGGTAGGGGCGGAAGTCCTCGCCGATCTTGGCCTTCAGCGTGGCCTGGACGTCGATTTCGGTGAGGACGCCGAAGCCGTGCTTCTGCAGGGCGGCGCGGGTGCGGTCGAGGACGGCGTCGAAGTCGCCCTCGATGGTGCGGGCGTGGAAATAGGTCATGAATTCGATGCCTCCGGTTTGTCGCGATAGATGTCGCAGAGCAGGGCGATGACCCGGGCCGCGGCCGGGTCGGCGATGCCATAGTAGATGGTCTGGGCCTCGCGGCGCGGGGCGATGACGCCGGCGTCGCGCAGCCGGGCCAGGTGCTGGGAACAGGCCGACTGGGACAGGCCGACGAAGCCGGCCAGCTCGCCGACCGCGCAGTCGCCCTCGCTGAGCCGGCACATCAGCATCAGCCTCTGCTCATTGGCGAACAGCCGCATCAGCCGGGCGGCCGGGGCGGCGCTGGCCTCGAGTTCGGCCAGGGCGGCCGCGTTCGGCCTGGGGAGGGCGTCGGTCATGGCGTCTCTTGCGCGGGTCCGGGCGCGGCCAGGGGGCGGCCGTCGTCCTTCAACGCAATATAGATCGCCGGGATCACCAGCACCGTCAGAATGGTCGAGGAAATCAGACCGAACAGCAGGGAGATCGCCAGTCCCTGGAAGATCGGGTCGAACAGGATCACGGCCGCGCCGATCATGGCCGCCAGGGCGGTGAGCAGGATCGGCTTGAAGCGGATGGCCCCGGCCTCCAGCAGGACCTCGCGCAGGGGCCGTCCCGGCGTTCGGGCGTGGCGGATGAAGTCGACCAGCAGAATCGAGTTTCGCACGATGATCCCCGCCAGGGCGATGAAGCCGATCATCGAGGTGGCGGTGAAGGGCGCGCCGAACAGCATATGGCCGATGACGATGCCGATCAGGGTCAGGGGGATGGGCGTCAGGATCACCAGCGGGATACGGAAGTCCTTGAACTGGGCGACGACCAGAACATAGATCCCCAGCAGGGCCACGCCGAAGGCGGCGCCCATGTCGCGGAAGGTCACCCAGGTGATCTCCCACTCGCCGTCCCACAGCACGGTGGGCGTCGTCTCGTCCGTCGGCTGGCCGTTGAGCCGGACCTCGGGCCGCGGCAGCCCCTTCCAGTCGTGCGCCTTGATGGCGGCGTCGATGGCGAGGATGCCGTAGATCGGAGCCTCGAACTGGCCGGCCAGTTCGGCGGTGACCATTTCGGCGGCGCGGCCGTCGCGGCGGTAGACGGGCCAGCCGGCCAGCTCGGTGCGGGCCTCGACGACCTCGCCCAGCTCGACCAGCCGCCGGCCGCCGTCGAGCGTGGTCACGGCCACGGGCATGACGGCCATCTGTTCGTTCCAGGTCCGGGCCGACTGGGGCAGACGCACGGCGATCTCGACCGGAGTCCGCTCGTTGTCGCGCGCGGCGTAGCCGAGGATCTGGCCGCCCATGACGGCGGCGATGGAGTCGTGCACCTCGCGCTCGGACAGGCCGAAGCGCTCGATCTTCTCGCGGTCGGGGATCAGGCGCAGGACCGGGCGGCGGACGCCGTAGCTGTTGTCCACATCGACCACCGAGGACTCGGCCCGGAACAGGGTCTCCAGCTCGGCGGCCACGGCGCGGCGGGTGGCGGGATCGGGGCCATAGACCTCGGCCAGCAGGGTGGCCAGCACCGGCGGTCCCGGCGGAGCCTCGACCACCTTGATCGAGGACCCGGCCGGCAGCGGCAGGTCGGCCAGACGCCGGCGCAGGTCGAGGGCGATGGCGTGGCTGCTGCGGCTGCGCTCGCCCTTGGGGGCCAGCATCACCGCCAGGTCGCCCTGCTCGGCGCCGGCGCGCAGGAAGTAGTGACGGACCAGGCCGTTGAAATTGAACGGCGCGGCGGTACCGGCGTAGCTCTCCAGCGACTCCACCTCGGGCAGGACTCCGGCCACGGCCGCGGCCCCGGCCAGGGTGCGTTCGGTGGTCTCGAGGCTGGTTCCCTCGGGCATGTCCAGCACGACCTGCAGCTCGGACTTGTTGTCGAACGGCAGCAGCTTCACCGGCACCGCCCGGAAGCCGAACATGGACATGGCCAGCAGGGTGGCGAGGCCGACGACGATCAGGAAGATCCAGGCGCTGCGGCGCGAGCGGATCACCGGCGTGGCCACCTTGCGATAGAGGCGGCCCAGCTTGCCCTCGCCGTGCTCGTGACCGTGGCTTCCGGCCAGGGTCTTGCGGGCCAGGCGGATCATCAGCCAGGGCGCGATGACCACGGCGACGAAGAAGGAGAAGACCATGGCCGCCGAGGCGTTGACCGGGATCGGCGCCATATAGGGGCCCATCAGGCCCGAGACGAACAGCATGGGCAGCAGGGCGGCGACCACCGTCAGGGTGGCGACCACGGTCGGATTGCCGACCTCGGCCACGGCCTCGACGGTGGCCTGGGCGCGGCTGCGGTCGTCCTTCATGGCCCAGTGGCGGGCGATGTTCTCGATCATCACGATGGCGTCGTCGACGAGGATGCCGATCGAGAAGATCAGGGCGAACAGGCTGACGCGGTTGATGGTGTAGCCCATCAGATTGGAGGCGAAGAGGGTCAGCAGGATGGTGGTGGGGATGACCACCGCCGTCACGCCGGCCTCGCGCCAGCCGATGGCGAAGCCGATCAGGATGACGATGGAAATGGTCGCGAGGCCGAGGTGCATGAGCAGCTCATTGGCCTTTTCATTGGCGGTCTCGCCGTAGTCGCGGGTGACCACGACCTCGAGCCCGTCCGGGATCAGCGTGCCCTTCAACGCCTCGACCCGCTGCATCACCCCGTGGGAGACGACCACGGCGTTGGCGCCCTGGCGCTTGGCCACCGCCAGGCTGACGGCGGGGGTCCGGCTCCAGCCGTCGCCGGCGCGGGCGTAGTGGGCGGCCCGGGCCTGGTCCTCACGCGGGGCCTGCACGATGGTCGCCACGTCGCGCAGATAGACGGGCTCGCCGGCCATCGAGCTGACCGTCAACAAGGATGCGTCGTCGGGCGTGGCCAGCCGCTCGCCCGAGCGCAGGGAGACGGCCTGGCCCTGGTCGCGGAAGGCGCCGGCGGGGAAGCTGCGGTTGGCCTGGGCGACGGTCTCGAGCACCGAGGACAGGGCCACGCCGCGCGCGGCCATGCGGGCGGGGTCGGGCTCGACCCGGATTTCGGACGGGCGGCCGCCGACGATGAAGGTCAGGCCGACGTCCTCGACCTTGCCGATCTCGGTCCGCAGGCGGGCGGCGACGTCGTAGAGGGCCTGGTCGCTCCAGCGCGCGGCGGCGTCGGCGCGCGGCGTCAGGGTCAGGACCACGGCGGGCACGTCATTGATGCCGCGGGTGACGATCTGGGGCTCGGACACCCCGACGGGAATGGAGCCGTAGTTGGCGCGCACCTTTTCGTGGACGCGGACCGCCGCGTCGTCGGGATCCGAGCCGACCACGAAGCGGGCGGTGACCATCACCTGGTCGTCCTGCACCTGGGTGTAGACGTGCTCGACGCCGTCGATGCTGCGGACGATGGCTTCCAGCGGCTTGGCCGCCAGTTCGGTGGCGTCGGAGGCGCTCAGTCCCGGGGCCGCGACCATGATGTCGACCATCGGCACGCTGATCTGCGGCTCCTCCTCGCGGGGGATCGACAGCACGGCCATCAGGCCGACGGCGATCGCCGCCAGCAGCATCAGGGGGGTCAGGGGCGAGTTGAGCGTGGCGCGCGTCAGCCGCCCGGAAAGGCCGAGGTTCATCGGGCGCGCTCCGGAGCGAGGACGACATCGCCGGCGGCGAGACCCGACAGCACCTCGACGCGATCCGCGCCGGCGGGACCCGCCAGCTGGACCGGAGCCTCGCTGACGCGGCCGGCGCGGTCGATGGTGCGGACGAAATCGATGCCGTAGCGGGTGGAGACGACGCGGCGAGGAATGACCAGCGCGCGCCGCTGTCCCACCGGCACCTGGACGGTGACCCGCTGCCCGACCCGGTCGCTGCCCAGGCCCGCGACGGAGATGTCGGCGGTGGTCTGGCCGCCGGTGGAGGCTGGATAGACCTGGGCGATGGTCCCGGTGCTGACGCCGGGCAGGTCCTCGGATGAAACCACGACGCTTTGGCCGACCCGGAGGTTGCGGCCCTGGGCCTCGGGCAGTTCCAGCCTCAGGATCAGCGGTCCGGCGGTGATGGTGGCGACCGACTGTCCGGCGCTGACCACCGAGCCGGCGGGCACGTCGGCGGCGAGCACGCGGCCGGACGTGGGGGCCAGTATCCGGCCCTGGGCCCCGGTCTCGGCGCTGGCCGAACGCACGGCGCGCGCCGCCCGGACCTGGGCGTTGGCGGCCTGGGAGGCGGCGAGGGCCTGGTCGAGCCGGGCCTGGGCGTAGATGCCTTTGTCGAACAGGGTCTGGATGCGCGACAGATCGGCCCGGGCGCGCGCGGCCTCGGCCTCGGCGGCCGCGACCTGGGCGCCGTACGCCGCCGTCTCGAGCCCGACCCGGTTATCAATGACCATGCCGATGACCTGGCCCTGACGCACCGTGTCGCCTTCGCGCACGTTCAACTGCGTCAGCGTGCCCGGGATCCGGGCCCGGGCCTCGCCGAGATCGCGCGAGGCGACCACGGCCGAGGCCGGCTTGACCGCGTCGATGGTCTGCTCCGCGACCGTCAGACGTTCACCGCGCACGGGCGCGGACGCCGCGACCTCGGGCTCTCCGCCGCAGGCCGACAGGCCGCCGGCCAGAAGGGCGGCGGCAGCGAGAGCGGCGAACGGGGCCGTGAACGTCTTCATCAGAGAATCCTTATGTAAGGTTGCTCTAATATTAGATCATGCTAATATGAATGCAAGCCTGAGCACCGTGCTCCCGGCGCCAGCCCCCGGCCTTGATGCGGATCAAGGCGCGGCGGCCCCGGCGGCGCAGGATCAGGCATCAGGGAAAGCTCAAGGAGACCGCCATGGATCGGCCCACCATCGTCATCATGGGCGCAGGCCTGGGCGGCGCCATAGCCGCCTATGAAATTCGCGACACCCTCGGCGACCGCGCGCGCATCGTCATGGTGTCGAAGGGCGACATCTTCCATTTCACCCCGTCCAACCCCTGGGTGGCGGTGAACTGGCGCAAGCGCGAGGCCATCGAGGTCAGCCTGCCGGAGGTGATGAAGCGCAAGGGCGTGGAGTTCATCAACGTCGCCGCCACGGGCGTCCGCCCCGCCGAAAAGGGCATCGACCTGGCCGACGGCCGGGCGCTTCACTACGACTATCTGGTCATCGCCACCGGGCCCGACCTGGCCTTCGACGAGATCCCGGGCCTCGGCCCGAACGGGCATACGGTGTCGATCTGCCATGTCGATCACGCGGTGGACGCGGCCGAGGCTTTCGATCGCTTTGTCGAGAACCCCGGCCCGATCGTGGTCGGGGCGGTGCAGGGCGCCTCGTGCTTCGGACCGGCCTATGAATTCGCCATGATCCTCGACACCGAGCTGCGCCGGCGCAAGCTGCGCGACCGCGTGCCGATGACCTTCGTCACCTCGGAACCCTATATCGGCCACCTGGGGCTCGACGGGGTCGGCGACACCAAGGGTCTGCTGGAAAGCGAGATGCGCCAGCGGCACATCAAATGGGTCACCAACGCCAAGGTGAAGAGCGTCGACGCCGGCCTGATGCACGTCGAGGAGATCGGCGAGGACGGGGCCGTGAAGGCGAACCACGACCTGCCCTTCTCGTATTCCATGATGCTGCCCGCCTTCCGCGGGGTGGAGGCGGTGCGCGGCGTCGAGGGCCTGACCAATCCGCGCGGCTTCATCCTGGTGGACAAGCATCAGCGCAATCCGGCCTGGCCCGAGATTTTCGCCCTGGGCGTATGCATCGCCATTCCGCCGACCGGACCGACGCCGGTGCCCGTCGGCGTGCCCAAGACCGGCTTCATGATCGAGAGCATGGTCACGGCCATCGCGGCCAATCTGAAGCAGATCCTCGACGGCCAGGCGCCGACCAACGAGGCCAGCTGGAACGCCATCTGCCTGGCTGACTTCGGCGACGGCGGCGTGGCCTTCATGGCCCAGCCGCAGATTCCGCCGCGCAACATCAACTGGTCGGCCAGCGGCCGCTGGGTGCACGCCGCCAAGGTCGCCTTCGAGGGCTACTTCCTGCACAAGGTCCGCAAGGGCCAGGCCGAGCCCCTCTATGAGAAGCTGGCTCTCGATCTGATCGGCGCCCACAAGCTGCGCCGCACCACACAGTCCACCCCTGCACAGGAGCCCAAGGCATGAGTCTCGATCGCGCCGTCATGATGTTCGCCGGCCTGATGGTGCTGGTCAGCGTCGCCCTGGCCCACTGGGTCCATCCGGCCTGGGTCTGGCTGACCGTCTTCGTCGGCCTGAATCTGATGCAGGCGTCGGTCACCGGCTTCTGTCCGGCGGCCATGCTGTTCCGGCGTCTGGGCGTGCGGCCCGGGACGGCGTTCCGGTAAAACGCGATCTCGCCCACGCGAGGCTTGATCGACATCAAGGCGCCGGTCCGTCCCCGGACCGATGAAGATGTGACTTTTCGCGGGGCGACAATGACACCCGACAGGGCGCGCGCGGCGGACGCCGGCGGGGGTGGATTGACCCCCTCCGCATCTGAACCGCCGGATGCAAGCCGGGCGGTCCTCTCCCCGCAGTCCGCCTTCGACGGTCTCGATGCGGCCGAGGCGGCGCGTCGCCTCGCCGCGGACGGACCCAATCTGCTGTCCGCGGACCGGACCCGCCCGGTCGCCCTGATCGCCCTGTCCGCGATGCGCGAGCCGATGTTCCTTCTCCTGGCCGCCGCATCGGCCCTGTACCTGGCCCTGGGAGATCTTTCGGAGGGCCTCCTCCTGGCTGCGGCCGGCGTGGTCACCGTCGCCCTCGTGGTGGTCCAGGAAGCCCGGAGCGAGGCCGCGCTCAAGGCCCTGCGGCGCCTGGCCGACCCCGTGGTCCGGGTGGTGCGTGACGGCCGGGCCCGGGCCATCGCGGCCCAGGACCTGGTGCGCGGGGACATCGTCCTGCTCGCCGAAGGCCAGCGGGCGCCCGCCGACGGGGCCCTGCTGGGATCGGACATCCTGCAGATCGATGAGTCGGCGCTGACCGGCGAGTCCGTGGCGGTCATTCGCAGCGGCACCCCCTCCCCGCCGGACGGGGCGTTGTCGGACCGGGTCCTCGCCGGCACCCTCGTTGTCGCCGGACACGGGGTCGTCCGGGTCGACGCCACGGGACCGCGCACCGCCCTGGGCCGGATCGGCGCCTCGCTGTCGACGATCGGAGAGGGGCGGACGCCCCTGCAGAAGTCCACGGGCCGTATCGTGATCTGGATCGGGGCGATGGCGCTGGTCTTCGCCGTCGTCGTCGCCCTGGCCTACGGCCTGCTGCGGGGTCTGTGGATCGAGGGCGCGCTCGCCGGCATCACCATCGCCATCGCGCTGATCCCCGAGGAATTCCCGGTCGTTCTGTCGGTGTTCCTCTCCCTCGGGGCCTGGCGGCTGGCCCAGCATCAGGTGCTGGTGCGGCGGGCCGCGGCCATTGAGGCGCTCGGCGGGGCGACGATGCTCTGTGTCGACAAGACCGGCACGCTGACCGAGAACCGCATGGCCGTGGCCGCCCTGTGGTCGCCGCAAGGCGAAGGCCGCCCGGACGACAAGGCCCTGGCCCCGGCCTTGCGGGCGTTGCTCGATACGGCGGTGCACGCCAGCAGCCCCCAGCCGACCGATCCCATGGACCTGGCGCTGGCGGCGCGCGCTCCCCCCGCGACGGAACGGCCGGAACAGGTCTGGCCGCTGGCGACGCACCGGCTGGCCGTGGTGCAGACCTGGCGAACGGCGGAGCGGCGGCGCACCGCGGCCAAGGGATCGCCGGAAGCGGTGTTCGCCCTTTGCCGGATGACCGCGCCCGAGGCGACGGCGGCGCGGTCCGCGCTCGAGCGCCTCGCGTCGGGCGGCCTGCGGGTCCTGGCCGTCGCCGAGGCCGCCCACGACGCCGCGGTCGCGACCCCCGAAGCCCTGGATTTCGAGTTCAGGGGCCTGGTGGGCTTCCTGGATCCTGTCGCCTCCGACGTGCCGGCGGCGCTGGAGATCGCGCGCGCCGCGGGCATCAACGTGGCCATGATCACCGGCGACTATCCGGCCACGGCCCTGAAGATCGCCAGCGACGCGGGGATCGACGTCTCGGCCGGTCTGATGACGGGGGCGGAGATCGCGGACCTCACCGAGGCCGCGCTGGCCGAAAGGATACGTGACGTTCGGGTCTTCGCCCGGGTGCAGCCCGGCCAGAAGCTGGCGCTGGTTCGCGCCTTCCAGGCCAATGGCGCGGTCGTGGCCATGACGGGGGACGGGGTCAATGACGCCCCCGCCCTGGAGGCCGCCGACATCGGCATCGCCATGGGCGGTCGCGGCACGGACGTCGCGCGGGAAGCGGCCGACCTTGTCCTGCTGGACGACCGTTTCGGCTCGATCCTGGGCGCCGTGCGCCTGGGCCGCCGCATCTTCACCAACCTCCGCCGGGCTCTGGTCTACGTCACCGCCATCCATGTGCCGATCGCCGGCCTGGCCTTGCTGCCGATCCTGCTCGGCGCGCCGCCGCTACTCTTCCCGATCCATGTCGTCCTGCTGGAACTGGTGATTGATCCGGTCTGTTCGCTGGCCTTCGAGGCCGAGCCCAGCGAGGCGGACGCCATGCGGCGGCCGCCTCGCCCGCAACAGAAAAGTCTCTTCGGGCTGATGGAGATCGTCACGGGCCTCGTTCGGGGGCTGCCCATCCTTGCGGCGGTCCTCGCGCTCTATCTGGTGGTTCTGCCGACAGCCGGGGAAGCCGTCGCCCGCTCGGTCGCCTATGTGGCGCTGGCCGTGGGCAATCTGGCGCTGGCGCTGGCGATCGGGGCCTCGGCCGGGGTCGGCCTGTTCGATCCGCATAGACGTCTCTTCTGGGGCATCGGCGCGAGCCTCGCCGCCGTCCTGCTCACGGCTCTCTACGTGCCCGGCATCGCCCACGTCTTCCGCTTCGGCGCTCCGTCCCCCGCCCTGCTCGCAATCGCGGTCGCGGCGGGACTGCTGGCGGGGGGATGGACCGGCGTGGTTCGCGTCAGCCGGGACGCCTTGGCGAGCCGCCGCCCCCGACGACCTCCGTATCAACCCTTAAGGGACGCCACTTAGGGAACATTCCCGAATAATCAGAACCGCCGCGTCCGCCTATCCATGTCGCCACGAGACGAGGAGATCCGGACATGACGATCACCCTGCCATTCGAAGCGGTCGCCAGCGCCTCCCACGGAACGGACGAATGGACGGGCGCCGCGCGCCTGACCTTCAAACAGGGCGAGGAAATCTATGCCCAGGACGAAGATGCCGACATGATCTACCGCCTCGTTCGCGGGGCGGTCCGGACCAGCCACCTGCTCTCCGACGGCCGTCGCCAGATCGGAGACTTCTATTACGAGGGAGACGTGCTCGGCCTCGAGATCAGCGCCGCGCACCGGTTCTCGGCCGAAGCCTTGGGAGACTGCGAAGTGCTCGCCGTCCGTCGCGCCGGCTCGGCGGCCTATGACGCGGGACGCCTCGATCGCATGATCTGGCAGGCGACCGGCGCCGAACTGCAGCGCGCCCAGTCCCATATGCTTCTGCTCGGTCGGGCGACGGCCTGCGAGAAGGTCGCCCGCTTCCTGCTCGACATCGCCGACCGCTTCCGGGACGAGATCATCGCCCTGCCGATGAGCCGTCAGGACATGGCCGACTATCTGGGGCTCACCATCGAGACGATTTCGCGCATGCTGGGCCGTCTTCAGGCCGACGGCCTCGTCGAGTTCATCGGCGCGCGCAGATACCGCATCCGCCGCCTCGGCGCCTTGTCGGACCTGGCCGCCGCCTGAACCCAAGCGGGAATCGTATCGCCGTGCTAGGCTGGACTGAAGGCCGCCGCGAGGCGCGGTCCGGTTCCGAGACGCCGTTGCAGATCCGATCCGCGATCAATCACTCAATGTCCCGGCGCTACGGCTATGTCGCAGCGGTCATCGGCGCGCTGATCGCCGCCGGAGTCCGGCTGGCGCTGGACGGGACGCTCGACGACCGGTCGTTCTTCGTCCTCTATGTGCCCATCGTCCTCGTGGCCGCGGCGCTGGGCGGCCGCACGCCCGCTCTCCTCGCCACGGCCCTCTGTCTCGGGATCAGCGGCGCGACGCTGGGGACCGCCTTGTGGACCGAGCGGGCCAACCTCGTGGAAACCCTGGTGTTCGCCCTGCTGGGCCCCTTCATCGCCGTCATGGGCGAGCGCCTGTGGCGGCGGAGCCGCGAGGCCGCCAGTCGCCAGGCGCATCTTCAGTCGATCCTCGAGACGATTCCGGAGGCGATGATCGTCATCGACGCCAGCGGGATCATGCAGTCGTTCAGCACCACCGCGATCCGGATGTTCGGATGGAGTCCGGAGGAGGCGATCGGGCGCAACGTCAACATCCTGATGCCGGACCCCTACCGGTCCGAGCACGATCAGTATCTGAGCCGATACATGGGCACCGGGGAACGGCGGATCATCGGCATCGGCCGCATCGTGGTGGGCCAGCGCAAGGACGGGTCGACGTTTCCGATGGAGCTGGCGGTGGGCGAGGCCAAGGTTGGCGGAAGCCGCTTCTTCACCGGCTTCATCCGGGACCTGACCGAGCGGCGGGACCAGGAAAGGCGCTTCCAGGAACTGCAGTCGGAGCTGATGCACGTCTCCCGCCTGACCGCGATGGGCGAGATGGCGTCCTCGCTGGCCCATGAACTGAACCAGCCCCTGTCGGCGATCGCCAGCTATATGAAGGGGTCGGTGACCTTGCTGGAGGGACCGAAACCGGACCTTGCGAAGCTGCGCGGCGCGCTGGATCGCGCCGGCGACCAGGCGCTGCGGGCGGGGGACATCATCAAGCGTCTGAGGGAGTTCGTCGCCAAGGGTGAAACCGAGCATACGCTTGAGGATCCCGCCAAGATGATGGAGGAGGCCAGCGCCCTCGCACTTGTGGGCGTCAAGGACCGCGACGTTCGCGTCGACCTGCGTCTGGCCCGCGATGTCGGTCGGGTGATCGTGGACAAGATCCAGATTCAGCAGGTGGCGCTCAATCTGATCCGCAACGCGATCGACGCCATGGCCGACGCGCCGCGCCGCGAGCTGGAGATCCGGGTGCAGGCGGAAGGCGGCGGCGCCATCCGGATCAGTGTCGCCGACTCGGGGCCGGGGCTCGACCCGACGGTGCGCGACAGACTTTTCCAGCCGTTCGTAACCACCAAGGCGACCGGCATGGGAGTGGGGCTGTCGATCTGTCGCACTATCGTCGAAGCCCATGGCGGGCGAATCTGGGCAGAGGACAACAGCGGCGGCGGCGCGGTTTTTTCGTTCACCCTGCCCCGCGCCGAGGAGACCGGCCGTGCCTGATCTGGTGCATGTCATCGATGACGACGACGGTCTGCGGGACGCGTTGGGGTTCCTGCTCGAGGTGAACGGGATCGAGGCCCGCTTCTACGCTTCGGCGAACGCCTTCCTCGACGCCCTGCCTGTCGGCGAGGGTTGCGTCCTGACCGACGTCCGGATGCCCGGCCTGACGGGGCTGGAGTTGGTGCGCGAGCTCAGGAAGCGAGGCGAATCCTTTCCGGTGATCGTCATGACCGGACATGGCGACGTCCCCTTGGCGGTGGAAGCCATGAAGGCCGGCGTGATCGACTTCATCGAAAAGCCGTTCGAGGAAGCGCGGTTGACCGAATCCCTTCGCGCGGCCCTCGCGAACCTGCGAACCGTTCATGAACCCGGGGCGGCGCGGGCGGTCGCCGAGGAGCGCCTGGCGCAACTTTCACCGCGGGAACGCGATGTCCTCGACGGCGTGGTCGAAGGCAAGTTGAACAAGCAGATCGCGTTCGATCTCTCGATCAGCCCTCGGACCGTGGAAATCTATCGGGCCAATCTGATGTCCAAGACAGGCGCGCGGAACGTCGCTGATTTGATGCGGATCGCGCTCGCCGCCGGCCTTTGACTTGTTCTGGATCAAGGCGTTCCGCCGCCGACTGCGCCAGGAAAAGGCATCGGCGCCGGCCGAAGCCATGAGCAGGGACCCTTGGTGGTTGCACGCAATTCCATTGAACGGCAGACCCTGCTGATCGTCGATGACGATCCGGACGTCTTGCGCGCGCTCGCCTTCATGACCGCCACGCGCGGCTTTGGCGTCCAGCGCTGCGGCACCGCCCGGGAAGCGATCGCGCTGGCCGCCGCCGGGCAGCGGTTCGCCGGCCTGATCATCGACCAGAAACTGCCCGATCTTCAGGGAATCGAACTGCTGTCGAGATTGCGGGAATTGGGTGTCGAGGCTCCTGCGGTCGTGATCACCACGGGCCCGTCTCCGACCCTGAAGCGACAGGCCGCGGCGGCGGGCGTGCCGATCGTTGAGAAACCTCTCCTCGACGAGGAGTTGTTCACCCAGCTCCACCGGCTGATCGGGCCGGATTGATATCGGTCAATGCCGCCCCCGGCGGTTCAGGCGAGATAGGACAAACCGGAGACTCCCATGGCCCGTTTCACCCGCACCTCGCCCCTCTTCGCCGGTCTCGCGATCGGAGCCGCCATCCTGGGCGGCTGCGCCGCTCCGACGCCCTATCACGCGGCCTCGCTGACGGACCCCGCTCACGCGGACGGCTATCGCGAACTGCGGGTGGAGCCTGAGCGCTGGCGTGTCGTCTTCTCCGGCAACAGCCTGACCTCGCGCGACACGGTCGAGACGTATCTGCTGTATCGCGCCGCCGAACTGACCCTGGAAAACGGCTATGACTGGTTCCAGACCGTGGAACGCGACACCGAGGAACACGTCACCCTCACCGTGCACGAGCCGATCGGCCCCTGGGGCCCCGGCTGGGAACCCCACTGGCGTTACGCCTATGGCGTCCACGCCGGCTGGCGCACCTGGGATCGCCACACCGCGGGTCCCGCCTTCGACGTCCAGCGGGTCACCGCCTATGAGGCCGTCGCCGAGGTGGTGATGCGCCGGGGGGCCAAGCCCGTCGACGACGCGCGCGCCTTCGACGCCAGGGCCGTCAAGACATCGCTCGAACACCGCATCATCCGGCCGGAGGCCTGACGCCATGAACCGTCTTGCTGGCAAGGTCGCCGTGATCACCGGCGCCGCCGTGGGTCTGGGCCGCGCCACCGCTCTCCGCATGGCGGAAGAAGGCGCTTCGGTCGCTCTTTTCGATGTCCGCGACGCCGAGGGTCGGGCGCTGGTCTCCGAGCTTGAGGCCAGGGGCCTGCCGGCCGCCTGGTGGCGCTGCGACGTGTCCAGCGAGAGCGAGGTGCAATCGGTGATGCAGGAGGTCGTCCGGCATTTCGGCCGCATCGACATCCTGGTCAACAACGCCGGCGTGGCCGGGGTCAACAAGCCGACGCACGAGATCACCGAGGCCGAGTGGGACTGGGTCCAGGCGATCAACGTCAAGGGCGTCTTCTTCTGCACCAAGCACGCGATCGGCCCGCTGAAAGCCGCCGGCGGGGGCTCGATCATAAACCTGTCGTCGATCTACGGCCTCGTCGGCGGACCGGATGTGCCGCCATACCACGCCTCCAAGGGCGCCGTGCGCCTGATGACCAAGACCGACGCCCTGACATACGCCGCCGACCGGATCCGGGTGAATTCCATCCATCCCGGCTTCATCTGGACTCCGATGGTCGAAGGCCATCTCGCGGGTCAGGGCGACATCGAGGCCGGCCGCAAGGCCGTCGCCGCCCTGCACCCGCTCGGCCACATGGGAGAGCCCGACGACATCGCCTGGGGGGCCGTCTATCTCGCCTCGGATGAGGCGAAATTCGTCACGGGCTCCGAACTCGTGATCGACGGCGGCTATACGGCCCGCTGAGGTCTATTCGCGGCGATAGACGTCGACGATCCGGCTTGCGCGGGCCGCGACGGCCTGACCATGGCGTTCGACGACATCCTTGCGCAGGCCTCCGCCGATCTGGCCGACGTTGTGGTGGCCGATGATCTCCATCCCGGTCATGGCCGCGAAATGCTCATCGAAATGCTTCTGCATCGCCTCCCAGGCGCCGGTCCGCTCCACCCAGTCCTGCGGCGCGCCCGAGGAGGTGAAGGTGACCATCTTGCGACCCCCCAGCAGAGGTTGATTGCCGCCGTGCTGGCGAGCCGTGTAGCCGAAGTCCATGCCGAAGACCCGCTCGACATAACCCTTCATCATCGCCGGGGTGGCGTTGAACCACAGCGGGTAGAAGAAGGCGAAAATGTCCACGTCGGCGAGCGCCGCGCGTTCACGGGCGACGTCGGGGCGGACGGCCGCGCCCAGATGGTCCGGCATCTCTCCGGCTCGCAGCCGCGGATCGAAGCGCAGCCGGTAGAGATCCCGTTCCACCACCTCCGCGCCGCCGGCGCGCGCCGCCCCGGCGAAAGCCTCGGCCATGGCGACGGTGAAACTTCGCCGCCGGGGATGGCTGACAATGACGGCGATGCGGGGGGCTGAGGTTTGCATGCCTCAATCCTGCGTCGGACCCTGCCTGCCGGCATTGATCTGGCTCAAGGCCCGGAGGCGCGCCCTCGTCTGGATCAGGGGGCGGACAGCAGGGGAGCGAGAAGACCCCAAGCCTCGGCGCCGTCCGCGGCGAACTGTATCAGCTCGAGGTCGCCGGGGCCGATGAAGTCCTGCTCCCGGAGCGTCTCGAAGCGGATCAGGCCCGTCCAGTAGGCCTTGTCCACGAGAACGACCGGAACGGACTTCATCTTCCCCGTCTGGCGAAGGGTCAGGATCTCGAACAGTTCGTCCATGGTTCCAAAGCCGCCCGGAAAGACCACGAGCGCGCTGGCGCGCATCGCAAGGTGCATCTTGCGCATGGCGAAGTAGTGGAAACGAAAGGTCAGTTCCGGGGTCGACCAGGCGTTCGGCCCCTGCTCCTGCGGCAGGCTGATGTTGAAACCGATCGACGGCGCTCCGACGTCGGCCGCTCCGCGGTTGGCGGCGGCCATGATGCCCGGACCGCCTCCGGTGGCGATGACATTCCGCCGCGGCCCGCCGTCGCCGGTCAGCGCCCCGCCTTCCCGCGAGGCCAGGGCGGCGAACCGGCGTGCTTCGGCGTACCAGCGCGCGTGGTCGGCGAGCCCGTCCTCGGTGATCCGGGAGCTGCCGAAGACGACGATCGTCGATCCGATCTCCCAGGCGCGCAGGACCTCGTCCGCCTTGGCGAACTCCATCATGAACCGCGCCCCGCGCATGGAGTCGCCGAGCAGGAAGGCCTCGTCGAAAGCCGGAAGGCGATAGGCCCGGGAGGCGATCTGGGCGGCGTTCGGCGCCGCGGCGGGACCGGTCATCGGCCAGTCTCCAGAGCCTCGCCCAGCCTGGCGACCAGGCGTACCCGTTCCGCATCGTTCGGAAGCCCCTGAAGCCTTTCGTTCAAGGCGACCAGGAAGGCGGCGCGGTCATTGTGCCAGTCCAGCCGTGTCGCGTCCCCGCGCTCCAGTCGCGCACGGGTCCGGGGCAGCGGGTCCGCCGATGTCCGCGTGAGGGCGTAGGTCTGGTCCAGCAGGGCGGTGACGGGCCTGTATCCGGCCTCCGACAGGCGGCCCGACAGGGTTGCGATGGCGGTCGGCTCGCCGTGGTCGAGCAGGACGCTTCCGGCCACCGGACTTCTCGCCTTGAGCCAGGCCACCAGGTCGGTCGCGTCCCCGTGGCCGGAATAGGTGTCGAGATTGCGGATGCGGGCCCCGACGCGAATGTCCTCGCCCTGGATGCGGACGGCGGAGCGCCCCTCCACCAGCAACCGGCCCAGGGTGCCGGCGGCCTGGAAGCCGGTCATCAGCACGGTCACCTCCTTGCGCCACAGGAGGCGTTTGAGGTGGCGGCGGATTCGTCCCGCGTCGCACATGCCGCTGCCGGCGAGGATGACGTGCCAGCCGGTCAGGCGCTCAAGCCGGTCACTCTCCTGCGGCCGCATCAGATGGTGCAGGCGGGTCGCGTGCCGCAGCGGCTCGAAGGGATTCTCCGCGGTGTCCGGGTTCCAGCCGCGACGCAGAAAGACATCGGTCGCCTCGATGGCGAGCGGGGAATCCAGAAAGATCTCGGCCGCCAGATCCGGCTCGGCGTCCATCACCGCCAGCAGGTCGAGGATCAGTTCCTGCGCGCGCCCCACGGCGAAGCTCGGGATCAGCAGCGGTCCGCCCGCGGCGCGCGCCTGACGCAATTCGTCAGCCAGCGCGCGGCGGCGCGCGGTGAGTTCCAGATCGATGCGTTCCCGGTCGCCATAGGTGCTTTCGAGGATCACATGATCGACGCCCGTGGGTCCGGTCGGACCGGGCAGAAACGGCTGCCGCCCCGAGCCGAGGTCGCCGGAGAACAGCAGATTCAGGCTCTCGCCCCCCTCCTCCAGCTGGATCTGGATCGAGGCCGCCCCGAGGAGATGGCCGGCCGCCCACCAGGTGGCCTGCACGCCTTCGCCGATCGTGGCCGGTTCGCCGAACCGCACGCGCTCGAAGAGCCGCAGGGTCGTATCCACGTCCCCCGCCGTATAGATGGGCTCCACAGGCCTCAGGCCGCGCTGGGCGTTGCGCCGGTTCAGATGGCGCACCTCGCTTTCCTGGATCCCCGCGGAGTCCGCCAGCATCACCTCGCAGAGATCCCGTGTGCTGCGGGTGGCGAAGATCGGACCGCGATAGCCGGCGCGAACGAGCTTCGGCAGCAATCCCGAATGGTCGATGTGGGCGTGGGTCAGCAGCACCGCGTCGAGCGAGTCGGCGGCGAAGGGAAAGGGCTCGTAGTTGAGCGCCTTCAGGGTCTTGGGCCCCTGGAACATGCCGCAGTCGATGAGAATTCGCCTGGCCCCCGTTTCCAGCAGCATGCAGGAGCCGGTGACGCACTCGGCGGCTCCATGGAAGGTCAGCCGGGCGGTCACGTCAGGGGTCCCGGGGACGGCGAGATGGAAACGACCGGAAGGCGACGCGCCACCCTCAATGCGCCAGCATGAGGCTGGGACCGTCCTTGCGGCGCAGGAAGGTCCGCGTGGCCCCGCCGAAGACCGTCTCCCGGAGCCGCGAATGGCCCCAGGCGCCGGCGACCAGCACCCCGGCCTGCTTGCCTTCGGCCGCCGCGATCAAGGCCGCGCCCTCATCGGCGCCTTCGACCATGGTCGCCACCCCGGCGCCGACGCCGTGCAGCTTGAGATAGGCGTTGAGCAGGTCGATGTCGGGATCCGCGGCCTGCTGGTCGAGGCTGGTCACGCACTGCAACACATGGATCGCGCTGGCCATCGCCAGCAGAGGCAGGGCGGCGCGGACGGCGCGGCCCGCCTGCGGGCTGCCGTCCCAGGCGATCGCGGCCGGTCCGGAGAGGCGATCCGGATCGCCGCGCGCGATCAGCACGGGCGCGCGATCGCCCACCAGCGCCTGGCCCAGCAGGTCCCGTACCGGTCCGTCCTGGAGACCCTCCTGGGCCACCACCACCAGATCAGCCAGGGCGGCATGGCGCGACAGGGCGAGCGCGGGCCGGAGTCCGCGGGTGAGAACCGACATGCGGGGCGCGCCCTCGCCGGCTCCAAACACCACGTCGGCCTCGTTCGCCGCGCGCCGCGCGGCGACTTCGATGCGGCCCTGCAACTCGGTTTCGGCCGCGGCCAGCTCCTCGACCGCCTCTTTCGAGAGCGAGGCGCCAAGGGTCAGGCCCAGGGCGATCATGTCTGCGGCGGAGTCCGGATAGACCGGAACGACCTCCACGACGCCGTCGTGCTGGCCCGCCAGATGGGCGGCGAAGGCCAAGGCGGAGGCGTCGCCGGCGGCGCCGGAGGCCAGGGCGAGGATGCGTTTCAGGCTCATGATGGGTCTCCCTTTGGGGCCACCTTGGGCGAGGCGGCCCGGCCCCGCCTTGATCGGTGTCAAGCCGTCAGAACAACCGGGAAACGCTGCCGGCGTCCGTCTCTGCGAGGTTGAAAGTCTCCGCAACGCTGCGGCCGTCAATCACGCCGACGGCGGAAATGACCTCCGGTTTGAAATGCAGCACCGCGACGGCGTCCGCCGATGGACAGTAGACGTGCACCGCTGGATATCGCTCGATCACCTGACGGTTGAGCCGCTCGACGGCCTCGGGATCGACGACCTCCACGACCCGGCCGGCCATGGACAGGCCGACGCCGTCGCCCTGACCTCCGCTTTGGGACCGGACCGCCACGGAGGCGCGGGGATCGGCCTGGAGATTGGCGAACTTCTGGCTCGTCCGGGCGACGATGAAATACAGGTTCAGACCTTCGTTCAGATAGCCGACGGTGGTCGCATGGGGCCAGCCGTCGGGCCGGTTGCACGCGAGGGTCATCAGGCGCTCACGATCCAGCAGATCGGCGATCGCCGCGACGGCGCGGCCGTGGATCGGGGCCGGGTCCGGGGCGCTCACCGCCCGGCCTTCAAAGTGTCGAGCCAGGCGATCAGATCGTCAATCTCGCTGGCGCGGAAGGTGAACGCCGGCATGGCCGGGTGGGCGGTGACGAGACCTTCGGCGAACCCCGCTTCCAGCTGATCGAGAGGCTTGCGGCTTACGATATCGCGAAACGGCGGCGCGACCGCCATGGGACTGGCGCCGCCAGGTCCGGTCGCGTGACAGCTGGCGCAGGCGTTGGCGGCGAGCCGCCGACCGCGCTCCGCGGCCCGGGCCACCGTATCCGGAGCGGTCGCGGCGGGCGCGCCGACGTCCGGGGCGACCTGATGCGGCAGGACGGCCGGCTCACGGGCGCAGGCCGCCGGAACAATGCAAATCAGCGCGAGCGCGGCGGCGAACCGGAAGGCGGACATGAACTTTCTCCACGAGAACACCATGCTGGTCCGCGCGCGGACCGTCCACCTTGATCTTCGTCAATGCGGTCCCCGTCGCCGTCCGCTCTGCTGGGGAGCGAAGGAGATCGCCATGACCTACGCCAGCCTGCTCGTCGCCGTCGAAGACGGACCCGAGAGCGACAGCCGCCTTGAACTCGCCTGCGACCTTTCCGTCGCCTTCGATGCTCACCTGACCGGGCTGTGCGCGGGGTCCATCGCGCCGCCCCTTTACGATCCGCTCGCGGGCGGCGCCATGGTCGGCGAACTGCTCACCCTCTACCGCGACATGGCGGAGGCCGATGTGGAGCGCGCCCGTTCGCGCTTCTTCGAGGTCGTCCAGGCGCGCGAGGTCGAAGCCGGATGGCGGGGGGAGATCGGCTTTCCGGGCGAGGTCTGTTCCCGCGCCGCGCGGGCGGCGGATCTGGTCATTCTCGGCGGTCGCAATTCGAAAGCGCCGAACCACGCGCCGGACGTCTCCGATGTCCTCATGGGCTGCGGACGGCCCGTGCTGGTCACGCCGCCGACGCGCCTTCGCAATCCCGTCGGCGAACACGTCCTGGTGGCCTGGAAAGACTGTCGCGAGTCCCGTCTCGCCCTGGCCGCCGCGATTCCGTTGCTGAAACGGGCCGAGGGCGTCACGCTGTATATGGTCTGCACCGAGGACGAGAACGCGCAGGCCGACGGCGAGCTGGCCGATGTCGTGCAGTTTCTGGCGCGACATGAAATTTTCGCCGAGCCCGTCATCGCCCTCCGGGGCGAGGCGCCGACGGCCCGCCAGATCCTTGATGAAGCGCTCGCTCGCGACTCAGGTCTGATCGTGGCGGGAGGCTACGGCCATGCCCGACTGCGCGAATGGGCGCTGGGCGGCGTGACCCGCGATCTGATCAACGACAGCCCGATCTGTCTCTGCTTCGCGCACTAGGGACCGCTCATGACCAGGCAAGCTCGCCACATCCGTCTGGTCGCGGATGTCTGACGCATGAGCCGTCGCCGCATCCTGATCCTCGACGGCCACCCTGATCGCGATCCCGGTCGCTTCTGTCACGCCCTGGCCGCCGCCTATGCCCGGGGCGGCGCCGGCGCGGGCCACATCGTCCACCGCGTAAACCTGTCCGAGATGGAGTTCCCCACCCTCGCGACGCGCGAGGACTGGGAGAGCGGAACGCCCTGCCCCGCCGTGCTCGCCTTTCAGGATGAACTGGCGTGGGCGGAGCACCTGGTGATCATCTATCCGCTCTGGCTCGGATCGATGCCGGCCCGGTTGAAGGCGCTGCTCGAACAGGCCTTCCGTCCCTCTTTCGCTTTCGGGGATGCGCCCGTGGCGCCCGGCCGAGGCAGGCTGAAGGGCCGGTCGGCGAGGATTATCGTGACCATGGGCATGCCCGCGCTCGTCTACCGGACCGTCTTCTTCGGTCACTCGCTCAAGGCGCTCAAAGGCGGCATCCTGGGGTTCGTCGGGTTCGGGCCCGTCCGGGACACCGTCCTGGGCGGAATAGAGTCCCGCCCGGATCGCGAACGCCTGCTGAAGCGCATCGGCGCGATGGGCGGGCGCGCGGCCTAGGCTCCGCACCCCTGCCGTTCCCCGGACCCGGCCCGGCGTTCCGTCGGACCCATCCGCGCGGATTCCCGTCAGTCCCGCTCGTTGCGGTCCGGCAGATAGGTCCAGATGGAGACGCCTCCCACCACGAGGATGAAGAGCGAGAACACCGCGCAGATGGCGATGATGTAGGGGACGACGTCTGCAGGCATGGCGGGCTCCTTTGCTATGGCCGAACATCGCCAGGGGGAGACCGGATCGCCTTGATCGGGATCAAAACCGCTCAGGCGACGATGAACCGCCCTGCCGTTCGCGCCGGCCCGGCCGCGACGGCCTTTTCGATCCTGATGACCCGCTCGCAGAGCCTGACCGGCGCCAGGCGATGGCTGATCAGGATCAAACCCTGGCCCTGGTCGCGCAGACGGCGATCCAGCCGCTCGAGCACCTGCGCCTCAGTGGCGGCGTCGAGCCCCTCCGTCGGTTCGTCCAGCACCAGCCAGGGCGCCGGCCGCAGATAGGCCCGGGCGAGGGCGAGGCGCCGCCTTTCCCCCCCCGACAATTTGAGTCCGTTCGAACCCACCGCCATGTCCAGGCCGCGGGGCGCGGCGCGGATTCGCTCTGCGAGCGCCGCATCTTCCAGGGCCGCCCACAGGAGCTCGTCCGGAGCCTCCGCCGCCGCGAGCCTCAGATTGTCGCGCACGCTTCCGTCCAGGAGACGCACGTCCTGGGCGGCGTAGGCGAACAGGGGGGATGCGGCCCCCGGAGCCAGATCCGGCAAATCCACATCCCCCAGCCGCCACTCGTGCGGGACCGGTTCGCGCAAGCCGATGAGGCGCTCGATCAGAGTGGTCTTGCCGCCGCCCGAGGGGCCGACAATGGCGAGCCGGGCCGGCGGGGTCAGGGTTTCGCCGGTCAGACCCGTCGTCAGGCCGGCGTCGCGCGGATGAGCGCCGGAAACCCGCGCCGGCTCCGGCGTCAGCTGTTCAAGGCGCTCGACGGCCTCCTGCGCGGAGCCGCCCTGACGGAAGGCCGCCGCGAGGGCGCCGGCGGCTTCGACGCCGGTCACCGCGGACAAGGCGGCGAGCGCGACCATCGGAGTCGCGGCGCCGTGGGCGGCCACAACGGCCGCGGCGGTCGCCAGGCCCGTGATCACCGCCTGGCTCGCGACCATCCAGCCGCCGGCCTCGTTCAGCCGGACCGTCGCGCGGTCAAGAGGGTCCGCCGCTGTCTCGACCTCATGCACGGCCCAGGCCGCCAGGCCGTAGGCTTTCAGCTCGGGCGCCGCGGCTTCGAGGGCGGCCAGCCGGGCGCGGAAGGCGCCTCCACTGTGCTGGATTTCGCGACCCGCCGGACCTGCCAGCCGCCGCCCCAGCAGGCCGTTGGCGACAGCGGCCGCCGCCATGAACGCCACGGTCGTCACCCCGGCCAGGGGGTGAGCCAGCCAGGCCAGCCCCGCCGCGACGGTCGCGCCTGTTCCCAGGGCCCAGGGCGCCGACAGGCGGATGAACAGGATCTGCAAGGCGTCGATGTCCTGCACCAGCCGGCTGGAAACCTCGCCCGCGGACACCCGCAGAACGGCCCCGGGCCGACCCGTGGCGAAACTTGCGAAGACCTCGGGCCGCAACCGGGCCAGGGCATGGAGCGCGGCGTCGTGGCCGCTGACCCGTTCGGCGTAGCGCGCGCCGGTCCGAAGGATGGCCAGCAGCCGGATGACGGCGCTGGGCGTCAGATAGTTGAACGCGTGAGCGGCGGAGGCGCCGGCGGCTCCGGCCAGCGCCGCTCCGGCGATGAACCAGCCGGAAATTCCCAGCAGGCCGACGGACGCGGCCGCCAGGACGCTGCCGGCCACGGCGGAGACGGCCAGCCGCTGCCTCTGGGCCTTTCGTTGGCCCGCGATAAGGGCGCCGACGCGGCCGATCGGGACGCTCACAGCGTCACCACGCGGTCGGCGATCGCCATGACAGCGGGCGAATGGGTGGCGATCAGGGTGGTTCTTCCCCGCGCCGCCTCACGGATCAGGAGCAGCATCGCCTGTTCCGCCTCGGCGTCCAGATTGGCGGTCGGTTCGTCCATGAGCAGCAGCGGCGCATCCTTGAGGATGGCCCGGGCCAGGGCCAGCCGGCGACGTTCGCCGCCCGACAGTCCCCCGCCCCTTTCGTCCAGCGCACGCCCCAGGTCGGCGGACAATCCGGCCCGGCGGGCGGCCTGGGCGATCGCCTCGACCGAAGCGCCGCGGTCCGCCAGGGCGATGTTGTCCCGCAGCGAGCCGGGCACGATCACCGGCGACTGGCTGGCCCAGGCGATCTGGCCGGCGAAATCGCCGCACCGCGACAGACGTCGGCCGTCGATCAGAACGTCGCCGGACGTCAACGGCGCGAGGCCGAGCAGGGTATGAAGCAGGCTGGTCTTGCCCGCGCCGCTGCTCCCGGCAAGGGCGACGATCTGCCCGGGCCGCACCTCGAGATCGAAGGCCGCGACGACGGGCGCCCCGCCGTCATAGGCGATGCTCACGCGTTCGAAGCGCACCGCCGGCGCCGCGCGGCCCAGTCCGATCGGAGAGCGGGTCTCCGGACGGGTCGCCGCGAGCAGTGACGGCGCGGCCGCCTCCGCCGCCTGCCGGTCGTGATAGGCGGCGGCGAGCCGGCGCATGGGGGCGTAGACCTCGGGGGAGAGGGCAAGCACGAAGAAGGCGCGCCCCAGATCCAGCTGTTCGGGGACGGGAAAGGGCAGCATCCGCAACAGGTTGAAGCCACAGTAGACGGCCACCAAGGCCACCGACAGGGCCGAGAAGAACTCCAGCACGCCGGAAGACAGGAAGGCGATGCGCAGCACCCGGCTGGTGCGCAGCGCGAGATCGGTGGAACTGCGCGCCACCTCCCGCGTCACCGCATCCTCCGCCTGGAAGGCGAGGACGGCCGGCAGGGCCCGGATGCGATCGAGGAACAGGCCGGACAGCCGCGCCATGGCGTCGAACTGCTTCCGACTTTCCCCGGCCGCGGCCGCGCCCGCCAGCGCCATGCCTGCGACGAAGGGTATCAGGGTGAACAGCAGGATGGCCGCCGCCACCGGACTGACGAAGGCGATGATGCCGATGGCGACCAGCGGAGACGCCGTGGCGGCGAGCCTGGCCGGTCCGAAACGGGCGTAGTATCCGTCGATGGCGTCGACGCCGTCTGTCGCCGCCGCCAGGGCTCCCGATCCCGAACGGCGGCCCTGGAACAGGTCCTCCGCCACCTCGCGCCGGACCTGCCCCTTCACGGCGCGGGCGGCGCGCGCGCCGCCCGCGGCTGCCCGCTGGGCCATCAGCCCCCTCGCCGCGAGGCTCGCGACGGCCAGAAGGAGCCAGGGCAAGGCTGAATTCAGGGACGTCGAAGCCACCGACACGGCCATGGCGAGACCGCCGGCGAAGCCCGCGGCGGGCAGGATGTCCAGGACCGTCAGGATCGCCGCGAGACCGTTCAGACGCGCCCAGGGTCGCCCCGCATCCCGCAGCCAGCGGGCGGGCTTGATCGGGGCGGTCAGGATCTCAGCGGTCATGTCCTGCTTGGAGCCCAGGCGCCGAACCTCTGCTTTGATCGAAATCAAGGCGAGGTGGCGAGGGCGCTCCTAGGCGGGACGGAACGCGGTCGAAGGGACCGTCGCTTTCGGAGCCGACCCATGATCGACCTGGCGGTCGTCGACCTTTCCCGTCTGCAGTTCGCGCTGACGGCTCTCTACCATTTTCTCTTCGTGCCGCTGACGCTCGGCCTGTCGTTCATGCTCGTCATCATGGAGAGCATCTATGTGATGACCCGCCGGCCGATCTGGCGAACCATCACCCGCTTCTGGGGCATGCTGTTCGGCATCAACTTCGCCCTGGGCGTCGCGACCGGGATCACGATGGAGTTCCAGTTCGGAATGAACTGGTCCTACTACTCACATTATGTGGGCGACATTTTTGGTGCGCCGCTCGCCATTGAGGGCCTGATGGCCTTCTTCCTTGAGGCGACCTTCGTCGGGTTGATGTTCTTCGGCTGGGACAAGCTGGGGCGGGTGCAACATCTGCTGGTCACCTTCCTGGTCGCGCTGGGAACCAATCTGTCGGCGCTGTGGATCCTGATCGCCAACGGCTGGATGCAGAATCCGGTCGGCGCGCGCTTCAATCCCGACACCATGCGGATGGAGGTGACCGACTTCGCCGCGGTGCTGTTCAACCCGGTGGCGCAGGCCAAGTTCGTGCACACCGTCAGCGCCGGCTACGTCATCGCCGCCGTCTTCGTGCTGGGGGTCTCGGCCTTCTACATGCTGAAGGGCCGCCACAAGGGCTTCGCCAAGCGCTCGATGACCGTGGCCGCCGCCTTCGGCCTGGCGGCCTCCCTGTCGGTCGTCGTCCTCGGCGACGAGAGCGGCTATGCCCTCACCGACAACCAGAAAATGAAGCTGGCCGCCATTGAGTCCATGTGGAACACCCAGCCCGCGCCAGCCGGGATCAGCATCTTCGGCATACCGGACATGAAGCTGCGCGAGACCCGCTATGACGTGCAGATCCCCTGGGTGCTCGGGCTGATCTCGACGCGCAGCCTCGACGGCAGCGTGGAGGGCATCCTGCAGCTGGTCGCGGTGGCCGAAACCCGCATCGAGTCCGGCGTGATCGCCTATGACGCGCTGGAGACGATCAAGGCCGACCCGACGGACGCCGCCGCCCGCAGCCTGTTCGAGCTGCACCGCAACGACCTCGGCTACGGCCTGATGCTGAAACGGCATGTGGCGGATCCGCGCACCGCCACGCCGGAGCAGATCCGCGACGCGGCGTGGAACACCGTCCCCAATGTGCCGGTCATGTTCTGGACCTTCCGCTTCATGGCGGCGATCGGCTTCGCCATGATCGCCCTGTTCGCCACGGCCTTCCTGCTGTGCACCCTGCGCAAGCACGAAACCCGCTGGTTCCTGTGGCTCTGCGTCGCGGCCATCCCCCTGCCGTGGATCGCCGCCGAACTGGGCTGGGTCGTCGCCGAATTTGGTCGTCAGCCCTGGGCGGTCGAGGGCGTGCTGCCGACCTTCCTCGGCGCCTCGAGCCTGACCGTGCCCCAGCTGTGGGCCACGATCATCGGCTTCACCCTCTTCTACGGCGCCCTCGCCGTGGTCGAGGTCGGCCTGATCCTGCACACGATCAAGAAGGGGCCCTTCGCCCAGCAGGAAGAGTTCGCGCCCAGCCCCTCCGATCCGTCGGCTGCCGAAGCCGCACCCGCCGTCGCCTGACAACCCTGGAAAGACTCAGATGGAACTGCCTCTCGACTATGAAACGCTCCGCCTGATCTGGTGGGGTCTGCTGGGCGTGCTGCTGATCGGCTTCGCCCTGACCGACGGCTTCGACCTCGGCGTCGGCGCCCTGCTGCCCTTCGTCGCCCGCACGGACGAGGAGCGTCGGATGGTGATCAACACCGTCGGCGCGACCTGGGAGGGCAACCAGGTCTGGTTCGTCCTCGGCGGGGGCGCCATCTTCGCCGCCTGGCCGCTGGTCTACGCCGTCAGCTTCTCGGGCTTCTACCTGGCGATGTTCCTGGTGCTGGCGGCCCTGATCCTCAGGCCCGTCGCGTTCAAATACCGCTCCAAGCGGCCGTCGCGGGCCTGGCGCAGCTTCTGGGACTGGGCCCTGTTCGTCGGCGGCTTCGTCCCGGCCCTGGTGTTCGGCGTCGCCGTCGGCAATGTCCTGCTGGGCGCGCCCTTCCGTCTCGATAACGATCTGCGCTCCTTCTACGAAGGCTCGCTTCTGGGCCTGTTCACGCCGTTCAGCCTGATCTGCGGCCTGTTGTCGGTGACCATGCTGGTCCTGCACGGCGCCGCCTGGCTGGGCGTGAAGGCCGAGCGCGGTCCGATCCAGGCCCGGGCGCGGACCATCGGAATCATCGCCGCCGTGCTGGGTCTCGTCCTGTTCGCGGCGGGCGGCCTGTTCGTCGCCTTCGGGCCGCTGGGCTTCGCCATCACCGGCGCGATCGATCCGGGTGGAGCGTCCAATCCGATGCGCACCGCGGTCGAGGCCCAGCCCGGCGCCTGGCTGGCGAACTATTCGCGCTACCCCTGGATGATCACGGCGCCCGTGCTCGGCTTCGTCGGGGCGCTGGCGGCCCTCGTCGGGCTGCTGCGTCGATCGGAGCCCCTGTCGCTGGCCGGATCGTCGGTTTCGGCGATCGGGATCATCTCCACGGTGGGGCTGTCGATGTTCCCCTTCATCCTGCCCAGCTCCGTGGATGCGCAGTCCAGCCTGACGGTCTGGAACGCGTCGTCCAGCCACACGACCCTGTTCATCATGCTGGTCGTGACGGTGATCTTCCTGCCGATGGTCCTCGCCTACACCGCCTGGGTCTACCGGGTGCTGTGGGGCCGTTCGAGCACCGCCGCCCTGCGCACCAATCCCGACCTCTACTGATCAGACCAAGGAAAACGACCATGTGGTATTTCGCCTGGATTCTCGGCCTTGGCCTGGCGGTCCTGTTCGGTGTCCTCAACGGCGTCTGGCATGAGTTCCAGCTGTTCGATGAAGGGGATGAGGGCGCCTCCATCCCCTCGCCCGCCGATGCAGACTGAAGCCCGACCCGCCGTCAGCCTGACGGTCGACGAACTGATCGCCCGCTACGACGTCAACGCGCCGCGGTACACCAGCTATCCGACCGCGGCGCAGTTCACGCCCGCGGTCGGGCCGGACGACCGCGCCCGCTGGCTCTCGAGCCTGCCGGACGGTCTCCCCGTTTCGCTGTACCTGCACATCCCGTTCTGCAAGCGGCTGTGCTGGTACTGCGGCTGCAACACCCGGGCGATGAACCGTCCGGCGCTGATCGCGAGCTATGTCGATCTGCTTCTGGTCGAGGCCGAACGCGTGGCCGCCGCGGCCGGGCGCAGGCTGCCGGTCAGCTTCCTTCATCTCGGCGGTGGCACGCCCAACATGCTGTCGCCCGACGATCTCGAGCGGCTCATGGCCGGTCTGTCGTCGCGCTTCGACCTTGCGGAGGTCGAGGAGATCGCCGCGGAGCTGGACCCGGAAGTTCTCACCGAGGACTGGATCGCCGCCGCCGGCCGCGTCGGCATGACCCGCGCCAGCCTGGGCGTGCAGGATCTGTCGCCGCGCGTGCAGGCGGCGGTGAACCGGCCGGAGTCCTTCGACACCATCCGGCGCGCGGCCGAGGGCCTGCGAGGAGCGGGCGTCCGGTCGCTCAACCTGGACCTGATGTACGGCCTGCCGCTGCAGGGCGTCGAGGAGGTGCTGACGACGCTGGACCAGATCGTCACCCTGCGCCCCGATCGGGTGGCCCTGTTCGGCTACGCCCATGTCCCATGGATGAAACCGCACCAGAAGCTGATCGACAGCGCGACGCTTCCCGATGCGCGCGCCCGCTTCGACCAGAGCCGTGCGGCCGAGCGTTTCCTGGTCGCCCACGGCTGGCGCGTGATCGGCCTCGACCATTTCGCCCTGCCCCACGACGCCCTGGCCCGGGCCGCGGATTCCGGCCGCCTGCACCGGAATTTCCAGGGCTACACCACCGACCGCGCCGAAGCCCTCATCGGGCTGGGCGTCTCCTCGATCAGCCGGTTCCGCCAGGGCTATGTGCAGAACCCCTCCCAGGAACGGGACTGGCGCGCCGCGGTCGAGGCCGGCGGCCTTCCGGCGACGCGGGGCGTGCCGATTACAGACCGGGACGCCTTTCTGGCCGCGATCATCGAACAGATGATGTGCGACTTCACTGTGGATGTGGAGGCGGTGGCGAGGCGCCTCGGCGCCGACGTCCGCGACACCGCCTTCGCCTGGCCCGCCCTCGACCGCCTCGAGGCCGACGGCCTGATCGTCCAGCATGGAGCGAGGGTGCGGATAACCGACGCGGGCCGCCCGTTCGCACGCGTCGTTTGCGCCGCCTGGGACCCCACGGTCCGGCCGGCGGAAGGCCGCCACGCCCGCGTGGTCTGACTCATTGTCGCAGGGCCCGGCCCTTTGCTCTGGATCAAGGCCCGCGACCAGGCGTGGCCGCACAAGGCCTCCGACGCTTTCGACGGCCGAATTCGCGGTCGGGAATCGTCGGGGACAAGACCATGACTCTCAAGACCGTCTCTCTCGCCGCCCTGGGCCTCCTCGCCCTGGCGGGGACCGCCCAGGCCCAGGACGCCTGGCAGGCGCCGCAGGCTGGCGACTGGCTGATCACGGGGCGCATCACCGATGTCGCGCCGACGACTGACGATGCGATCGTCACCGCCGCCGGAGCCGCCACCGGCCTCAACGTCGACGTCGGCGACAGCATCATGCCGACCCTGGGCTTCACCTATTTCATCACCGATCACTGGGCGGTCGAGGCCATCCTGGGCACGACCCGGCACGAGATCCGGGCCCAGGGCGGGGCCACCGATGTGGTCGTGCACGAGACCTGGGTCCTGCCGCCGGTGGTCACCCTCCAGTATCGGCCGCTGACCGAGGGACGCTTCAGCCCCTACGTCGGCGCCGGGGTCAACGCCATGCTGTTCTACGGCGGCGACGACAAGAACGGCTTCACCGTGGATCTCGACGACGGGTTCGGCTACGCCGCCCAGGTCGGCGCCGACATCGGCCTGCAGGGCCCCTGGAGCCTGAACCTCGACGTCAAGAAGGTGTGGTTCAACACCGACGCGACGGTCAACGGCGGGGCGCTGAAGAGCGATGTCGATCTGGATCCGTGGGTCGTGTCGGTGGGTATCGGCCGGAAATTCTGATCCGGCGCATCGACTCTGAAAAGGCGGCGGTCCTTGCAGGACCGCCGTCTTGTCATTCGGGCATCATGGAGCCGGTGCGGACAAAGCGGTCATGCCAGGACAGCGCCTCCTGCAGCAGCATGGGCGACTGCTGGCCGTAAGAATCCTTGCGCGCCCGGGCGTAGTAGTCCTCCAGCGCGGGCCGATAGTCGGGGTGGGCGCAGTTCCCGATCACCAGCGTCGCCCGCTGTTTCGGCGACAAACCGCGGAGATCGGCGAGGCCCTGTTCGGTGACGATCACCTGCACATCCTGCGGGATGTGATCGGTGTGGGAGGCGTGGGGCACGATGGTCGAGATGCGCCCGCCCTTGGCCGTCGAGGCCGCCATGAAGATCGAGATGTAGGCGTTGCGGGCGAAATCACCCGAGCCGCCGATGCCGTTCTGGATGCGCGAACCCATGATGTGGGTGGAGTTGACGCTGCCGAAGATGTCGGCCTCGATCATCCCGTTCATGGCGATGCAGCCGAGGCGGCGGATCAGCTCCGGATGATTGCTGATCTCCTGCGGCCGCAGGATGATCCGGTCGTGGAACGCGTCCATCCGGGCGTTGAGGTCCTGGGCGGCGTCGGGACTGAGGGAGAAGGCGGTCGCCGAGGCCGAGAGCAGCCGGCCCGATTCCAGGAGATGCAGCATGCCGTCCTGGATCACCTCGGTGAAGGCGGTCATGTCGTGGAAGGGCCCCTCCCCCAGGCCGCCCAGAACCGCGTTGGCGGTGTTGCCCACGCCGGACTGCAGCGGCAGCAGGGACGGCGGCAGCCGGCCCTTGGCGACCTCGTGCCTGAAGAACTCCAGCAGATGGCCGGCGATGGCGATGTCCGCGGCGCCCGGCGGCGTGAAGGGCGCGTTCCGGTCGGGCGCGTCGGTTTCGACGATGGCGACGATCCGGTCCGGGTCGCAGCGAAATCCAGGTTCGCCGATCCGGTCGTCGGAACGGACCAGGGGGATCGGACGACGGTTCGGCGGCAGGGCCGTGCCGTAGTAGATGTCGTGCATGCCCTCAAGCGCCGGGTTCTGCCAGCGGTTGACCTCGAGGATCACCTGGTCGGCCCGGTCGAGCCAGGTCTTGTTGTTGCCGACCGAGGAGGACGGAATCAGAGACCCGTCCTCGCGAATGCCGGACACCTCGACCACCGCCGTGTCCAGCGGACCGAGGAAGCCCTGCCAGGCGACCGGGGCCACCTGGCTGAGGTGCATGTCGAAATACTCCATCTCGCCGCGATTGATCTTCTCGCGCGCAATGGGATCCGAGTTGTACGGCAGCCGGAATTCGATGCCATCGGCCTTGGCCAGGGCGCCGTCCAGCTCGGGGCCCGTCGAGGCGCCGGTCCAGATCTTCACCCGGAAGGGATCGCCTTGCGCATGAGCCCCTTCGATGCGGGCGGCGAGCGCCAGCGGGACCGACTTGGGATAGCCGGAGCCCGTAAAGCCGCTCAGGCCCACGGTCGTACCCGGCGCGATCAGCGCAGCCGCCGCCTCGGCGGTCATCAGCTTTCGCCGATGGGCGGTCGATTTAATCCGTGTCATGTCAGCCTTCAATCGCCCGGTCGGCTTATAGGCGAGCCGGCTGCCGTCTGGCCATGACCCAGGTCAATATCGCCGGTCCGCGGCTTGAACGGATCGTCGCGGGCATCGTCGGACCGGTCCGGCGCCGCTCGCGCTGAGGTCCGGCGCTTCGCCGGCGTTGTAGGGAGCGAGGCCCGCCAACGCCGCTGTCGCGATCGGTTGCTCGCACCATCACCCGCCCGTCCCTGGCCGATCTGCGCTCGGCGACGGCGCCGGCCAGCACGCAGCTTCGGCCTGAGTCTAAGCTGGAGCCTGTGATCGACGGCGCGCCGCAGCGCGGCCAGGGCGGCGCCGGCCGTTTGATCTGGGTCATCGCGGGCCACGCGCCCCCGGCGCAGAAGAATCCGTCACACGGAGCCACCCATGAACCTCGTCCGGATACGGGTCGCATTCGCGCTGCTGGTCGTGGGTCTTTCGGGAGCCTGGCTGGCCAGCGTCGCGACAGGCGGCTTTCCCACGACCTTCTGGCAGGCGCGCAGCCTGCTCATCCCGTTCACCGGCGTACTGGCGATCGGCATGATGTCGGCCGCGGTGCTCCTCGCAGCCCGTCCTGTCCAGGTGGAACGCCTGCTCGGCGGGCTCGACAAATTCTACCGGCTGCACAAATGGCTGGGCATCGGCGGCCTGACCGCCGCTGTCGTCCACTGGCTGCTTGAGGTGGGGCCGCGATGGGCGATGGGCTGGGGCTGGCTGGAGCGGCCGGCGCGCCGGTCCGGGGGGCCGGAGGCCGGGGCCGGACCGGGGGCCGGCGAAAGCTTGATGCAAAGCCTCAGGGATCCGGCCGCGGAGCTCGGCGAATGGGGTTTCTACATCCTGGTGGCGCTCATCGTTCTCGCGCTCTGGCGACGCTTTCCCTATCACCTGTTTCTCAAGACGCACCGACTGATGGCGCCGCTGTTCCTGGTGCTGGTCTTCCACTCCGTCGTGATGATGCCGGGCGCCTGGTGGACAGGACCGGCCGGCGTGCTGACGGGTCTGCTCATGGCTGCGGGCGGCCTGGCCGCGGGCGTCGCGCTGGTTCGGCGAATTGGCCATGCCCGCCGCGCCACCGGCCGGATTTCCAGCCTGCACGCCTATGACGGCAACGCGGTCCTCGATGTCGGCGTCGATCTCGAGACCGCCTGGCCCGGCCACAAGGCCGGCCAGTTCGCCTTCCTCGACTTCGACGACCCGGAGGGCGCGCACCCGTTCACCGCCTCGTCGGCGTGGCGCGGCGACGGCAAGCTGGTGTTCAGCATCAAAGGTCTCGGCGACTACACGCGCGCGCTGCCCGGCCTTCTGCGCGTGGGCCAGGGCGTCGCCATAGAGGGCCCGTACGGCTGCTTCGACTTCCAGGGCGGCGACGCAACGCGCCAGCTGTGGATCGCCGGCGGCGTCGGGATCACGCCCTTTGTCGCGCGCCTAGAGGCGTTGGCCGAGACGCCGTCTCCCGAACCGGTTGACCTGATCTACTCCACCGCGGCGCCGGACGCGGCGTTCATCAGCCACGTCCGGACCCTGGCCGAGCGCGCCGGCGTTCGCTTCCGGCTGCTGGAGTCGGCCAGGGAAGGTTTCCTGACGCTGGAGACCCTGCAGGCCTGGGCGCCCCACTGGTCGGAGGCGGACGTCTGGTTCTGCGGTCCGTCGGCCTTCGCCGACAGCCTGCGGAGCAGCATGACGGCGGCGGGGCTCCCGCCCCGCCGGTTCCATCAGGAGCTCTTCGAGATGCGGTGAGGCGGCGCGGCGGTCAGGATTTCGGAGACTGCAGGCCCAGGCACATCATCTTCAGTTCCAGATACTCGTCCAGGCCGAAGTGCGAGCCCTCGCGGCCGAGGCCCGATTCCTTGATTCCGCCGAACGGGGCCACCTCGGTGGAGATCAGGCCGGTGTTCAGGCCGACCATTCCGTACTGGAGCCCCTCCCCCATCCGCCAGGCGCGATCGAGGTCACGGGTGAAGACGTAGGAGGCCAGACCCGCGCGGGTGTCGTTGGCCATGGCCAGGACCTCGGCCTCGGTCTCGAACCGCACCAGGCCCGCGACGGGCCCGAAGGTCTCTTCCCGGTTCAGCAGCGCCGCCGGCGCCACATCGCGCAGCACCGTCGGCGCGAACCAGGTTCCGCGGTCGCCGCGCCGCGCGCCGCCGGTCATGACGGCCGCCCCGCCCGCGAGGGCGTCGGCGATGTGCGCCTCAACCTTGGCCACGGCGGCGGCGTTGATCAGCGGCCCCTGATCGGTCGGGCCGTCCAGGCCGTCGCCGACCCGCAGGGCCTCGACCCGCGCCACCAGCCGGGCGGCGAAGGCGTCATGGATCCCCGACTGGACCAGCAGCCGGTTGGCGCAGACGCAGGTCTGGCCGGTGTTGCGGAATTTCGAGGCGATCGCCCCCTCCACGGCCGCGTCGAGATCGGCGTCGTCGAAGACGATGAAGGGCGCATTGCCGCCCAGCTCCAGCGACACCCGCTTGACCGTGCCCATGCAGGCGGCGGCCAGCATCTTGCCCACCGGGGTCGAGCCGGTGAAGGTGAATTTGGCGATCCGCGGATCGGTGGTCAGCACGGTTCCGATGGGCGCCGGCGGGCCGGTGACGATGTTGAACACCCCGGCCGGCAGCCCCGCCTCCTCGCCCAGCACGGCCAGGGCCAGGGCCGAGAACGGCGTCAGTTCGGACGGCTTGAGCACCACGGTGCAGCCGGCGGCCAGGGCCGGGGCGACCTTGCGGGTGATCATCGCGGCCGGGAAATTCCACGGCGTGACCGCTGCGACGACGCCGACCGGCTGTTTCAGCACTACGATCCGCTTGTCGGCCTGGTGTCCTGGGATCACCTCGCCATAGGCCCGGCGAGCCTCCTCGCCGAACCATTCGATGAAGCCGGCGGCATAGGCCACCTCGCCCTGGGCCTCGGCCAGGGGTTTGCCCTGTTCGGCCGTCATCAGCCGGGCGAGGTCGTCGCGATGGGCCATGACCAGCTCGTACCAGCGGCGCAGGATCTGCGACCGCTCCCGGGCCGAACGCGCCGCCCAGGCCGGGAAGGCCGCGGCGGCGGCGGCCACCGCGTCCTGCGTCTCCGCCTCGCCGAGCGCCGGGACGACGCCCAGCACCTTGCCGGTGGCCGGATTGGTGACCTCGATCAGCGTCTCGCCGGTCACCCAGGCGCCGTTGATCCAGGCCGCTTCGCGCAGCAGGTCGGGGCGTTTGAGGGCCAGGCGCGCGCGCTCGGCCGGATCATGCGGATGAGTCAAGACAGGCGCTCCAGCGAGGCTTCCAGGATATCCAGCCCTTCGTCGAGGACGGAGTCGGGCGTCGTCAGGGGCGCCAACAGGCGAATGGTCTCGCCGTAGACGCCGCAGGACAGGAGGATAAGTCCCTTCTCGAGCGCGCGCACGGTCACCGCCTTGGCCTCGGCGCCGTCAGGCTCGCCGCCGCCGTGCGTCCGGACGATGTCGAAGCCGACCATCGCGCCGGGACCGCGAATGGCGGTGACGGGAACCAGATCGTTGCGCCGGCTCATGGCCTGCAGCCGGCCCTTGATCCGCTCACCCTGGGCGTCGGCCCGGGCCATCAGCTTCTCGTCCGCGATCACATCCAGCACCGCCAGGGCGGCGGCGCAGGCGATCGGCGGGCCGGCATAGGTGCCGCCCAGGCCGCCCGGCTCGGCCGCGTCCATGATCGCCGCCCGGCCGATGACCCCCGACAGGGGGAAGCCGCCGGCCAGCGACTTGGCCACGGTGATCATGTCCGGCTGCACCCCGCTGTGCTCGATGCCGAACATCTTGCCGGTGCGGGCGAAGCCGGCCTGCACCTCGTCCGAGATCAGCAGGATTCCATGCCGGTCGCAGATCTCGCGCAGGGCCCGCAGCAGTTCCGGCGGGGCCGGCTGGAAGCCGCCCTCGCCCTGCACCGGTTCGATGATGATCGCCGCCACCCGTTCGGGCTCGACGTCGGCGCGGAACAGGAAGTCGAGCGCCCGCAGGCTGTCCTCGACGGTGACGCCGTACTGCGGAACCGGGAACGGGGCGTGGAACACCTCGCCGGGCAGCGGGCCGAACAACCGCTTGTAGGGCGCCACCTTGCCGGTCATGGCCATGGTCAGCAGGGTCCGGCCGTGAAAGCCGCCGGTGAAGGCGATGACCGCGGAGCGGCCGGTGGCGGCCCGGGCCATCTTCACGGCGTTTTCCACCGCCTCGGCGCCGGTGGTGAAGAGGATGGTCTTGGCCGGTCCGTCGAAGGGAGCCAGCGCGTTCAGCCGTTCGGCCAGTTCCACATAGGGCTCATAGGCGACCACCTGGAAGGCGGTGTGAGTGTAGGCGTCGAGCTGCGCCCGCACGGCCTCCAGCACCCGGGGATGACGGTGGCCGGTGTTGAGCACGGCGATGCCGCCGGCGAAATCGACATAGCGCCGGCCCTCGACATCCCACAGCTCGGCGTTCTCGGCGCGGGCGGCGAAGATCCGGGTGGCGGTGGCGACTCCGCGCGGCACGGCGGCCAGGCGACGGGTGTGCAGGTCAGCATTGGTGGACATGGGCGTCAGCTCCGTCAGGCGTAGGACAAGGGGCGGTCGTTACGGACCGCGTTGAGGGTGGGGATCAGGCTGGTGGACGCTGTCGGTCCAGCGCCAGAGCCGGGGCGATCGAGGCCATGCCGCTGAGCAGCAGACCGGCCACGGCCAGATTGATCAGGCCGTCGTACTGCCCGCCGGCGACGACGAAGGCCGCCAGGGCGGGGCCGGACGCCAGGCCCATCTTGGAGAAGAAGCCGCCCAGCGCCGCCATCTGGCCGACCGTGTCGAAGGCGGCGCACATGCCCAGCAGATAGGGGATGACGAAGGCCCAGGTGACGGCCGTCCCGATGTTGGCGACCAGGAAAATCCACGGCAGGCCGCTGAAATGGAAAGCCCAAGTCCCGCCCAGGGTCAGGGCGAGCCCCGCCATCAGGGGCCAGAAGCGGCCGAACCTGACCCCGATCAGCACGACCAGCATCGAGCCCAGGGCGCCGATCCAGTTGGCCGCGCCCAGGGTGCCGGTGATCAATCCGAGCCCCAGACCCGCGGTCTTTCCCAGCCCGATGATATAGGCGGCCAGACCCATGTTCGCGGCCTGGAACAGGAAGATCGCGGCGAAGGCGAGGATCAGCGGGACCCAGCGGGTCACCGCCCGGGCGGCCAGCGGCGAAGGCGCCGGCCGGGGGGCGTAGACGCCCAGGAACGGCGTCATGGCCAGGGTCACGGCGCTGAAGGCGGCCAGCGCCAGGAACAGCACGCCATGCCCGAACACCGGCACCAGCCGGGGCAGGAACATCAGGCCGAGCCCGCCCAGTCCGAACTGGACCACCAGCAGCATGCCGAAGGTGCGATCCGGCGTCTTCGTCCGCGCGATGACGGCGAAGGCCACCCCGACCAGCAGGCCGCCCATCAGGCCGTGGAAGAACCGTAACCCGATCAGCAGCTCCGGCGCCTTGATCAGGGTCGAGATCAGATCGACGACGATCAGACCGCACAGCACCGAGAGGGCGGTCGGTCGCCAGGGCAGGCGGCGGATGATGAAGACCGCGACCAGCGCGCCCACAGCCGCGCCGTAGACATTGGCCGAGACGACCAGCCCCGCCTGCTTTGACGTCAGGCCGGCGCCGCCGATCAGGCCGTCGACCAGGGCGGCCATGATGTTCACATAGAACAGGCCGGCGGTGGCCAGGAAGGACAGCAGGACGCTGGCCAGAAGGCTGTCCTCGGGAATGTGCGGCAGGCCGCGGCGCGGCGGCGCGGTGGCCGGAACATTGTCGGTCATCGGCACAGTCCCTTGATCTTCGCGGCCTCGACCGCGGCCGGGGACCAGTCGAAGATCCCGCTGTCGCCGAAATAGTAGAAGGTCACATCACCCGGCAGCATGACCACCGAGATGCCGCCGTATCCGGACATGAAGGGCGTCCAGAGCGGCTGGTCGCAGCCGAGCGGCCCGGCCAGGTTCCGGGCCCAGAAGCCGGTCTTGTAGCGGTAGTCGGGGCCGCCGCCGGGCAGGCCGGCCGGGACCGGATCGCGCTGCAGGGCCGCCTTGAGCATGGCCGTGTCCAGCGCCGGACGTCCCTCCACCCGCGCCCCGTCCTCAAGCCACCCGGCGATGCGGACGATATCGTCGCTGTGATAGGTCAGGCCCCAGCCGGTGAAGGGCTGGCGCACGGCGTCGGCGGTCCGGCGCGTCTCCAGGATGGTCGGGCTGAGGCTCAGCGACCGCCACAGCGGCGCGACGAGGTCGGCGTAGAGATCGCCCCCCGTCCGGTCCTTGAGGATGTCGGCCATGGCGACGCCCAGCAGATAGGTGTCGGTCGTATGATAGACGAAGGTGCGCCCCGGTCCCGTTCGCCGCCGGTGTTCGCCACAGGCGTAGGCGACCTTGGCGGCGTGATCGGGGGCTTCGAAGAAGGCCTGGATGGACGGGGCGTTCTCGTCCGCCTCGAAGGTCGTCGATCCGTAGATTCCCGTGGCCATGTCGGCGGCGTGGCCGAGCGTCACCCCGGCCCAGGCGTCGCCCCGCGCGCAGGCCGGAACGTGATCGCGGATCAGGGCGGCGGCGGTTCCGGGATATAGCGCCTCAAGCCGCATCAGCCCGACCCCGCCGACGATCGACTTGGCGGTGGAGTAGGACGGCAGGGCCAGGACCTCGCAGAAGGGATGGTCGCCATGGCGGGTCCGACAGGGCCCGGCGTAGTGCACGCCGTCCACGACCAGACCCCAGGCCGAGGCCGGATCGCCGTCGGCCGGAGTCATCAGGTCGAGCCGCCCGGGATCCACGCCCGGATACAGGCGGGCGAGGTCGGCGACGGGCCGCACCGGCAGCCGGGCCGCAACCTCCTCGCGCCAGGCGGTCGCCGCCGTCTCGCTCCCGGCCACGGCGCCCGGCGCGAAACGCGCGGGGACCATGCCCCAGGCGTCGAACTTCAGATAGGCGCAGGTCTCCGAGGCGACTTCCAGGGCGACCCATGACACCACGCCGTCGGGCTGAAACAGGAAGGTCAGCACGCCGTTGTGCAGGCAGTTGGCGTTGCGCTCCGCCAGGGCGAAGGGCACGGCGGCCCGCAGCCCGCCGTGGTCGCCCTCCTCCCGCCAGACCAGGCCGGGTTCCAGCACCCACTCCCATTCGGAATGCATCGCGGCCACGGGACCGCGCTGCAGCGGAATCAGGGCGGCCCCCTCCTGGACGAAAGCGAAATCGAAGGCCGGCAGGGTGGCGCGCGCGGCGCGGGCGGCGGCCGTGTCGGCGGTCTCGTCCTTCAGCACCGTGAGGTTCAGCACGACCTCGGAAACGTCGAGGGTCAGCCGCCCCTCGAGCCGTCCCGTCGGCGCCCCGGCGGCAGGCGGCGGGGCGAAGGCGGACAGGTCGACCGGGGCGGCGAAACCGGTTCCGGTCGTCAGGCTGTCGAAGGTCAGATCGGTTCTGGCCGCAGTCCCGGCGGCCGTTGCGGCGAGGGGCTGGCCCGTGACCGTAACCCCGTCGCCCCAGCACATGGCGCCAGGACCGCCGGCGGCCCTGAAGCGCAGCAGGAGGCGAGGAATGTCATCGGCCCCGGCCGGCGCGAGTTCGCCCCGGTGCAGGGTGACGCCGTCATCGGCGCCGGCGCGGACCGAGACGACCTCGCGCCACGTCGCGCCCCGATCGGTGGAGACTTCCGCGACGCAGGCGTCGTTCCGCCCCAGCGACAGGGCCGCCAGCGAGGCCGCGATCGTCACCTGCCCGTAGCCGACGGTCGAGACGGACGTCGTGGCGGTGGCCGCGCCGGTCAGCCTGAGCGACACATTGTCCTGCCAGGTCGTCAGGCGCACATCGCCGGCGCCGGCCGCGCCCCATCCGTCCGCCTGGCCGTCCTGGAAATCATCGACGAAGATCGGCGCCGACAGGGCGGAGGTCGCGAGGGTCAGGGCCGTCGTCAGGACGACGCCCCCGGGCCAGATACTGCGCATCAGACCAGCTCCATCGGATCGACGCCGCCCGCTCTCAACGCCGCGGCGAGAGGCTCGAGCTGGTCGGCGTACCGCCGCCACAGGCCGACGGATCGGGCATGGATCGGCTGGCGAACCTGGGCCGCGCTGGCGGTGGCGGCCGGCGCGGTGTTTTCGTGGAAGGTCAGGCAAGCGTCCTGCCAGTCGAGACCGCAATGGTCGATGATCCGTCGACTGACGGTTTCCTGATCGGCGACCAGCGCCTCGTAGTCGACGTCCAGAATCCGGCCCGGCGCCACCCCGCGCCAGTGGTTCATCAGGCGGCGATGCGCCAGCATATAGGCCGCCAGATCCTCCAGATCGTAGGAATAGGGGCAACCCATCCGGAACAGCGTCTTGTAAAGCGCATAGCCGCTGTCGAGCGGATGGCGACGCAGGTGAACGATCCGGGCGTTCGGCAAGGCCCGGGCGATCAGGCCGATATAGAGGAAGTTGACCGGGGTCTTGTCGATGAACATCGGCCGGGCCCGACCGTAGCCGGCGACGCTGTCCAGATAGGCCCGGCCCAGCGCGGCCGGGTCGAGATCGGCAGATCGGCGGATCAGCTCGCCCTTGCCGCCCGCGGCCCCCGCCAGGCGCGTCAGGGCGAGCGCGAAATCATTGATCTCGCCCAGGCTTTCGACGCCGCTGTGCGAGCTGATGATACGGTCGACGAGGGTGGTGCCGCTGCGTGGCAGGCCGAGGACGAAGACCGGACCGGTCTCCGGGCAGCCCGCGGCCGGGCGCTCGAACAGGGATGCGTCGAACACCCGGGCGATCTCGGCCATGGCCGCCACATCCGCCTCGACGCGGTAGCTGAGCAGGCTGCGCCGCCGGTCGGCGCCGCGCTTGAGCCAGGCGAAGCTGTGGTCCGGGCCGCCCAGATCTTCCAGTTCCTTGGCCAGGGCGTAGCTGAGCGCGACCTCGGCGGGACCGGACCGGACCTGTTCCACGGCCTCGAGCAGGCCCGCGACGTGGTTGGCGTCGGGGGTCTGGCGACGAAGCGTCGAGCGGTTCTGCCAGGCGTCGGCGTCGTGAGGATCCAGCGCGATGACCCGATCCAGCAGCGCCTCCGCCTCGGCCATCTGCCCGAGCGCGATCAACGCCGCGGAGAGATTGTAGAGACAGCGGGGATCGCCAGGCGTCAGGCCGGCCGCCCGCCGGTAGCAGCGGGCGGCGGCCTCGGGCTTTCCGCAGTGGGTGTAGTGCTCGCCCAGATGTTGCAGAAGGCGGGCGTCGTCACCCGCCCCCGCCTCGATCACGGCCAGCCTGGAGAGGGCTTCGCCGATGCGGCCGTCGCGGATGAGCGAGGAGACCCCGCCCAGCGCCGCCCTTGCATCGTCTTCCACCGCCAGGCTGGCCATGTCCGTCCTAGAAGCTGTAGTCGAGCGACAGGCCGATGGTCCGCGGCAGCGAGATGAATTCCTTCGATCCGTTGCCGTAGTAGCCCGCCGCGGGCGCCGTGCCCATGTAGGCCTCGGTGAACTCGCCGGTCACGCCCGCTTCGTTGAAGATGTTCTTCACGAACAGGGTCGCGGCCCACGGCCCCCGGGCCAGGGTGGCCGAGGTGTTCCAGATCTGGAAGCCCGAAAGCGGCGTGTTGAAGGTCGGCCCGCCGATCGCGTTGCGGGTGCCCGACTGGTAGAAGCCGCTGGTCCGGGCGACCAGGTTGATATCGCCCCCCAGCCGCCAGGTGTAGTCCGCCGCCACGGTGATCGCGTGCTCGGGCGTGCCGGGCAGGCTGGCGCCGTCGAGGGCCAGGATCGTGCCAAGCGGACTGACCACGTTCTCGCTCAGCCGGGCGTTGGTGTAGGTGTAGCCGAGGCTGTAGTGCAGGGCGTCGGTCGGCCGGCCATCGATGGCGGTCTCGAGCCCGTAGGTGCGGGCCTTGCCGCCGTTCTGGACCACGTAGAAGCCCCAGGCGGGCGTGGCCGTGTTGAGCTGGATGTCCTCCCAGTCGACATAGAACAGGGCGGCGTCATAGGTGATGGAGCCGAGGCGGCCCTTGACGCCGGCCTCGTAGTTTACGACCGAGTCCGAGGTGTAGACCTGCCAGCGCGGGTCCTCGGCGAAATTGCCGGTCAGCGGCACGGCGTTGGAGCCGCCGCGGCGGTACCCTTCGGACACCGTTGCATAGAACAGCCCGTCGTCGGCGAAGGCCCAGGACAGGTTGGCCTTGAACAGCGCCTTGCTCTCCGAAGAGCGGAACGTCGCCGTCACCGGCTGGCTCAGGGACGTGTAGAGCGGCACGTCGATGAAGGTGTTGTTGACCGCCTCGTTCTCGAACCAGCGGACGCCGCCGGTCAGGGCCAGGGTGTCGGTGGCGCGCCAGGTCAGTTCGCCGAAGATCGCCTTGTCGGTGAACTCTTCATGGCGGCGATAGATGAAGTCCCGATCCCCGGACACGGCCGACGGGAAGCCAGTCAGGAGATCCCACCAGCGCTTGAAGCCGCGCAGATAGCTGTCCTGGCTCACGATCAGGGTGTTGTCGTTGTAGAAGGCCCCGACCACATAGTCGAAATCGCCGCCGGTCTCGGAAACCAGCCGGACCTCCTGGATGGTCGCTTCGTCCGAATAGCTGCGCACCGCCGAGGCCATCGGCCGCGGATAATTATAGTAGAAGCTGAGGAAGCCGGCCTTGGCGTAGAAGCCCGTATTCTCGCTGACGCTGTCGCCCTCGTGCTCGTAGTGCGAGGTCGAGGAGGTCAGCGTGGCGAAGCCCAGATCGACGTTCATTTCCAGGCTGCCCAGGCTCACGTCCCGGGAGGACGGCTCAAGCTGGACCGAGCCGTTTTCGTAGTCGCCGTATGCGTTGCCGAAGCCGTCGACGCCGCGGGTCACCTGGCGCCGACCACCGATCTCGTCCGACTGCCGGGCGTAGGTGGCGGTGGCGTCGAACCACTCATTGGGGACCCAGCGCAGGGCCGCCCGGCCGAACCAGATATCGACCGTGTCGGCGTCCTCCTGACTGCGGTAGGAGGCGTTCGGCGACAGGATTCCGCCGGGTGCGGCCGGCGCGCCCGTCCCGTCGAGCACATAGAGATTCACGTAGTCGGTGAGGCCCGGATAGTCGAGCCGCGTGACCGTCGCGCGGAAGGCGAGGGTATCGCCCAGCGGGACGTTCAGGGTCAGGTCCGCGCCCCAGCCGATGCTGTCGGAGCCTTCGACGTTGCTGCCGGTCACGTTGGCCGCGCCCTCGAAGACGCCGAGCTTCGGCGCGCGGGTGATGTAGCGAACGGTGCCGCCCAGCGATCCCGAGCCGTAGAGGGTGCCCTGCGGCCCGCGCAGGATTTCGACGCGTTCCAGATCCTTGAGCAGGAAGCCGGCGAACACCGGGGTGTCGTTGATGTAGGTCGAGACCGGCGCGACGCTGGAGACGGCGTAGTCGCCGAGCGCATTGCTGTCGACGTTGATGCCGCGCATCAGGACGTTGTTGAGCACGCCGGAATTGCGGTAGCCGCGATCGACCACCGAGACGCCCGGAATGCCGCGCATCAGCTCGGCGGCGTCGGTCATCTTGGCGTCCTCGATCGCCTCGCCCGACACGGCCGAGATATTGTAAGGGACGTCAAGGACGCTCTGCTCGCGCCGGGTGGCGGTGACCACGACGTCGTCCAACTCGGTCTGCTGACTCTCCTGGGCCATGACCGCGCCATGCGCGGCCAGAGCCAGTATCAGGACGCCCATCGACGCGGCGCCTCTAAGGTATGACTTGTTCATGCTGCAACCCCCTCCTTGAACACAGGCTCTGCTGTGTTTTCGCTGTCTGGCGCAGTCGGCGCGCCAGGGCCGCGTCCTAGACCCCGCCCCCGGGTTCCGGCCTCTCCGTCCTTTCGACCAGGGGCTTTTCCAACGACCCCAATCCGGCGAACGCCGGCGAGGCCGAGAAACCTTCCGCATAGGGCGGGAACACGATCGGCGTGTCCCGCAGGCTCTTCAGCGGCTGCCCGAGACCCTGCCAGCCCCGCTCGCGAACCCGGGTCACCTGATCCAGGTCGAGCTCAAAGGCCATCACCTCATGGCCGGAACCGGCCTGGTGGATGACCTCGCCGCCGGGGCCGAACACGCCCGACAGTCCTACGCCCAGCGGTCCGGCGACATTGACATCGACGAAATAGACCTGGTTGGTCGCCGCGCTGGCGCGGCAGATGGCGAGCTCAGTCTCGCGGTCGATGGTGTTGGTCATGCCGGGATGGAGGATCACCTCGGCCCCCATCCAGGCGAGGGTCCGGATGGTTTCCGGGAACCACATATCGTAGCAGATCGACAGGCCGAAGCGCCCGACGTCGGGCACATCGAAGACCACGAAACGGTCCCCGCTCGAGACGCCCTGCTCGTAGGGCCGGAACGGATAGATCTTGCGGTAGCGGTCCACCACCCGACCGGTGGGATCGATGATCGGGGCGGTGTTGTAGATGCGGTCGCCGTCCTGCTCGAACAGGGTGCCGGGGATCAGCCACACCCCCGCCGCCCGCGCCGCCTCGCACATCTTCGCTTCGGCGTCGCCCGGCATCGGCTGGGCGTCGGCCGTGGAGGCGCCGAACAACGCCAGTTCCCCCAGCACGACCATCTCCACCCAGGGCATGCGCGCCTTCACGGCCACGACCTCGGCGGTGATCCGCTCACTGTTGTCGCCCTTGGCCAGCTGAAGCTGCAGGCCGGCGATACCAAATGGCCGCATGTCGTCTCCCGATCCAGGTCCCGAGACCTTGTGACAGGAGAGTGACGGCGACGGCGGTCGTCACATAGCGCCAGTGACGGCGCGTCGATGGCGCCAGTTTTGGCTCAGAGCGGGCGGGATGCGCAATCTGGCGCCAGCCTCATTCCGGCTCCGCGCGCCGGATGACGGCCGAGTCCAGCAGTCGATCGCCCGCGTCGAACCAGCCGATCCGATCGCCGACGATGACGGTCCTCAGACTGGAGGTCTCGCCATAGGACCAGCGCGTCCATTGCCGCCGCCAGACATCACCCTCGACCCACCAGCGGCCCACGTCGCAGTCCTCGTTCGCATAGCCCGCCCGGCCGATCATCTGCCCGTCCGGCAGGAGCTCGATGGTGCAGGGGTCGCCGTAGACGGTCTTGCACAGCAGGACGGAACCCGACATCGCCGCCTGCAGCGCTTCGCCGGCAAGGCGCTGTTCGGCGGAATAGGGAAAGGTCCGGGCGGCGACCGGGAGATCGCGCATCAGGTCTGCGAGCACGGCCACACCCTCGCGGATCCGGTCGATCGGCAGGCTGGTGACCCCCAGGCGGAAGATGTTCCGCGGTCCCTTGCCGTCGGCGAAATAGGGACCAACCGGTTCGATCAGCACGCCGCGCCGCTCGGCCTGGGCCGCGAATTCCTCGACATCGAGGTGGTCCGGGCCGCGCACCCAGTAGGTCGCGCCGCCGCGCAGCGGGGCGATGGCGACCGACTGCTGCAGGTAGTGGTTGAGGGCGTCGCGCAGCGCCGTGCGCCGCTCGCGGAACAGCCGCCCCAGCCGCATCATGGTCGCGTCGTAGTGACCCATGGCCAGGAAATGCGCCGCGGTCCGCTGGTTGTTCAGGGGCGGGTGTCGCACCGCGAGATGGCGCAGCCGCCGGGCTTCGGCGATCACCTCCGCCGAGGCCACGATGAAGCCCAGCCGCAGGCCCGGCCCCAGCACCTTGGAGAGGCCGGCGACATAGATCACCCGGTCATCGCGATCGAGGCTGCGCAGCGCCGGACAGGCCTGATCGAGGTAGTTGGTCTCGCAGGCGAAATCATCCTCGATGATGACCATGTCCCGGGCCGCCGCCTTCTTCAGCAAGGCCTCGCGGCGCGCCTGGGTCATCATCACCCCGGTCGGGAACTGGTGGCTGGGCGTCACATAGACCAGATCGCAGTCGTCGAGCCGGCGGTCGACCACCAGCCCCTCGTCATCCACCGGCTGGAAGACGAGCCTGGCCCCGCGGTCGGCGACCAGCCGGCGCATGTCGGGATAGCCGGGATTCTCGACGGCGACCGTGCTGCCCCGGTCGATCAGCATCTGGCTGACCAGCGCCAGCGCCTGCTGGGCGCCGACGGTGATCAGGATTTGGTCCGGCCGGGCCTGGATGCCGCGTCGCGGCAGCACCTTGGTGCGGATCTCCTCGATCAGCATCGGATCGTCGGCGTCGCCGCTGTCCATGGACCACTGGCCGATGTCGCCGACCGTCAGGGCCTGACGGCTGGCCTCGCGCCATTCCGCCACCGGGAACAACGAGGCGTCGAACAAACCATCGATGAAGGGAAAGGGATACTGGCGCCAGTTGGGCGCCCGGCGGGCGGCGGGGTCGTCACCCTCCCCGGTCTTGAACCGGTCCTTCCAGCGGGACGACGGAACCGGCTCCCGGCCGCCGGCCACCGACTCCACGGCGGTGCGACCGCGCAGCATGTCGTGGTCGACATAGACGCCGCTCCGCTCGCGGCTGATGAAGAGACCCTCGTCGACCAGCTTCTGATAGGCCAGCGTCACGGTGTTGCGAGCGATGTTCAGCTGGGCGGCCAGGGCCCGCGAAGAAGGCAGGCGACGCCCCGGCGGAAAGGCGCCGGCGCAGGCGGCGTCGACCAGCTTGCGCCGCACCTGGTCCTGGAGGCTCAGGTCGCTGCCGGGATCCAGGAAGAAAAGCGGGGACGACATGCGCGATCTTCGCTTGGTGCGAACGCTTGTGTCCAGCCGCGGCGTCAGATGGCGCCCCTCACTCCCACTCGATGGTGCCCGGCGGCTTGGACGTCACATCATAAACGACCCGGTTGACCCCTCGCACCTCGTTGACGATGCGGGTGGCGCAGCGGCCCAGCACATCCCACGGGAATTCGAAGAAGTCGGCCGTCATGCCGTCGGTCGAGGTCACCGCGCGCAGGGCGAGAACCTTCTCATAGGTGCGGGCGTCGCCCATGACGCCGACGGTCTTGACCGGCAGCAGGACGGCGAAGGCCTGCCAGATGCTGTCGTAGAGGCCCGCCTTGCGGATCTCCTCCAGATAGATGGCGTCGGCCTGTTGCAGGGTCTCGACCGCCTCGGGCGTGGTCTCGCCGGGGATGCGGATGGCCAGGCCGGGCCCCGGGAAGGGGTGGCGGCCGACGAAGGCGTCGGTCAGGCCCAGCTCGCGGCCCAGGGCGCGGACCTCGTCCTTGAACAGTTCGCGCAGCGGCTCGACCAGCTTCAGCTTCATGAAGTCCGGCAGGCCGCCGACATTGTGGTGGCTCTTGATCACGGCGGACGGACCGCCCGAGGCCGAGACGCTCTCGATCACGTCGGGATAGAGGGTGCCCTGGGCGAGGAATTCGGCGCCCTCGACCTTGTGGGCCTCGCGGTCGAAGATCTCGATGAAGACCCGGCCGATGATCTTGCGCTTGGTTTCGGGGTCCGAGACGCCGGCCAATTCTCCGAGAAATTCCTTCGACGCATCAACGTGCACCAGGGGGATGTTATAGTGCTCGCGGAACAGGGTGGTGACCTGTTCGGCCTCGTCCTTGCGCAGCAGGCCGGTGTCGACGAAGACGCAGGTCAGCTGGTCGCCGATGGCCTCGTGGATCAGCACCGCGGCGACCGACGAGTCCACGCCGCCGGACAGGCCGCAGATCACCTTCGCGTCGCCGACCTGTTCCCGGATCTGCGCGATCTTCTCGTCGCGATAGGCGGCCATGGTCCAGTCGCCCTTCAGTCCGGCGATGCCGAACAGGAAGTTGCGATAGATTTCGGTCCCGCGCGGCGTGTGGTGGACCTCGGGATGGAACTGGACAGCGTAGATCCGGCGCGCCTCGTCGGCGATGGCCGCGAACGGCGCCCCGGCCGAGGTGGCGATGACCTTGAAGCCCTCGGGGATGGCCGCGACGCGGTCGCCGTGGCTCATCCATACCGGCTCGCGATGGTCGACGGCGCCGATGCCCGCGAACAGGGGCGTCTCGTCGGCGATGACGATCTCGGCGCGTCCGAACTCGCGGTGATGACCGCCCTCGACCTTGCCGCCGAGCACGTCGCACAACAACTGCTGGCCGTAGCAGATGGCCAGCATCGGCAGGCCGAGGTCGAACAGCTTGCGGCCGATGCGCGGGCTGTCCGGCTCCAGCACGCTGGCCGGGCCGCCGGACAGGATGATGGCCTGCGGCTTCATTTCGTCGACCACCGCCTCGGCCTTGTCGAAGGGATGGATCTCGCAATAGACGTTGGCCTCGCGCAGGCGCCGCGCGATCAGCTGGGTGACCTGGCTTCCGAAGTCGACGATCAGGACCTTCTGGTGATCAGCGGGGGCGGTCATGCGAACTCCGTGGCGGCGGGCGTGAAATGGTCATGCATCAGGTCGAGGGCCTCGGCCAGCGCCTGATCGACCTCGGCGAGGGCGTCGGTCCAGTGTTCGAGGGCGGACAGGTCCGAGCGGCCGTCCGAGACCCCGCGCAGACCCATCACCGGCACGCCGAAACGGGCGGCGGCGCGGACGATGGCGAAGGTCTCCATATCGACCATGTCGGCGTCGACGGCGTCGTAGGCGGCGCCCGAGACGACGCTGGCCCCACTGGCCAGCCGGGCCGTCGGCAGGGCGGCGGGACCCTCGGTCAGCGGCAGGACGGCGGGCAGGCGCGGGAACGGCGTCTCGCCCTTGGGAAAGCCGAGGGCGCTGGCGTCCATGTCGCGATAACTGACCGAGACGACGCGATAGACGCGGGCGTGATCGAGGGTGCGCGAGCCGGCCGATCCCAGCGAGACGACCAGGTCCGGCAGGGCGCTCTCGGCCTGCAGCAGGGCCAGGGCGTGGGCGACGCCGGCGGCGGCCTCGACAGGGCCGACGCCGGTGATCAGGGGGCGGATGCGGGCGCGAAGCGCCGGGCCGTATTCAGGCTCGGCGGCCATGACGCAGAGGGCGGTCTTCGGACCGAAGCTGGAAAGGGTCCAGTCCCGGCTCACGCCCGCCGCTCGTAGAGGGCGACGAAGAAGCCGTCCGTGCCGGTCGAGGCCGGCGACAGGCGCAGCCGGCCGCCCGTGGACGCCTCGGCCAGACGGCCGCGAGCGGCGTCGGTCAGGGCGGCGGCGGCCAGCGCATCCGCGATCGGCAAGGGGCGGAAGCCGGCGTGCGTCGCCTCGAACGCGTCGGCGACGGCCTCGTTCTCGCGCGTCAGGATCGAGCAGGTGACATAGGCCAGCCGGCCGCCAGGCTTCACCAGCGGGGCGGCCTGGGCGAGGATGCGCAGCTGCAGGGCGTGCAGCCGTTCGACCTCGTCGGCCTTCAGACGCCAGGCGTCCTCGGGCCGGCGGCGCCAGGCCCCGGAGCCGCTGCAGGGGGCGTCGACGAAGACGAGATCGGCCTTGCCGTTGAACTCCTCGACCCCGCCGCCGTTCGGACCCAGCATGCGCAGATCGGCGGCGACGCCGGCGCGCTCGAGACGGGGACGGATGTTGTCGAGTCGCTTCTGCACCACGTCGCAGGCGATGAGGCGCAGGCCGGCGGCGCGCGGCGCGGTCCTGGCGGCGCTCTCCTCGTCCGCCCCGGTCGGCGACCAGCCGGCGGGCCGGGGGGCGGAGACCTTGGCTGCATCAGCGTCGGGCAGGCCTTGCACCGCAAGGGCCAGGGTCTTGCCGCCGCCGCCGGCGCAATAGTCGACGACGATGCTGTCCGGCGTGAAGTTCAGGCCCGATCCGGCCAGCCAGGCCACGATCTGGCTGCCTTCATCCTGGATTTCGACCTCGCCGGCGTTGAAGGCCTTCAGGGCCTGAACGTTCGGCGCCGGCTCTGACGGCAGGCGCAGGCCGACGGCCGACCAGGGCGTCGGTTTGGGCGTCAGGCCGCCGGCGGTCAGTTCAGCGCGGGCGGCCTCGACCGTGGTCCGGGCGGTGTTGACGCGCAGATCGACGGGCGCGCGGGCCATCAGGGCGACGGCCTCCTCGCTCCAGCGATCGCCGAAGGTCGTCTTCAGGTCCTCGGCCACGAACTCGGGCAGGCCGGCGGCGGCCCAGTCGGGCAGGTCGCCCTCCCCGGCCTCGATGCGGGCGCGCTCCTGTTTCGACAGCGGACGCGGGCCGTAGCCGTCGCCCGCGTGCAGGGCCTCGATCTCCTCCAGCGTCAGGCCGTCGAGGAAGGCCAGCGAGCCGATCACCAGCGCGCGCCCGTCCTCGCGGCCGCCCATGGCGCGGACCAGACGGCCGCGCGAACGCAGCACCTCATAGACCCGCTCGGCGACGGCGCGGCGGTCCTTGGACCCCGCATAGCGATTGGCGGCGCCCCAGGCCTTGAGCACGACATCGGCGGGCGCGCGGCCCTGGGCGATGCTGTCGAGAACGGAGGCGGCGGAGGCCAGGCGGGCTGCTGGGGTCAAGTCAGGCTTTCAAACGAACAGGGCCGCGATAACCATGACCAGCCCCACAAACGACACGCCCCAGACCAGAGACCGGACATAGGCGACGCCGAAGGCGTAGAGCGGCAGGTAGATCACGCGGCCGAAAAGATAGAGATGCGTTCCCCAAAGGGTCAGGGGGCCGCCGTCCTTGCCAGCCACATGCGCCATAATCACGGCGGCGGCGAAGATCGGCAGGGTTTCGAACAGATTGGCCTGGGCGCGGATCAGCCGGCCGGCCAGTTTTCCGGGCGGCGGCGTCTCGCCGTCGCGCGGGCCGGCGTTCCATTTGACGCCCAGTTCGGCGGTCCGCGCTGCGCCGGCCCAGCCGATCTGGACGATCGCCAGCATCAGGGTGAAGGCCAGGACGATAAATTCAGGCGTCATATCCATGGCTTGAACCTCTCCGTTCATCCCTGACGATAGTTCGGCGCCTCGCGCGTGATCATCACGTCATGGACGTGACTCTCGCGCAGACCGGCCCCGGTGATGCGGACAAACCGCGCCCGCTGCTGGAAATCGGCGATGTTGGCGGCGCCGACATAGCCCATGGCGGCGCGCAGCCCCCCGACCATCTGATGCAACACCGGGGCGATCGGCCCCTTGTACGGCGTCTGGCCCTCGATGCCCTCGGGCACCAGCTTCTGGGTGTCCTCGACTTCCTTCTGGAAATAGCGGTCGGCCGAGCCGGCGCCCATGGCCCCGACCGAGCCCATGCCGCGGTACGACTTGTAGGACCGGCCCTGGTACAGGAAGACCTCGCCGGGACTTTCGTCGGTGCCGGCGAACATCGAACCCATCATGGCCACCGAGGCGCCGGCCGCGATGGCCTTGGCCAGATCGCCCGAATATTTGATGCCGCCGTCGGCGATGACCGGCGCGCCGGACTCTTTCGCCGCCCGGACGGCCTCCATGATGGCGGTCAGCTGGGGCACGCCGACGCCCGCGACGATGCGGGTGGTGCAGATGCTGCCGGGGCCGATGCCGACCTTCACCGCGTCCGCGCCCGCATCGATCAGGGCGCGGGCGGCGTCATAGGTCGCGACATTGCCGGCGATGATCTGGATGCGGTTGGATTCGCGCTTGATGCGCTCGACCACGCGCGAGACCTGGATCGAATGGCCGTGGGCGGTGTCGATGACGACCACGTCCACCCCGGCCTCCGCCAGCGCCATGGCCCGCTCATAGCCCGCGTCGCCGACGGTCGAGGCGGCGCCGACCAGTAGGCGGCCCTGGTCGTCCTTGGCGGCGTGGGGATGGGCCTGGGCCTTCTCGATGTCCTTCATCGTGATCAGGCCGGTGGCGCGATAGTCCTCGTCGACGACGATGACGCGCTCGATCTTGCGGTCGCGCAGCAGGGCCCGGGCCTCGTCGCGGCCGGCGCCCTCGCGCACGGTGACCAGATCGCCGGTGGTCATCAGCTCGATGGCCTTGCGGTTCGGGTCGGTGTCGAAACGCATGTCGCGGTTGGTCAGGATGCCGACCAGCTTGCCGGTTTTCGGATCGACCACCGGGAAGCCCGAGATTTTCTTCTTGGCCACGATGGCGCGGATCTCGCCCAGCGTCGTCTGCGGCGTGATGGTCACCGGATTGATGACCATGCCGCTTTCGTAGCGTTTGACCTCGCGCACCTGGTCGGCCTGTTCCTCGACCGTCATGTTGCGGTGAAGCACGCCCAGACCGCCGGCCTGGGCCATGGCGATGGCCAGCCGGCTTTCGGTGACCGTGTCCATGGCGGACGAGGTCAGAGGGATGTTCAGCCTGATGTCGCGGGTCAGCTTCGTCGAGACGTCCGCGTCCGCGGGCATGATCTCTGACGGGCCGGGTTCCAGCAAAACATCGTCGAAGGTGAGCCCTTCGCGTATCTCCATGAGGAGTCTCCGTTTTGCGGGCCGCGTATAGCGGTGAGCGGCATGGAACCGCAAGGGCCGCCCGCCCTTATCGTGACGATAAGAACAATTGCCTTGCCGTTGCGGCCCCGGGCCCACATCTGGAAAACGATGGTTCGCCTGTTGATCAGCACCGCCCGCCGCCTCGCGCTCAAGATCGCGAGCTATGGCGTCATGCACCTGGTGGTCGCCATCCTGGTGGCCTTCGCCATCACGCGCGACTGGCGGCTGGCCCTGGCCGTCGGCGTGGTCGAGCCCTTCTTCCAGACCATCGCCTATTCGATCCACGACCGCGTCTGGCACCGGATCGAGCGCCGGCGGATGCTCTCAGGTCTGGAGGAGGCCTCGGAGGCCTTCACCGCGCGGCTCGAGATCATGGACCCGTACGAACAGACGCGCGCCCACGGCCACGACGGCCACAGCCACGCCCTGCCCCGCTCGTTCAAACAGGTCGCGCTCAAGACCGTCACCTATGGCCTGATGCATTTCGTCGTCGCCGTGGCGGTGGCCTTCGCCCTGACCCGCGACTGGCGCGTGTCCCTGGCCATCGGCATCATCGAACCGCTGGTGCAGACCGTCTTCTTCACCGCCCACGACCGCATCTGGACGCGGATCGAGGCGCGCAAGGCCAAGCGGGCGGCCGATCTGGCGGCCGTCTAGGGGCTGAAATAGCCGGTGCTTGAACACCCCGGCCGCACCGCCGCCGCCGTAGCCTGGCGATCAATGCACAGGGCCGAGGTCAGACCCAGCCCGGCGGCGGCCCCTCCATCGCCCGTCCAGACGATCCGGTCGTCCCGGACGCCGATCAGCGCGGCGCCGTTCATGCGGGCGAGATTGTTATTGGCCTCCGCGCCGAGATTGATCACCAACACGGAATAGGCCGGGTCCTGTTCATCCGAGTACCTGCGGACCCCCGGATGGGCCGCCAGAAAGGCGTCCAGACCGCCCGGAACGCCATCGCCGGGGCGCAACGTCGCAAACAGGGCGGCGCCTTCCAGCCGATTCCCCTCCCGCTCGGCGTTCAGCCCCTTCAGGCGCCATGCGAAGGGCAGCAGCGAAAGCCCCTGGAGCAGCCCGGCGTCGTCGCGGGCCGCTGGCGGAGGCGATTGTACGATGAGGGCGGTCTGGCACAGGTGCGCCAGCATCGCGCCTTCCGGGGCCGCCATGTCCGTTCGCCGGCTCAGAAACCCGCCGCCGTCCGACAGGGGCAGCCGACCGGGGGCCACCGACAGCCACGGGTCCTTGTTCTCATACAGGACGCGCCGGACGCGATCGCGATCGGTCTCGTCGGACCGGGCCGGAGCGATTTCAGCCATAGGAGGGTTGAGGACCGAGACCACGACGCCATCGCGGGCCACGATATAGACGGCGGCGACGCGACGATAACGCGACCCGCTTCGGGTGATGGCGTACAGGGGGATGCCGCTCGTCCGCACCTCGGCCAGGACCTCGGGCGGCGCGAGGGCGACGTCGCACGTGAGGGGGTGCGGTGTGGGCGGGACCATCTCGGCCGCCGGATAGATGTCCAGCCGACCTCCGCCGTCGATGATGGTGATCGCCGGCGCGGGATCGCGCGTGGCGCCCAACCGGGACGCCGCATAGGCCACGGGCTGGCCGATCAGGTCCTCCACCGGCGCGGCCGTCACCACGCCCGGCTCCGGGACGACCATCAGGCCGGTCAGGAGCGCGATCAGACTCATCGCTTGTTCAGCGCCACCAGAAACACCTCGGCGCTGTCCTTCCGGCTCGACGCCGGCTTGACGTATTTGACCGTCTCGAACTCGGCGCGCAGCCGGGCCAGCACGCCGCCCGCGTCGCCGCCCTGGAAATTCTTCGACACGAAATTGCCGCCCGGCCGCAGGGTGCGGATGGCGAAGTCGGCGGCGATCTCGATCAGGGCGATGATCTTCAGGTGGTCGGTCTGGCGGTGGCCGACCGTATTGTGGGCCATGTCGGACAGCACCAGGTCCGGCGGCCCGCCCAGCAGCTCCATCATCTGCTGGTCCACGCCCGGATGGGTGAAGTCGGCCTGGAGCATGGTCGCGCCGGGGATCGGCTCGATCATCAGCAGGTCGACGCCGACCACCGAGGTGGCGCCGCGCTTGACCGCCACCTGGGCCCAGCCGCCCGGCGCGGCGCCCAGATCGATGACCCGGCTGCCGTGCTTGATCAGATGAAAGCGGTCATCGATCTCCAGCAGTTTGAAGGCCGCCCGGCTGCGCCAGCCCTCGGCGCGCGCCTTCTCGGACCATTTGTCCGACAGCTGGCGTTTGATCCACTGCTGGCTGGACATCGACTTGGTGTCCGCCGTCTTCATCTTGGTGCCCATGCCGCGGCCGGCGGCGGTCCCGCCCGGGGGCGGGCGCACCATCCGGCGGCGTTCTACGGGCTTTTCTTCGTCAGTCATCGCATCCACATAGCCCCGGAGGGGTTTGCGGGCTATGCACCCGCGACAATTCACAAAGGAGCGCGCCCGATGGCCGACGAAACCCTGACCTTCTCTCTCGACACCGGCGACGGCGAACAACGCGACGTCGTCATCAAGCTGCGCCCCGATCTGGCCCCCGGCCACGTCGCCCGCATCACCGAGCTGGCGAAGGAAGGCTTCTACGACGGCGTGGTCTTCCACCGCGTCATTCCGGGCTTCATGGCCCAGGGCGGCGACCCGACCGGCACCGGCACCTCGGGATCGAAGAAGCCGAACCTGAAGGCCGAGTTCTCGAAAGAGCGCCACGCCCGCGGCGTCTGCTCCATGGCCCGCACCTCGGATCCCAACAGCGCCAACAGCCAGTTCTTCATCTGCCTGGACGACGCCTCCTTCCTCGACGGCCAGTACACCGTCTGGGGCGAGGTCATCGAAGGCATGGACAATGTCGACGCCCTGCCCAAGGGCGAACCGCCCCGCGCGCCGGGCAAGATCGTCAAGGCGACGGTGGCCTGACGACCGTGATCTCCGGTGCGGTTCGCGAAGAACTCATCGCGCGCTACGGCGAGCCGCACCGGCGCTATCACACGATGACGCACATCGAGGATTGTCTGGCCCAGGTCGCGGCCTCGACGGATTTTCCCGATGAGCAGCGCAGCCTGATGGACGCCGCATCTGGTTCCACGACGCGATCTACGACGCGACCCGCAACGACAACGAGGCCGAAAGCGCGAAGCTGGCGGTCGAGCGGCTGTCGGCGGCGGGCGTCGAACGCGCCTTCATCGACGAAGTCGGCCGCCTGATCCTGCTGACGGCCGGCCATTCCGTGGAGCCGGACGACGCCCTCGGCGCCCGGCTGGTCTCCATCGATCTGTCGATCCTCGGCGCGGCGCCCGAGCGGTACGACGCCTACGCCGCCGCCATCCGGCACGAATACCGCCACGTGCCCACCCCCCTGTACCGGGCCGGCCGGGCCGCCATCCTCGGCCGCTTTCTCGACAGCGGACGGCTTTTCGCCGATCCGGACCGGGCGGAACGGTTCGAGGCGCCGGCGCGCGCCAATCTGGCACGCGAGATCGTCGCCCTGACCGCCTGACGTTCGATCCCTACGACCTCTTTCGTCAGCGCTGCACGCCGCCGAGCCAGGCGTCGTGGCCCGGCATGGCGACGACGGCGCGGCGGATCGCCTCGCGCAGCCCCGCCAGACCCGGGATCAGCTGTGCGTCAGCCACCTTGTCCGCCAGCGGGTGGTGACGGTCCGGCGTGACGCCCTGTCCGAGGAAGACGGCGACCCAGCTGGGGTGGGCGAACAAACCCTCCCTGTACTGCTGAACCAGGCCCCGGCTGCGGAACAGATCAATCTTGCCGGCCAGGCTGTCCGGCAGGTCCATCGTGCGCACATGGTCCCACAGTGGAGAATCGTCCCGCCGGGTGGCGTGGTAGTGCAGAATGATGAAGTCGCGGATGCGTTCGGCCTCCATGTCCATCACCCGGTTGAACTCCCGGCTGTCGGCCGGGTCGAACGTCCGGTCCGGCCACAGCTCTATCAGCGTCGTGATGGCCTTCTGGATCAGGTAGATGCTGGTGGATTCCAGCGGCTCGATGAAGCCGGCCGACAGGCCCACGGCGACGCAGTTGCCCATCCAGTTGCGCGTTCTCTGCCCCGCCTTGAAGCGCAGGTGGTTCGGCTCGGCCAGCGCTTCGCCTTCAAGCCTGCCGACCAGTTCGTCGGTGGCCGCCTGACGATCCATCACATCGCTGGAGTAGACGTAGCCGTTGCCGACCCGGTGCTGCAGCGGGATACGGAACTGCCAGCCGCCCTTCAGGGCGGTCGCGCGGGTGTAGGGCGTGCCCGGCCGGCTCAGAGCGCAGGGAATGGCCACGGCGCTGTCGCACGGCAGCCAGTGCGACCAGTCGGTGAACCCGGACTGCAGGGCCTGTTCGATCAGCAGGCCGCGGAACCCCGAGCAATCGATGAACAGGTCCGCCTCGACGGTTTCGCCGCGCTCCAGCGTCACCGAGCGGATCAGGCCGCGGTCGTCCTGGTTGACCTTGACGACCTTGCCTTCGACCCGCGTCACGCCGGCGGCTTCAGCGCGACCGCGCAGGAAGGCCGCGTAGAGACCCGCGTCCATCTGATAGCCATAGGTGAAGGTCGAGCCCAGCGCACCCGGCTCGCTGGTCGGCGGCGTGAAGCGCTCGTCGCGGGCCATGACGGCCGGCAGCGCATAGTCGTCGATCGAGCCGACGTCCGCCGTGCGCGACGCCTTCAGCCAGTAGTGATGAAACGGCGCCTCCTCATTGCCGGCCCCGTGGACGCCGAACGGATGAAAATAGCTTTCCCCGATCGCGCCCCAGTTCTCGAACCGGATGCCCAGCTTGAAGGTCGCGCCGGTCGCCCGCATGAATTCCGTTTCGGTCACCCCGATGCTGGCGTTGAACGCCCGGAAGTGAGGCAGGGTCGACTCGCCGACCCCGACCGTCCCGATTTCGGCGGACTCGACCAGGGTGACCTTCAACCGACCCGGATCGACCAGCCGGTTGATGGCCGAAGCCGCCATCCACCCGGCCGTGCCGCCGCCGATGATCACGACCGAGCGGATGCGCCGATCGACGGTCGGGTCTGCGCTGGACATGAAGGTTTCCTCGTCCCGCCATTCGCGGGACCGACCTGGACGGCCGCGGGGGCGTTACTCGATCTCGACGACCTCGACCCGGGCCCCGTTCAGGACCAGGGCGATCTCGCCGCGCTTGAGCTTGAGCGCGTCCTCGCCGAACAGCTGACGGCGCCAGCCCTTCAGGGCGTCGACGTCGGCCTCGTCGTCCAGGGCGATCTTCTCGAGGTCGGCCACATTGGCCAGCAGCTTGGTGGCCACCCCGGCGTTGTCGCTCTTGGCCTTCAGCAGCACCTTCAACAGCTCGACGACCGACGGCGGGGCCGGCTGGTTGTGGGCCGGACGCTCCAGCTTGGGCGCGTGGGCCTCCGGGTCCTCCAGCACGCGTTTCAGTTCGGCGGACAGTTCGAGGCCGAGGCGCGAGGCGCCGAAGCCCTTGGGCACGGAGCGCAGGCGGTTAAAGGCGTCGGGATCGGTCGGCCCCTGGGCCGCGATCTCGTCGATGGCCTCGTCCTTGAGAATGCGGCCGCGCGGCTGGTCACGTTCCTGGGCCGTGCGCTCGCGCCAGACGGCCGTGGCGACGAAGGCCGAAAGATATTTCGCCGACCACTTCTTGGGCTTCAGCCGCTTCCAGGCTTTTTCCGGATCGGTGTCATAGAGGGCCGGATCGGTCAGATCCTCCATCTCGGCCATGACCCAGTCCAGCCGGCCCTCCTTCTGCAGCCGGTCGCGCAGCTTGGGATACAGGGCCGCGAGGTGGGTCACGTCGCCCAACGCATAGACCAGCTGGGCGTCCGACAGCGGCCGGCGGGCCCAGTCGGTGAAGCGGCTGCCCTTGTCGACTTCCTGACGCAGCATCTGGCGGACCAGCGCCTCATACGAGACCTGATCGCCGAAGCCGGCGGCCATGGCCGCCACCTGGGTGTCGAACATCGGCTTCGGCATGGCGCCCAGTTTGACGAAGATTTCCGTGTCCTGACGCGCGGCGTGGAAGACCTTGATGATCTTCGGATCGCGCAGCAGCTCCAGGAACGGCTCCAGGTCCAGACCCTCGGCCATCGGGTCGATGATGGCGGCGTCCGTGGCCGACGCGGCCTGGATCAGGCACAGGCGCGGCCAATAGGTCGTCTCCCGCATGAACTCGGTGTCGACGGTGATGAAGGGCTGGTCGGCCAGACGTTCGCAGAATGCGCGAAGCGCCTCGGTGGTGGTGATGGGCGTCATTCGGATGCTATAGCCCCGCGCAACGTGGTTGTGGCAAGAGCCGCGGCAGAAAACCTCCCTCTGATTCAGGCCCGTGACCGATGAGCGACACCCCCGATCCGCTGCGCAATGGCCTGACCTACGCCGATGCGGGTGTGGATATCGACGCCGGCGAGATGCTGGTGGACGCCATCAAGCCTCTGGCGAAATCGACCCGGCGGCCGGGAGCTGAGGCGTCGCTGGGGGGATTCGGAGCCCTGTTCGACCTCAAGGCCGCCGGATTCGTGGACCCGCTGATCGTCGCCACCACCGACGGCGTCGGCACGAAGCTGAAGATCGCCATCGAGACCGGCCGGCATGACGGCGTGGGAATCGATCTGGTCGCCATGTGCGTCAACGACCTGCTGGCCCAGGGCGCCGAGCCCCTGCTGTTCCTCGACTACTACGCCACCGGCAGGCTCGAGATCGACGCCGCCAGACGCGTCGTCGCCGGAATCGCCGAGGGCTGCCGTCAGGCCGGCTGCGCCCTTGTCGGCGGCGAAACCGCCGAAATGCCCGGCATGTACCAGGGCGGCGACTACGACCTGGCCGGCTTCTCGCTCGGCGCCGTCGAGCGCGGCCACGCCCTGCCGTATCTGGACCGTCAGGCGGCGGGCGATCTCATCATCGGCCTGGCCTCATCGGGCCCGCACTCGAACGGCTATTCGCTGATCCGCAAGGTGGTCGAGAAATCCGGCCTGTCGTGGGGGGACGACGCCCCCTTCGCCAGGGATCGCACCCTGGCCCAGGCCCTGATGGAGCCGACCCGCATCTATGTGAAGCCGGTGCTGCCGCTGATGAAGGCCGGCCTGATCAAGGGCGCGGCCCACATCACGGGCGGCGGCCTGATAGAAAACCCGCCGCGTTGCATCGCCGACGGCCTGCAGGCCAGCTTCGACTGGGACGCCTGGCCCGTGCCGCACGTCTTCCAGTGGCTGGGCGAGGTGGGCGGCGTCTCGGATCACGAGTTGCGCCGCACCTTCAACTGCGGCGTCGGCTTCATCCTGATCGTCGCGCCCGAAAACGCCGAGCCGGTGCTGGCCGCCCTGCTGAACGACGGCGAGGTCGCCTTCGTCTGCGGGCAGCTGGAAGCCGCCTAGGGCCCCGGCTCGACGCAGCGGCCGAAGGGTCTATTCCGCGTCCAGACTGCTCCAGGTCACTCGAACAATCGCGGCTGCGCCGGGATTCTGACGCAGGGACACCGTCACCGGTCCCTTCGTCCAGATCGGCCGGTCCGCCGGCTGACCGGCCTCGGGGGCGAAGCCCTGATCGCGCAGCACCGGCTGGACCGACGTCCGGGCGCCTTCCAGACCGCCGCGACGGGCCTGGATCACGCAGACCCGGTTCAGATCGTTGTCGACCGCGCTGCCCGTGGTCGTCAGCCGCAGCAGATACGCCTCATCCTCGCTCCGGAAATTCAGGGTGTCCTCGTCCGAGGCGGGGGTTGCGACGAAGCCCAGAAACTCCAGCGCGACGGTGTCCCTGGCCTCGCCCCTCACATACGGCAGGCAGACATCGGCCAGGACGCTGCGCGTCATGTCGGGGGGCGCCGAGACCGCGAGGGCGGCGGCGATAACGAGAGCGAGCATCGAGAAACCTCCGGACGTCCCGCCACTGTTTCCGAGCCCGGAGCCCGGTGCAAGCGTCGCGCCGCCGTTGACCCGGAAGGACCCGCCCGGCAAGGTCCGCGCCTCCCCGCAAACGAGGTCGCCGATGCGTATGTTTTCTGTCGCCCTGGCCGGACTGATGCTGGTTGCCGCATCGGATGCGTCGGCCCAGGCCCCGGTTCAGGAACAGGCGCTGCTGCATCGGCTGGCCGGCGATGTTCAGCCCGAACGGATGCGGACGGATATCGAGGCCCTCGTCGGCTTCGGCACCCGCCACACCCTGTCCGAGACGCAGTCCGACACGCGCGGCATCGGCGCGGCGCGGCGCTGGACCCAGGGACAGTTCGAGGCGATCAGTCGCGACTGCGACGGCTGCCTGACCATCTTCACCCCCTCGGACACCGTCACCGGCCCGCGCGTGCCGACTCCGACCGAGGTGGTCGACGTCGTGGCCATCCAGCGCGGAACCGGGGACCCGAACCGGGTCATCGTCATCTCGGGCCACATCGATTCGCGCGTCACCGACGTGATGAATTTCACCGCCGACGCCCCGGGCGCCAATGACGACGCCTCAGGCGTCGCGGCGGTGCTGGAGGCGGCGCGGGTGCTGTCGAAACACCGCTTCGACGCCACCCTGGTGTTCGCCGCCCTGTCGGGCGAGGAACAGGGGCTGCTGGGCGGCAAGATCCTGGCCGACTACGCCCAGGCCCAGGGCTGGCGGGTCGAGGCCAATCTGAACAACGACATCGTCGGCAATTCCGAAGGCCAGTCCGGAGTCCGCGACACCACCCGCGTCCGCGTCTTCTCGGAAGGCACCAAGACCGTCGAGACCGAGGCCCAGGAAGAGCGCCGGCGCTACAACGGCGGCGAGGTCGACTCGTCCTCGCGCAACCTCGCCCGCTTCGTCGACGGGGTCGCCGACCGCTACCTGGCCAATTTCGACGTCGAGCTCATCTACCGGACCGACCGCTACGGCCGCGGCGGCGACCAGGTCGAGATGCTGCGTCACGGCTTCCCCGCCGTCCGCATCTCCGAGGGCGCTGAGAACTACGACCGCCAGCACCAGGACCTGCGCACCGAGAACGGCGTCGAATACGGCGACACCATCGAGGGCGTCGACTTCGGTTATCTGGGCCAGGTCGCGCGGCTGAACATCGTCTCCATGGCGGCCCTGGCCAACGCCCCCGCCAGCCCGCTGGGCGTCACCATCGAGGGGGCGGTCAAGCCGGACACCACGATCAAATGGCAGGCCGTGCCCGGCGCGGCGGGCTATCGCGTCTGGTGGCGCTCCACCACCGCCCCGCAATGGACTCACAGCCGCTGGGCCGGATCGGCGACCGAACTGGTCCTGCGCAACATCGTCATCGACGACTTCTTCTTCGGCGTCTCGGCCGTGTCGGAAGACGGCTATGAGAGCCCGGTGGTCTTCCCCGGCCCGGCCGGTTCGTTCGTCTCCGTCGGCGACCCGGCCCCGCGAGCGCCCTGATGCCCGACCGCGTCTCCGGCCCCGTTCGCGTGGCCGTCCTGATCTCGGGCGCAGGCTCCAACATGGCGGCGCTGATCGACGCCGGCCAGCAGGCCGGCGCGCCGTTCGAGGTGGTCCTGGTCCTGTCCAACAAGCCTGACGCGGGCGGTCTGGCCGTCGCCCGGGCCAAGGGCGTGGCGACCGCCGCCGTCGATCACCGGCCCTTCGGTCCGGATCGTCAGGCCCATGAAAAAGCCGTCGACGCCGCCCTGACCGCCCAGGACGTCGAGGTCGTCGCCCTCGCCGGCTACATGCGGCTGCTGACGCCCTGGCTGGTGGAACGGCGGGCGGGCCGGATGCTGAACATCCATCCCAGCCTGCTGCCCAAATATCCCGGCCTCGACACCCATGCGCGCGCCATCGCCGCCGGCGACGCCGAGGCCGGCTGTTCCGTCCATCTGGTCACCGAGGGCGTGGACGAGGGGCCGGTGCTGGGCCAGGCGGCGGTTCCGGTGCTGCCGGACGACACCCCCGCCTCCCTGGCCCAGCGCGTTCTGGCGGCCGAGCACGCCCTCTATCCCCGGGCGCTGGCCGACTTCTGCGGCCGCCAGATTAGAAATCCGTAATAGCGGCTGTTTGCTGGCGACAGCGGTCCGGACCTGGGTCAGGTTGCCGCCGGTTTCAAACGGGGGCTTTCATGCTCAGACTTCGTCTCATGGCCTGCGCCGCCGGCGCCGCCCTTATTCTCGCCGCCGGCGTGGCCTCGGCCCAGTCCGCGCCGCCCATCGTGGAGATACCCTCCTCCAGTCAGGCGGAGATCGGCGCGTTCGGCTTCGACGTCGGCGGCATGGACGCCACCGTCCGGCCCGGCGCCGACTTCAACCGCTACGCCAACGGGACCTATCTGAAGAACACCCCGATCCCGGCCGACCGGACCTCGTACGGCGCCTTCCACATGCTGCGCGACCGGTCGCAGGACAACCTGCGCGCCATCATCGAGGAAAGCGTCGCCAACCCGGCCTCCAGCCCCGACGCGGCCCGCATCGGCGCCTTCTATGGCAGCTTCATGGACGAGGCGACGGTCGAGCGTCTCGGCGCCTCGCCGCTGCAGGCCGACCTGGCCGAGGTCCGCGCCGCCGATACGCGCGAGGAAATCGCCGCCCTCATGGGCCGGACCCAGGGCGGCTTCGGCGCCAGCCTGTTCGCGGCGCAGATCTTCGAGGACCTCAAGGACCCGAACACCGTCAGCGCCTACGTCGCCCAGGGCGGCCTCGGCATGCCGGATCGCGACTACTATCTGGAAGCCGGCTTCGCGACGCAGAAGACGGCCTATCAGGCCTATGTCGCCAAGGCCCTCGAACTCGCCGGCTGGCCCGCCCCCGAGCAGGCCGCCGCCGATGTCGTCGCCTTCGAGACGCGCATCGCCGAACAGCACTGGACCCAGGTCCAGAACCGCCAGATCGACAAGATCTACAATCCCGCCACCCTCGCCGAACTCGCGGCCGCCGCGCCGGGCTTCGACTGGTCGGCCTGGGCCCGGGGGGCCGGCGTCGCCGACGTCCCCGTCCTGATCGCCGCCAACAACACCGCCTTCCCCGGCATGGCGCGGGTGTTCGCCGAGACCCCGATCCCGACCCTGCAGTCCTGGCAGGCCTTCCACGTCGTCGACCAGGCCTCGCCCTGGCTGTCGAGCGCGTTCGTCGACAACAATTTCAACTTCTACGGCAAGGTCCTGGGCGGTCAGCCCGAAAACCGGCCGCGCTGGAAGCGGGGCGTGGCCCAGGTCGACGGTTCGCTGGGCGAGGTGCTGGGCCGAGAGTTCGTGGCGCGCCACTTCCCCGCCGAATCCAAGGCCCAGATGGAAGAACTGGTCGCCAACCTGCGCCGGGCCATGACCGCCCGTATCGAGGGGCTGGACTGGATGAGCCCCGAGACCAAACAGCAGGCGCTCTACAAGATGAGCCGCTTCGGGGTGAAGATCGGCTACCCCGACGAATGGCGCGAGTATGACGGCCTGCGCCTCGAGCCCGGCGACCTGTACGGCAATGTCGAGCGGTCGGCGGCCTTCGAATGGGCCTTCAACCTCGGCAAGCTGGGCAAGCCCGTGAACCCGCTCGAATGGGGCATGACCCCGCAGACGGTGAACGCCTACTACAACCCGCCGCGCAACGAGATCGTCTTCCCGGCCGCCATCCTGCAGGCCCCCTTCTTCGACCCCAACGCCGATCCGGCGGTCAACTACGGCGGCATCGGCGCCGTCATCGGCCACGAGATCACCCACGGCTTCGACGACCAGGGCCGCAAGACCGACGGCGACGGCGTGCTGCGCGACTGGTGGACCGCCGGGGACGCCGCCAAATTCGAGGCCCGGGCGGCGGTGCTCGGCGCGCAATACTCGGCCCTGACGCCGCTGGAAGGGGCCAGCGTCAACGGCGATCTGACCATGGGCGAGAATATCGCCGACCTGGGCGGCCTGCTGCTGGCGCTCGACGCCTACCACATGTCGCTGAACGGGGCGGAAGCGCCGGTGATCGCCGGCCTGACCGGGGATCAGCGGGTGTTCCTCGGCTGGGCCCAGGTGTGGCGCGCCAACATCCGCGACGAGGCCCTGCGCCAGCAGGTCACCGTCGATCCGCACGCCCCGGCCCAGTATCGGGCCGCCGTGCCGCCGCGCAACATCGACGCCTGGTATGCGGCGTTCGGCGTCCAGCCCGGCGACGAGCAATACCTCGCCCCCGAGGCCCGCGCCCGCATCTGGTAGGCGGACCCGCACGCCATGACGGCCCCGGCGAGCGATCGCCGGGGCCGTTTTCGTTCGCGACAGCGCGTCGTCCGGGCGGCCAGGCGGCCAGGCGGCCAGGCGGCTGGCGTCGGTCGAAGATGCTTGAGGTTCTGTCTCACTTATGTGATATTTAAAATACCAGCTAAGAGGTTCTGATGATCACGGGCCCCCAGATCCGCGCCGCCCGCGCCCTGCTCGGGATCGACCAGCGTGAGCTGGCCCGCCTGTCCGGCCTGTCGACCCAGACCGTCCAGCGCATGGAGGCCTGCGACGGCTCGGTGCGGGCTGTGGTCGACAGCCTCGAGAAGGTGATGACCGCTCTCTCCGACGCGGGCGTCGAACTGATCGTCGAGGGCGTCCCCAGCCAGGGCGTCGGCCGCGGCGTCCGGCTGATCGACAGAAAGGCGATAGACCGCGATGAGCGCTGACTGGAAGCTGTTCCTGCCCAAGTCGGTCACCGTCCTGCGTCAGGGATACGGCCTGCCGGACTTCCGCGCGGACACCATCGCCGGGCTGACCGTGGCCGTGGTCGCCCTGCCCCTCGCCATGGCCCTGGCCATCGCCTCGGGCGCGGCCCCCGAGGTCGGCCTGGTCACCGCCGTGGTGGCGGGCCTGCTGATCTCGGCCCTGGGCGGCAGCCGGTTCCAGATCGGCGGCCCGACCGGCGCCTTTGTCGTCATCGTCTACGGCGTCATCGCCCGCTACGGCTACGACGGCCTGCTGATGGCCACATTGATGGCCGGCGGGATCCTCGTGGTCGCGGGCCTGGCCCGGGTCGGGACCCTGATCAAATACATCCCCGATCCCGTCACCACCGGCTTCACCAGCGGCATCGCCGTCATCATCATGGCCAGCCAGATCAAGGACATCCTCGGTCTCGAGGCCGCCAACGTCCCCGCCGAACTGATCCCCAAGCTCGAGGCTCTGTGGGCGGTGCGCGACACCCTGAGCCTGCCCGCCCTCGGATTGTCCAGCGTCTGCGTGGCGGGAATTCTGCTGCTGCGCCGGTATATGCCCCGCGCGCCCGGCTTCCTGATCGTGACCGTTCTGGCCGCCGGCCTCGTCGCCCTGACCCAGTTGCCCGTCGAGACCATCGGCTCGCGCTTCGGCGAGATGAACGCCCGTCTGCCGGCCCCCAGCCTGGACTTCTGGCGCTGGGAGAACGCGGTGGCCCTGCTGCCCAGCGCCCTGACCATCGCCCTGCTGGCGGGAGTCGAGTCCCTGCTATCGGCCGTGGTCGGGGACCAGATGACGGGCCGGCGTCACCGGTCCAACGTCGAACTGGTGGCCCAGGGCGTGGCCAATATCGCCTCGGCGACGGTCGGCGGCCTGCCCGCGACGGGGGCCATCGCCCGGACCGCGACCAATATCCGCTCCGGGGCCCGATCCCCCGTGGCCGGCATGCTGCACGCGGTTTTCCTGCTGCTCTTCATGCTGCTGCTGGCGCCGGTGATGAAGCTGGTTCCCATGGCGGCGCTCGCGGCCATCCTGGTCGTGGTGGCGCTGAACATGGCCGAGGCGCACCGCTTCCGCCTGATCCTGCGCACCTCGCATGGCGACCGCGCCGTGCTGCTGGCCACCTTCGGCCTCACGGTGCTGGTCGATCTGACCGTCGCCATCGAAGTCGGCATGGTGCTGGCCGCCTTCGTCTTCATGCACCGGATGGCGGGGTTGGCCTCGATCGAGGGCCAGCCCCCCATCATCGAGGGCGACGCGGAGGACCTTCATTCCGAGGCGGGGGGCCGCTATGCGCCCAACTATGGCCTGCCGGACGACATCGGCGTGCTGACCTTCCGGGGGCCGCTGTTCTTCGGCAGCGCGGGGGTGGTCAAGGACGCGCTGGACCGGATCGGGACGCGAAAACGAATCTATGTCCTGCGCCTGGAAGAGGTTCCCCTGATCGATCCGACCGGCGCCTTCGCCTTCGGCGACCTGCTCAAGCGCCTGCTGGACGAGGGGGACGAGGTGCTGGTGGTCGGGGCCGGCCACGGAGTGCTGCGCGGCCTCCTGCAGACGACGCCCAAGACCGTCCTGAAGCGGGTCCGCTTCGTCCGCACCTTCGAGGCCGCCCGACGGCGTGTCCTCAACGGATCGGGGGGACCGGACAGCGAAACGGCCGGCCCTCCGTCTGGAGAACCGGCCGCCCGGACTACGACAGGATGACCCGGATCAACCGACGATCTGGTCGTCGGTGAAGAACTGGGCGATCTCTATGCCGGCGTTCTCGATCGAGTCCGACCCGTGGACCGAATTCTCGCCGATCGACAGGGCGAACAGCTTGCGGATCGTGCCTTCGGCGGCGTCCTTCGGATTGGTGGCGCCCATGACTTCGCGGTATTTGGCCACGGCGTTGTCGCCTTCCAGCACCTGGACAACGACCGGCTCGGCGGTCATCTGGCCGACCAGCTCGCCGTAGAACGGGCGCTCGGCGTGGACTTCGTAGAATTTCTTCGCTTGCGCGTCGGTCAGCTTGACGCGGCGCTGGGCCACGATGCGCAGGCCGGCGCCCTCGATCACGGCGTTGATGGCGCCCGTCAGGTTGCGGCGCGTGGCGTCGGGCTTGATGATCGAGAAGGTGCGTTCGGTCATGGAGGTGACTTCTTGTTGGGAGATTGAAGGTTGCGGGCTTATAGCGGCGCCCTCCCCGGTTTCCAACCGCCACACAATTTTGCCTCTATCGCGCGCCGCAAGGCGGTTCGATGCGTTGGGGCCGCCCGAGATCACGACCGACCATGCTCCAGATCACCGACCTGACCTTCAACGCCTGGGGCCGCAAATTCCTCGAGGACGCCTCCGTCTCCCTGCCGCCCGGCGCCAAGGTCGGCCTGGTCGGCCGCAACGGCATCGGCAAGTCGACCCTGTTCAAGCTGATCCTCGGCGAACTGGCGGCCGGCGGCGACGAGATCAGCCTGCCCAAGACCGCCCGCATCGGCTCGGTCGATCAGGAACACCCCGCCACCCCGGTCAGCGTGCTCGAGACCATCCTCGAGGCCGACGAGGAGCGCCACACCCTGCTGGGCCGGCTCGAAACCGCCGAGCCCGAGGAGATGGGCGAGATCTGGACCCGGCTGATCGAGATCGACGCCGACGCCGCCCCCGCCCGCGCCGCCGAAATCCTCGTCGGCCTCGGCTTCGACCAGGAAAACCAGCAGCGGCCGATGTCCGAGTTCTCGGGCGGCTGGCGCATGCGCGTGGCCCTGGCCGCCGCCCTGTTCGCCGAGCCCGACATGCTGCTGCTCGACGAACCGACCAACTACCTCGACCTCGAAGGCGCCCTGTGGCTCGAGGCGCGCCTCAAGAAATACCCGCACACCGCCCTGATCATCTCCCACGACCGCGAGATGCTGAACGAGGTCTGCACCCACATCCTCCACCTCGCGAACCGGACGCTCGAGCTCTACACGGGCAACTACGACCAGTTCGAAAAGGCCCGCGCCGAAAAGGCCCGGCTGCAGATGTCGGCCAAGGCCAAGCAGGACGCCGAACGCGCCCACCTCCAGGCCTTCGTCGACCGCTTC